>Ga0182018_10001258_pt1 | contig 29284 bp, 28 predicted proteins | sample 812P2MmetaG_FD_120490 | JGI IMG/M metagenome (GOLD analysis project Ga0182018, IMG submission 120490) | Permafrost microbial communities from Stordalen Mire, Sweden - 812P2M metaG | ecosystem: Environmental > Terrestrial > Soil > Wetlands > Permafrost | place: Sweden: Stordalen | collected...
ACACCCGGAAAATGGGGTCAAAAAAGACTGGAGAGGCCGGAGCGAGAGGCCCTGCTGGACCTCGGCGGTCACTCAGGACGATTGGCCGTCGGCACCGAATCGGGGTTTTTCAGGGCGAAGTAGATAGGGGCTCGGGTATGGGTGTCCGATACCGGTTTCGGGCGTCATTATTTGCCGACGGGTCGGCTGCCATGATGGTCGCGATGAGCGATGCGGGCAATATTTTCGACCTCGTGACCCAAGCGTGGGTGCGGAGAACAGGTCGGAAGGTCTCGTTTGCCGCTTACCCGTGGCTTCTTGGGCCAACGGGTGATGCGAATCAGATCGATGATGGGTGGCTACACCGGGAAGCGGAAAATCTTGGTGGAGACCTCATCGAGGGCGGGGGATTACTCGACCGAATGACCGACATGGGAAGCGGGGACTTCGATCCAGGTCTCCTCGCAAGGCCGATCGTGGATTTCTATGAACGGACCTCGGAGTGGCGGATGGAAGTGCGATGCCAGTGGAGCGCCGCAGCGTGGCCATTCGGATGGTTCCTCTCATCGGTCTTCTCCCAGCGCCTCCGACAGCTGAACCTTCCGCTGCGCTCACTCGATACCACCCGCGGGATCGACAGCCGGATTGTCGTGGTCCGGGATCAGAACGAGTCTCGCCTCGGTGCCGCGTGGCTGCGCACCCTGCGGGCCACCGGACAGACCATCTACAGCGGCAGGTACGGCACGACGACGTTGCCGGATTCACATTGCCCCAGCCTCCGTGTCGTATTTCCGCTTCCGAACGGCAACGTGACCGCCTTTTTGCGCCCCGAAGTCCGCCCAGACGGCGCTCTCGTCCTCGCGTCACCAATCGGGCCGTTCGGGACGGAGGGTGCGTACCTGGTCGTAGCTCGCCCTGACCGGGTGTCCGGCTGGGTCAGGCGGGTCCCCCTGGCCGAGGAGTTCGTCGTTTCGGTCGACGGTGAGGGCGCCCTGCGCGCAGATCACAACCTGCGGCTCTGGCGCATACCCGTCTTTCAACTGCACTACCGAATGGCCAAGGTCTGAGACCCCCGCCCAAATACACCGGGATCGGGGGAGCTGGTCAGTACCGCGACCGGCGACGTTCACCCGGTCCCGACTGAGTACAAATTGGTAACCGAGCCGTCGACATGTATGACTGGATGTCGCCCACGACCGGCCAAGGCCGGCATAACGACAGATCTCGACATCAACAACCAGTCGGCTACGACATCGAAGTCCCGCGATCAGCGACGGGCATCCAGCCCTCAGCGATCGAGCGCTGCTCGGATCTGGCTGAGCCACTCTGTGCCCAGCTGCCGCCCGTTTGGGAGTTGGTCGCCTCGATCCCAGCGCCACGTTGCGATCATCGCAAGCACGAGAATCCGGCACTCGCCTAGCAAGTTTTGATTTACACCCGGATAGTGCTCGCTGACATCTTCGGGCGCGTGGGCGAGGTCGAATTCGACAGGCCCACGGCAACACGTCTCGAGGTCTATGAACAGCAGCCCATTCTTCGTGGTGAGCACGTTGCCTGGGTGCGGCTCGCCGTGCAGTAGCTGCTCAGCGTCGCCGCGGCCGCTGATCACTCGTCTCAGATTTCGTAACGTGTCGCCGAGAAGCTCCCGGTCCGCGTCGGCGAGCGCCGGAGTGTGGTTGCGGCTCGCAACGAGTTGTTGAGCCTGCTCGACTCGATCCGTGAAGTGGGGCGTCGTGACATCGAGCTTGCGCATGCCGGCATGCAGCCGTTCCAGCGCATTCGCGTATTCGGCTGGTGAGACCTCTCGAGATGTCGCAGGTTCGTAATAGGTCCATAGCGTGACCACGAAGCCATCACGCTCGTAGACGCGTGGCTCCACTCGAGGCTCTAGAGCAGCCACAGGGCTCTCGGTCTCGGCGAGCCGTTGAGCAAGCTCGACTTCGAACTGCGCGACCTGATGCGCTACATGGGCCACCCGGGCCAGGACGTCACAAGGCAGCAGACGCAGAGTGAGTTTGTTCGAGTCATGAAGAACGATCGCGTCGTCGACAGTCAGGTCAAGTGATGAGGCGATCGACATGGCCACAGCCACCGCCCGCGGGACCTCTGACGCCTGCATTGTCGCCTGGCCCCTCTCCTTTGAGCGCTGCCGTACTCTCCGAGCAGTGCAACCTGGGCACCATACCAAGTTGTCGATGGAGAGCGGCGATGGTACGACGGGCGGGGCGCGACTGAATCGGCGATCCTACGCTTCAATCACTTTTATGGGGATGCGCGAGCGGCCTCGACCGGCGGAGCCCCCCGAGTGCTGGCCGGAGACCGGCTGATGATGCTGTCCGTCCTCCGCGATTGCGCGCATCACCAACCTGCTGGTAATCAGGCCGCAACGCTACAGTCGCAAGGATGAGGCACCAGGTTCCGTCGGACAGCCAGTCGGATCTGCTCCAAAAACGTCATCTGCTAGTGGCGTTGGGAGTGACCACCGCCGTGTGGATCCCAATGTTCGCGGTACGGATCTCCGCCCACCAGGCGAACGTGGACGACTTCGCCTATGCCGCGCTGACTCGGCATCTGCTGCACAGTGCTGACATCGTCACGGCACTGCTTCACACCGGTCAGAATGCTCCGTTGGTTCCTGCTTTGGCCCTTCCAGGCGTGGCCATCGATGGGGTCTACGGCGCAATGGCCGTCGAGTTGCCAATTCTGCTTCTGTTGGTGGCAGGTACTTTCGTCTTGGCCCGGAACTGGCTGAGCCCATGGCCGGCGGTCGTTACTTCGCTACTCGTCAGCCTCAACGAGGCGGCGTTGAGTTACTCGGTCATGCTCAACTTCGCCCTGGCAGCCACAGCTGCAGTGGTCTGGTGCTTTGCCTCATACGTGAAGAGTGAACGGTTCCAGAGTTGGCCGTGGTCGTTGATCTTCGGCATCGCGTTTGCCGCTCTCCTGCTGTCGCGCACGGTTGCGCCTGTCTATGCGGTTCCGTTGGTCGTGGCCGTGCTCGCAGATCTCATCATCGGCTGGCGAACGCATCCTCCCCGCGGTGTTCTCCCGATGGTGGCCGCGATCGCCGTCGTGCTGATCGTGGCTGGACCTTGGTGGCTCGTGTCCGGCTCTAATGCGATCCACTATCTGCTCAATGCCGGATATCAACCGTCGAGTGGCTTTACAGCTCACGGCGCAGATCTGAGCCCTTCGACAATCGTCCAACGGTCAAGGTTGGAGTTGACGAATCTCGGGTGGACACAATCTGTCTTCCTTGCAGTTGCCGTCATCACGGCCCTGTGGGCCATTTTCCGGCACCGAAGCGAACTCAGACTCACACGATTGTGGATGCTTGCTGTTTGGGCCATTCTGACCCTCCTGGTTCTCTCTTCGAGCGACAATCCGGGAACTGCCTTTGGATTGCCGGTCCTCGCAATCGTGGTCTTCCTCTGCGCCGTAGTACTCGCCCAATGGGTTCGGCGCTGGCCCCTTGCACTCGTCGTAGCCGTGGTCGCGCTCTTTGTCGGCATCACGGCAGAGTTCTCGAGTTCGACTGACGGGTGGTGGCACGGTCCCCCCTACCGCCTCGGGGTAATAGCTGCTGGGGGAACGGCGAGAACTAACGTCGACCAACTCGACGCTCAGGTGGCACGCGCCGTGGGACCGAGCACAGCCTTACTCGCGGTGAACAGTCCTATCTTGAACGGGAATGGCCTTGATTGGTATGCACTCCCAACAGCCCGGATTGAATCACCGAACAGTAGCGAGATAGCCGTAAAGGGACTTCCCTACTCCCGGTACCTGATTACGGGAAACTTCTCCTACGTCTACGCACCTTTGATCGAGCAATCGGTTGTGGAGTCGGCAGCTTTTCGCGACGGGTTCAAGCCGTTGCGGAGTTGGACGATGGAAGGCGGCGACAGCGTTCTACTGTGGGAACGCGGTCTCCGGAAGGCGCACGTTCTCGTTGGTCCGCCGAAGACGCGAGTCCTGAGTCCGAAAGCGAACTCCTCTCTTTCTGGTTCCAAATTCCTTGTCGCCAGTGCCTCCGGCACCATCGGGATCGCCAGGGTCGAGTTCGACATCACCGGAGGATCCCTGCGGAGCCCTTTGATCGTATCTGCGCAGCCATTTCCCTACGGGTGGATCGGTGGATTGCAGACCACCGACCTTCCCAACGGTCGCTACGCCGTGACAAGCGTCGCCACGGATCCGGACGGGAAGAGTTCCCGCAGTCGTGCTGTTTCGTTTCGAATTGTGAATTGATCTCGCGTCGGTTCGCATCGCCGAGAGACTTGGCCTCTGGGCGGTATCGCAGGATGGTGAACCTGACAGACTCACTCCTGATAGGTCCAATGATGCCGGTCACCCGGGGCTCCGGAAGCTGCGGTGTCCGAATTCGGTTTGCCGGTGTCAATCCGCTATGGGGCCGCCCAGGATTGGGTCGTGCTAATGACCGGTGCCAAACAGGGAGTCAGAGTCAAGCCCACCTGTTTCGATGAGCCAGGTGGGCTGCGATGAGTTTGTACACGCGGGCAGCGGGGTCGAGGCATTGCCATAGGGGGACGTCAGCGCCCCTCGGCCATTGGCAAGGATGACGTGGAGGGTCAATGGTCGAGCATTGCCGGCGCACCAGTTCTGCCAGTAAAGGTTCGCCACCTTCGCACCGCTCGGACCGGGTTGCATGTCGAGGTCGACGTGGACCTCTCCGGGAGGCGGGGCCGTAACGCGCATGCCGGCGCTTCCGACGAGTTGGAGCACGGGGAACGTCCTGATTTCACAGGCGGTACCCGACTTGTTGGTCAGGGTGAGCAACGTTGCGCTTAGTTGTTGAACCGGACCTCCCTGACCGTCCGCAATCGTGGCAACCAGTGAATCCGCAGCGCAGGGGGCAAGGCTTGTGGATGTAGGGGCTGGGTGACGTGCGGTGACCCGCGCGTGAAGGTGGTGCCTCACACGTCCCTCGCCTTTCGTGATCGCCCAAACGCCAACGACAGCGAACAGCGCGACGGCGGCAATGCCCCGTAGCAGATTGCGACGCCGGCGCCTTCGCCGAGCCTCTTCGAAGAGTGCCCGAGCTCCATCGTCCGCAGCGTGCAACCGAGAGGGTGCCGCTGTGAGGGTCATTCAACCCCTCGCAGACACAGAACGGGCATGGGGGTCATGTTTTCCCGGAACTTGCCGGTGCCCGACCGGCGGACTCCACAACACTGTCACCGTTCCGTCCGGGCTTTGTTTCACGATGGTCGGTGGTCCGATGCCAGAGATGCCGTCTTGAGAGAGGTACAGAGTGCCATTGCTGCTCACGGCGATGCCCTGCGGTTCGAAATCCTCGCCATTCGGCAGTCCATTGGAGAGGAGATTGGCGATGAGCTTCTGCCCGGCAGGTCCGTACTGCTCGACACCGAATCCGTCAATGGCGAGGACGTCTCCGCCAGGAGCTTCCACGAGGGCCGCCGCTGCATCATGTGGTCGATCCGTCCCCAATGGCTGTAGGACGCCGCTCGGAAGGCGTTCCACCAGTACGTAGGGGTCTTGACACATGAAGTAGAGGTCGCCGGAACCGTCGACGGCTACGGATGCCGGATCGCACTGGTTGTTCAGTGGCTCCGTGGCAGCGAAGCCGGCATCGTTCTCCGGATCGACGATATCGCTCAGGGTATTGTCCTGCGAGAGCTCCAGCACAGCGAATGAAGTGGTGATGTAGAGCGACCCGTCGGCTCCGAGCGCGACGTCGTAAGTCGGGCCGATCGCAGTATCGGTGGGCGTTCCAGAGACAATGGGAGTCCCCGCGGGGCCCGTCGCCTGGAGGCCGTCGCCCGCAACGGTAATGATGGTGCCGTTCGGCAGTATGGCTCGTACCCGGCTGTTCCCGGCATCGGCGAAGTAGAGGGTGCCATTCGACGCGACGGCCATGCCCAGAGGGTCGTTGAGTTCAGCTCGGGTCGCCGGTCCATCGTCGCCCGAATATCCGGCTGCTCCGGTACCGGCAACGACCTTGAACTTTCCGTTAGGGAGGCGGGCCAGTATCTCGTCGCGTGCATCATCGGCAACGTAGAGCTCCCCGTTCGGTCCGAGTGCAAGCGGTCCCGGTTGGCGGGGCACAACTGCCGGAACTGAGAAACGGGGTGCCGAGTGCGGTGGGGCAACTCTCAGGTGGGGCTTGGCCGGCTGTTTGGGTGTTGATCTGAGGGCATAGCCGAGCGTGATTCCGAGACTGCCAACCAGTGCCAGGGCCACCCCAGAACGCACATAGCGCCGTCGCCGTCTCTGACGGGCCTCCTCAAAGAGCACCTGGACGTTGTCGCTGGTCGTTGCAGACTCGCGCCGTGTCGTGATGGTCATGGGAGGACTGGCGCTCGGCGGGTCACAGGCCTACTATGACTAGTACCATGATTTCTGTCAATATCGACCGCTCAGACCCTGTGCTCCTCCATGACCAGGTGGCCGCCGAGATACGTCGTGCCATCGCCGAGGGAGAAGCGGGACCGGGGGATCGCCTGCCGCTGGCCAAGGACATCGCTGCCATCCTCGGGGTGAACAAGAACACGGTGCTGCGGGCGATGCACATCCTTCGCGAAGAAGGATTGGTGGAGTTCGGTCGAGGAAGTGGCATCACCGTGACCGGAACGGCGGAGAGGGGTGCCGTGCTGTGCCAGGTGCGTGACCTGGTTGACTTCGCCCGTCACAAGGGCTATCGGCGAGAGGATGTGATCGGGATGATCGAAGCTCTGCCGTAGACACCGGACGTGACAGGCCACCCTGCATCGAGAGACGCCGGTGCATAGTGTGGCGATAGGCGGAGAGGAGTCCACATGACCCAAACTGAACCTGAGGACCTCACCCAAGGCCTCTTCGCTCCCGCCGTTGCGGACGATCCACACCCCGCCTATTCCAAGATGCGCCGTGAATGCCCGGTGATGCGGGGAACGATGATGGACATGCCGATGGTCTTCATCTCCGGCTACGAGGATGCCGTGTGGGCGCTGCGTCACCCCGACATTTTCAGCTCGGAAAACACGATCTCGCTCGGCGAGCAACCCTTGATCCCTGAGGAGATCGACCCGCCTCGGCACACCGCCTACCGGCGCCTCCTCAACCCCCAGTTCGTCCCGCGAGAGATCGAGCGGCTGGAGCCGGACGTGCGAGCTACGGTGAACGACCTTATTGACCGCTTCGCCCCCAACGGGTCATGTGACTTTCATGAGGAGTTCGCCACCCCGCTGCCGTCGGGAATCTTCCTCGCCCTCATGGGTCTGCCCCGATCTGACCTCCCGTTGTTCTTGAAATGGCGGGATGACAGCATCCGTCCGGATGTTGAGCCCGGGGATTTCGAAGGTGCCAAGGCCATCCGCGACGCCGCGGGACAGGAGATCAGTAACTACTTCCGGAAGTCGATCGCGGAGTGCCGGCGGAACCCTGTCGACACCCTGCTCTCCAGGATCGTCCACTCCGAGATCGATGGCGTGCCATTGAGCGAGCCAGAACTCCTGGGAATTTCCCACCTATTGCTCCTTGGTGGCCTCGACACCGTCACTGCCACACTCGACTGCATGATCGTCTTCCTGGCCCAGAACGCGGACTACCGCCAACAGATCATTGATGACCCAGGTTGCGTGCCGGCCGCCGTCGAAGAGCTTCTCCGATGAACCACCCCGGTTATGGCCGTCCCACGCATCCTCACCCAGGAGGTGGTGCTCGGCGGCGTTGCACTGGAGGCGGGCGACCGGGCAACGGTGATCCTCGGCGCGGCCAATGACGACGAAGAGGTGTTCGGGCCCTCGATGGTGGACTTTGACCGGACGCCCAATCGCCACGTGGCCTTTGGTGCTGCCAACCACCTCTGCCTGGGCGCCCACTTGGCCCGTCTCGAGTTGCGGGTCTCCCTCGAAGAGATCCATCGGCGCATCCCGCACTACCGTCTTGCCGACGGAGCGGAGATCCACTTCTCGCCCGGCATCCGCCAGGCGGAAGGGCTGCCCCTCGTCTTCGACCCCTCCTGACTCGGGTTACGGAGAGACAGGGCGACCACGCACATGGCCATCCGGATCAGCATCAACCGAGAAGTGTGCATGGGCTCAGGCAATTGTTCGTACTGGGCGCCGGAGGTCTTCGACCTCGACGACGTGGGGATTGCCGTCGTCGTCGGTGATCCGTTGGCCAGCGAGGACAAGGTCCGGCTGGCGGCCGAGAATTGCCCTACATCGGCCATCATGATGAGTGAGGGCTGAGGCGAATTCGTCGCTGCTCAGGCATCCATCGCACCTTCGCACGTCCGTCGCTCGCCGTACTGCGACGACTCGGAAGAGGCCGAGGGTGCGAGCGGGCTGCGATCGGATCTCGACCGCCTCTCGCTTGCTGTCCGGGTAGAGGAGCGCAGTTACACGGGAGTTTCGTTATCCTCGCCCGATGGACAGTGACGACGACGGGAACGTCTCTGCGACGGGAGAGCGAGTGTCGTGGGAGCTCGCAGAGATCATGGGCTATGCCCTGGTCGTCATCTTGGGCGTCTTCCTGGTTGCCTGCGTAGCCTCCGCGGCCACAAGAGGGTCGGAACTCGCCGCGGGATCGGATCCTGGTGACGCCGTTCTTGGGTTCGCCAACAGTTTCTCTCTGGGCCTCGTCCTGCAACAAGCGTCGTTATGGGCCTCTCCGCAATTCGCCACCATCTTCATCTTTGGGTCGCTCGGGATGGCGTGGTGGCAGATCGAGTCCTGGTCAGCTGAAGAAGGAGGGATCCTCGCAGCGCAAGCGCCCGTACATCTTGGGCGCGCCTCGTTGCTGCTGAAGTTGGGCCGCGTTGCCTCGGCATTGTGCACCGTGGGCGGTGTTTTCATTGTGGTGGCCGGCGTGCTCATCGCGCCCCCTGGGTACGCCGCAAGCGCGATTCTGACCAACGTCGGACTAGGTGTCGGCTCGGTCGTTCTTGGTTGCGCCGGCCTGGTGGCCAGCAATCGATTGCTCGTTGCGTGTCGCTCCCTCGGAGGCGTCACTGTCGCCCCGTGAGTGTCGGTTCACGTTCCACGCTCATCCAGGTCCATATCCGAGATGCCAGGGAGCTCGGCCCCGGTTGATCAGGCGGGCAAGGGAAGCCCGGCAGGCGCCCAACGGGCGGCTTCCGGTAGTTTCGCCGGCATGAAGAGGAGGGCGTGTCCGAGCGGAAATGACGGCGCGAGCCCGTGATCGCCACGGTGGGCTTGATCGTGCTCGTGTCCGTTCCCCTCGCCGCATGGCTCGTCTTCCGGCAGTGGCCCAACCGAAGGAAGCGGCCCAAGGTCCAAACCTCTCAACGAAGGCACCGTTGGTGGCAGCCCTGAGGTGGACGTCAACCGACTGGTGGCATCCCGATCATCTCGCGGAACTCATTTGTCGTGTTGGTCACGGGGAATGGCTCGGGAGGAATGGGGAGGCCGAGCCGTTCACAAATGGGTTGCCATCCGTCTCCGGGGGACCACTCCAGCAGGCGACCTGACGGTACCCCAGCTCGCACTGCGGCATTGTGGCGCTCGTAGGCATCCATCATGGCGGTCGGGTTGTCGAATCGATCGCAGAACCTGTCGCGCAGGAGCCTGCGGACCGCATCCATCCACGGGGCCAACTCCGGAGGCATGTGGTCGAACGTCAAGAAGATTGTGTTCGATGCGCTGCGGTACCACGCTTCGGGGTCACGAAGCGAGAGGAGAACGAGGGCATCGGGATTCGCCGCGGAGAGCTCTGACCAGAACGAACCTCCGGGCCAATCGACGATGGCACCGTAGCGCTCGAGCATGGCTGACCAGTCGACGGGGCGCCCTTCAATGGCATCTATCCAAGCCGGCACCTGCGCCGGGTCGCCAAGGATCTCGACCATGTGATGGCAGGGCGCTCCGAGTAACTGCTCCAACGCCACCTTGAGAGAATGCGTCCCGGTACGGCCAACTCCGGCCCCGACCACTGCAAGTTCCATGTGCCCTCCCCATGTCGCGGCCGCGGAGGTGGCTGTGGTGCGCCCCGGCCGTCCGCCCATCGGACTGATGCAGGCTTGATTGTGCCATATCGCGAGCACATCCACCGGGCCGGACTTTGGTGCCAATTCGCCCGCTTTGTCACGGAGCCGGGGATCCGCCTCGATGCCATCTCCGGGCCCGGTGTGTGACCCGTCTGCGGAGGTGATTGGCCTGTGTGACCAGCAGGCGTTGCGTTGCCAGGGTCGGCTCGTTGCCCCCATAGGCGCTGGCCTGCACCGGTATGGCCAGCTGCCGCCAGGCGGATGAACCATCACCGGCGAGGGTGTCGAGAGTCGTTGCGTACTCGACGAAGGTCTCATGGGGCCGGCGGTGCCGCCCGGCGTGTCGGCCCGCTCTCTCGGCGCTGCGGGCCACTCGTTCAACCCAGGTCCGGGGCCGAGTGCGGCGCCTGTGCACGAGGCCAGCCGTGGCAAGTGCGCCGAGGAGCACCGCCGAGGAGGGCACTGGGGGAACGTGGCCCAGTGCGGCCGCGACGTCATGGAGGGCAGCTGATCCTGGCGCGGGATTGGACAGCGGAACTACCGCAGTCGGGTCGAAGCTCTGCCAGCCGAATCCCGGGAACCACACCTGGACCCAGGCGTGTGCATCGTCAGCCCGCACCTCGTAGAGGTCGGTGATGGGGTTGTAAGAGCCCGGTACGTAGCCCACTACTTCGCGGGCAGGGATTCCGATCGAGCGGAGCATGACGGCGAGAGATGTGGATATCTGCTCGCAAAATCCCACCCGGTTCCCGAAGAGGAACTCGTCCACGGTGTCGGCACCCGCCGGCAGGGGAGGTATGTGCACGGAATAGTGCGTGTGCGAGCCGATCCAATCGATCAGCGACTCCACCCGGGCGTAGGTCGAGCCATCGTGAGCGGTGACGGACCTGGCCAGAGCCTGTACCCGCGGATAGGGATGGGGGAGTTGGAGGTACGTCTTCTCGGTTGACGGCGAGAGCGATCCTCCACGTGCGTCGTTGCGAAGTTGTTCGGACGTGGGTGCGATGACTTGGGACTCCACTGAGTAGATCGCACCTTTTCCCAATCCGATAGGGGAGATGATCGTGCCGTCCTCCGAGAAGAAGATTCTTGAAGCCGGGAACCACAGCTCAGCGGCGCTTTGCGCATGGAAGACGAGGTTCGCCGTCGAGCTGACGACGTAGAAGGTCTGCAGGTCGGTTTGACCCGAAGCGGTCGACTGTTCGGAGAAGGGCAACATGAAGGGTGACTGCTCACGCAGGGGATGCGCCTGCGCGTTCGTCGCCGTCCAGCTCTGACCGTTCCAGCTGTTGAAGGTCTCGCCCACCCAATACGAGGGGCGCTGGGCCCGGACGAACATCAACAAGGTGTTGCCCAGGTTTCCTCGGAGCGCCGTGTCCAAGCTGCCGGCAAATCCCAAGTACCCGCCGACGCGCGTCGGCCCTTGAGGGCTCCCGGGGTGCGCGAGTTCGGAAGGGGATCCGGAGTCCCCGGCAAGCGCTCCCGGAATACCGACGGATCCCCCGATTCCGGCCTTTGCGAACAGGCTGAGCTTGGCTGCCACGGTCGGAGCGGGAAGAACGAGAAAGACGGCGGCCGCGGCAATGGTCACGGCGCTCAGGACGCCGACGAGCCGTCCAACCGAGATCAGCCCGCCGTCGCTCGCCGACCTCCACATCCAGATCAATCCGCAAAGGCTGCCGCAGCCCCATGCCAGTACGTACCACCCGAAGGTGAGATTGATGGCCTGGGCGCCCCCAACGGCCATCAGCCCGGCGGACGCCGCCAATGCAAACGTCAGGTCGCGACGCGAGGGCACGTGAAAGGAATGCAGAACGAGCACTGACACGAGAAGCAAGGTGAGCGGCTCCTCCACGTTCACCACGTCGGCCACCGGAGCGAGGACGGCATGGACGAACCACACCGAAGCCGCGATGGCCCCGGCCGCCACGAACAATTTCACCCAACTTGGTGGTCGGGACCTGGTGGCATACGAGAACGCCATGCCGGCCGTGACCAATCCGATGCCGCCTGCGGTGGTCGTTACCGGTATCTCTCCCATGGACGCGCACGCAGCGATGGAGACGATCACCGTGCAAAGGCAGGCAACTCGCAGCCGGACCGAATGTTCCGGAGGCCCCGGTTGGTTGACCCGGCGGATCGTTTCAATGATCCTCATGGTTTCGGGGCAGGGGCCGGTGTGGGGACGATCCCAGCGTCGGCTACCGCCCGGGCCAGGCGACGCCCGGCACCGCGTCGATCGACAACCGGCGCAACGACTGGTCCCATTGTTTCCGCGGTGGCCAGGCGTACCCGAGCACCACGCTCGAGCAGTTGCACAACCGTGCCCAGGGCACGCTCGGCAATCCGCTCCGCCTCATCCGGGTCAATCGGCAGCGCGACGCGCAGCGTGATCGGCTCGGCCGACGGGCGTTCCAGGTCCCGCACCATGAGCTCACCGGCGTGGGCTGTCGCTCGCCAATGGACCTGCCGTCGGCTGTCGCCGGGACTGTACGGGCGCGCACCCCTCGGTTGACCTACGTCCGCAGGCGTCCAGTCGTTGGTCTCGCCAGATTCTTCATGATGCCCTAACGGCAGGGAGTCCGGCTGCCCTCGGCGCGGTGCGACATGGAGGGCGCCCGGCAGCGGGAGGACGACACGGCGGGTCCACCACTGCAAGGCGAAGGGAGCCGCCGTGGCGATGTCGACGGTCACGCTCTCGTGAACCCCTCGCCGTCCCGGAAGCAATGTGACGCCATCATCGGGTGGTCGGCCTCGTCCCACCGGTCCCAGGAAGACCTCCTCGCCACGCGGACAGATGGGTCGGACGCGCAGGCGCGTGGAGGCGCGGATCCCCACGTCGAGCGGAAGGCCGGCGACGCTGTCTGTCGGGGCACGGAACAGGTAGACCTTTGCACGCGCAAGCACCACCGCGGGCCCGAGGATCCCGACTGTCAGGGTCCCGAACACGAGATCGCCGAGGGTCTGAACCCAGCCGGATCCGCCGTTGTGCGCGACCAACCACCAGATGCCGAGAATCGCCACGGCGCCGCCGATCGGGGCCACCGGTCGGGCCGGACGTGGCCAGCGGCTCACGGCCTCGGCGTCGGTGTCGCTTCGAGGATCCCGTGCACCACCCGGATGGCTTGCCCGATGCTCTCTTCTCCCTCATCCATGAGAATGCGGTGGGCCAGAACGCCCGGTGCGACCGCTTTGACGTCATCGGGCACGACATAGCTCCTCGACGCGAGGATGGCGCGCGCTTGGGCTGACCTGATCAGCCAGATCACGGCGCGGGGACTGGCGCCGAGACGTACGCCCGGTGCGATCCTGCTGGCCCGGCATATCTCGACGGCGTACTCGGCCACAGCCGGAGCGACGCTGACCTCCTTCGTGGCTTGTTGGGCGCGTAACCAGTCCTCGGGATTGCAGACCGGCTGCAGGAGCGCCAGTGCGTACTCCCCACCCTCGTGCAGCGCCATCTGGGCCTCACTCGCTGCGTCTGGGTAGCCGATGGACGTGGCAATGGCGAAACGGTCCAACTGGCTCTCTACCAACGGGAAGGTGCCCCGTTGCGAGCGCGGATTTTGGGTGGCGATGACCATGTGGGGGCGGGGCAGCGGCCACGAGTCACCGTCGACGCTGACTTGGTGCTCCTCCATCGTTTCCAATAGAGCCGACTGTGTTCTTGGTGGAGTGCGGTTCAACTCGTCGAAGAGAACGATGTGCGCAAATACTGGCCCCTGGTGGAATTCCCAATTTCCCTTTTTGACGTAGACCGACACACCGGTGACGTCCGACGGAAGGAGGTCCGGATGGCCTTGGACCCGCGAAAGCTCCGCGCCGAGGGTCAACGCCATGGTTTTGGCCAGGATCGTCTTGCCTACGCCGGGTACATCTTCGATGAGCAGGTGACCGCCCGAGAGAGCCGCAATCGCCGCGGCCGAGATAGCGGCCTGCGCGCCGAGGAGCACGTGCCCGAGGTTCTCCATGATGGCGTGCCCGAGTGTCATCGCCGCATCGAAATCGCCATCAGGAGAGACGTCGCGCGCAACCAGTTTCAAGGTCCCTCGTTTCACACTCGTTCTGGACGGCTGGCCGGGCCTGGGTGAGGGCTGACGGGCAGACAAACTCTGCGTTGCCACAATGGCCACTGCAGATCATTCGCGGGACTACGTAGTCTCAACGCTCGCCCAACTTCTCACCCCCAAGCTCCAGGTGGCGAAGGCAAACGAGGCAGGACCCACTGCCGGGGATCGGTGGATGTCAGGGCGGGGAGGTCATGGGTTCACGGCAGCCCGGTCAGCCACTCCGCGACGATGGTGGCTACCTCCGAGTCCCGCTTGCGCAACGAATGGTCCCCGTCCACGAACGTGAGGGCGACGGGTCCAGGGATGACCGCGGACTCCTCTTCCAATTCTTCGGGAGTCCCGAAGGCATCACGCCGACCCGAGACGAAAAGACAGGGCAGGCGGAGTTCAGGGAAGTGGGCAGTCCGGAGCCGGTCCGGGCGGCCCGGAGGATGGAGGGGGTAGCTGATGAGCACCAAGGCGGCAGCTTCGAGACCCTCGGCGACGGCGATAGAGCACATCCGGCCACCCATGGACCGTCCCCCCAGGGCGACCAGCTTGGTCGTGACGCCGAGCCGAGCGGCCAGCTCTGCGGCCGCTGTGCGCACCACTTGGATGCAGACCGCGGGTGGGTCCGGCCGACGCTTTCCCATGGCCCGCCCGGGGAATTCGACTCTCTCCACGACGACACCGAGAGGCGTGACGGCTTCGTCGATGGCGACGAGCGCCGGCTGATCGCGCCCCGCACTTGCACCGGGGGTGAGCACGAGGCCGAGGGGGCGAGATCTGGTCACCGGGCCATTTTGGCAGCGACGACGGCCCCGATCGATCTCGTCGGGTCAGGTCGATTCAGGAGAATGGCGTGAGCGACGAAATCGGGCTCTTCGACATCGCCGGGATCACGCACGTGTGCGTCGATGGCGACTGGGTCGAGGTCGTTGTCGGATCCGTTCGGCCCTGCGAGATCGGCTGGCCTGCAACGAGCGCTGGAACGGAAGGGCATGCGGAACGGGGTCTTCGTTTCATGCGCTCGACACATCCCTCACGTCCAGAATGAAAGTAACCACGTACATCCCCTTGCGGTCCATTTCCGGATATCGGACCCGGTCGGATGCCGAACCGCCGCCACCACGCTGAGGCGCCTGTCACGAGGGCGAGCGCACGCGCTTGGTAGGCTGAAGCTGCACGCAGCACATTCGGTCACGGATTGTCAGGCTCGGAGGCTGTGTCGTTCCGTGCGTGTCACTGCATGGCAATGACCGCGTCGGCTTCCTCGTCGGGATCGATGAAGGGCTCCCCGTCGACCTCGACGAAGAGCAAGTCGATGGTCCCGTTGAACCGGAACGGTGGATCAATTTCGTCCGTCACCGGCAGACCGTTGCTATAGCCACACGTGACACCGACACCGGTGACGGAGAAGCGGCCGGGCGTGAAGTGTTCGATGGTCCCTTCGGCGACGATCCGACCGTCGGCCAGCAATCGCGCCCGCCCACGGTGTTCGCCGGCCTTGGCGAAGTCGAAAGCGAGGGTGTGTGGGCCGGGATGGAGGGCCGTCGCGCCGTGGAGATGATCGGGTTGGGTCGCCGCCCGATTGTGCACGTAGTGGAGGGCGCCCCTGGCAACGTAGAAGCACCATCCCCCGAGCAGGGAGCCCTGGGACAGGAGGACGCCTTCCGCGCCCTCCTCGGGCACGGTCACGTGCGCCTCAATTCGGTGGTTTCGGTTCTTGACGTTCACGGCCACGAGTTCGGGCACTGGGGCGGCATCGGGGTAGTAGACGTAGCGCTTCCGGTGCGGCACGCTCAAGGGACGCTCGTGCACCAGGGCCGGCAGCGGGCGCGGATCGAGCGGGAGCACCTGGTAGCGGCCGGCCTCGACCCACCAACGCTCGATCATCTGGTGCAATCGGTCGGATTCCTCACTGGCCAGGTCGTGACACTCCGACGGATCGACCGTGACGTGATAGAGCTCCCATTCGTCGGCGTCAAAGCCGGGCTCGGTCTGCATGATCGGGTGGTAGGTGACGGCCTTCCATCCCTCGTGGTAAAGGGCGCGACAGCCGAACATCTCGTAGTACTGCGTCGTATGCCGCTCGGGGCTTGCTGGGTCCGCCATCGACGAGAAGAAGCTCGTGCCTTCGATCGGGCGCTGCGCCACGCCGCGGATCTCGGTGGGTGCCGACATTCCCACCGCCTCGAGGACGGTGGGGACGATGTCGACGGCGTGCACGTACTGCCGACGGAACCCGGCTTCGCGGGCGTGTCGGGGCCAATGGACGATCAACGGATCGGCCACACCACCCTCGTGCACTTCGCGCTTCCAGCGGCGAAACGGCGTGTTGCCGGCAACGGTCCAACCCCACGGGTAGTTGTTGTGCCAGCGAGGCCCGCCTATCTCCTCGAGATGCTCAAGAGCCTCCTCCACGGTCGTCGTGACCCCGTTCCACGGTCGCACGTCGTTCAACGAGCCTGTCGGGCCTCCCTCCGAGCTGGCCCCGTTGTCCGAAAGGACAAACAGCAACGTGTCGTCGAGGTCGCCCGTTCTCCGGAGGTAGTCGACGAGCCGGCCGATCTCATTGTCGGTGTGTGAGAGGAATGCGGCGAAGGCTTCCATGTAACGGGCATAGAGACGTCGTTCGTCGGTGGAGAGCGAGTCCCAAGGCGGCACCCAGTCCGGCCGCGGTGACAACTCGGTGCCAACGGGCAACACCCCCATGCTGATCTGGCGCCGTAGCGCCTCCTGACGCCAGACGTCCCAGCCGGCGTCAAAGGCCCCCGGGTACCGTGCGATCCATTCGGCGGGGGATTGATGCGGCGAATGGCAGGCGCCGGTGCTGAAGTAGAGGAAGAAGGGCTTGTCCGGGTCTGCCGCTCGAAGGTCCCTCACGCAGCCGATGGCGCGGTCGACCAGGTCGGTCGTCAGGTGGTACCCCGATTCGGGCCCATACGGGGGAGGAGCCATGTGGTTGTCGTGGATCAGGCTGGGCACGAACTGATGTGTTTCCCCCGACATGAACCCGTAGAAGCGCTCGAAGCCCCGGCCCAGCGGCCACCGTGCGCGGCTGGCGCCGGCATGGCATTCGTCCTCCGGCGTGAGGTGCCATTTCCCGATGGCATAGGCGGCATATCCGGCGTCGACCAGGATCTCCGAGAGGAAACCGTTGGCGAAAGGAATGCGCGAGTTGTAGCCCGGGAATCCACTGGCGATCTCGATGACCCGCCCCATGCCGTTCGAGTGGTGGTTCCGACCCGTCAGCACGCACGAGCGGGTCGGCGAGCACAATGCGGTCGTGTGAAAATTCGAATAGCGCAACCCGCTCGACGCCAAACGGTCGAGGTTCGGTGTGGCGATGTCCGAACCGAAGCACCCGAGCTGTGCGAAGCCGACATCGTCGAGGACGACGATCACGACATTCGGAGCCCCCTCAGGCGCTCGCAGGGGCTGCGGCCATGACGGCGTCGACTCGTCGTGATAGCGGCCGATGACGCCGGCAAACGGCTCGTCCCGCACCTCGCACCCCTCCTGTCGCGGCCTCGCTGCCGAGTGCCGTATCCGCTCCCGTCTCCGTCCGCCCCAAGGTGGCGTGCCAAACCCCAGATCGGCTGGCATGGAGTCGCGCCGAGCGGGCGAGAGCGCCCCGCCAACCGTCGGGGATGCCACCTTAGCCAACGCCCGAATACCGATATCCCGGGCCGGCTTCGATCATGGGTACACTGACCCGTCCCCGGCGAGGATGCCACGACACAGCCCGATGGCTCGTGGCATGAGGAGGTAGTCGTCAATGCGTGCGCTCCTGTTCGGAGTAAAGCCCGATCCCTGGTCTCCTTCCGATCCGTCCAACCCGTTGCTGGCGGGCTTGGCCTCCACCCCGATGAAGCTGACCGAGCTCGACGATCCCCACCCCGTCCGGTCCGACTGGGTCATGGCCAAGACGCGTATGACCGGCATCTGCGGTTCGGACGCGAAGCACGTGTTCCAGGACTTCGGTGAAGGCAATGGCGACAGTCCCATGAATGCGTTCTTCACTTTTCCTACCGTGCTCGGCCACGAGGTCGTGGCTGACGTCGTCGAGCTCGGCCCCGACGCCCGAGGGCTCGAAGTGGGTCAGCGGGTCGTCCTCAATCCGTGGCTGTCCTGTGGTCCGCGGGGGATAGACCCGCCCTGCGCATCGTGCCAAGTGGGCGACTACAGCCTTTGCTTCAACTTCATCCACGGCCGGCTGGCCCCGGGTATGCACACCGGCCTCTCACGCGATGCCACCGGCGGTTTTGCCGAGTATCTCCCGGCCCACGACTCCATGCTCATTCCCGTTCCCGACTCGATCCCCGACGAGGTGGCGGTGATGGCGGATCCGTTCGCCGTCTCACTGCACTCGGTGACCCGGCACCCGCCACCACCGGGAGGCAGGGCAATGGTGTACGGCGCCGGGGCGTTGGGAACGTGCGCCACTGCCATATTGGCGGCCCTCCACCCTGACGTCGAGGTCATCGTGGTGGCCCGGTTCCCCGCCCAGGCGGCGCTGAGCCGGTCACTGGGTGCCACCATTGTCAGCCCAGAACCTGCGGAAGAGCTCATTGCCCAAGTGGCCGCGTGGTCTGGCGGAACGCTCATACCGACCCACGGTGAGGGACTGCCGATGGCGCACCCGGGCGGGATCGACGTCGTGTACGACACGGTCGGCACGAATGAGACCGCGGAGGTGGCGGTGCGGGTACTCAAGGCCAGGGGCACGCTCGTCAAGAGCGGGGTCAACGCCCCGGGTCGCTGGGAATGGTCGCCTCTGTACTTCAAGGAGATCTCGTGGGTCGGCTCCAACGCCTTCGGCGTCGAGGAGGTCGGCGGCGTCCGCATGCATGGCATCAGCCACTACCTCAAGCTTGTGCAGGATGGCCGTATCGACATAAGTCCCATGCTTACCCACACTTTCCGTCTCGAGGACTGGCACGACGCCTTCGAGGTGCTGGCCAATCAACAGGACAGCGGCGCAGTGAAGGTTGCATTCGACTTTCGATGAGAAGGGCCGCCTGATCTGGTGGGAGTAGCAGTCATCGCTCGGTCATAATGGTCAGATGTCGAGGCAGCTATGAACCAGATCACGCATTGGATCGACGGGAAGCCCTGGCTGGGCGATGCCGCTCGCCGGGGGAGAGTCTTCAACCCCGCCACGGGGCAGCAGAGTGGGGAGGTCGACTTCGCCACCGTCGATGAGGTGGACGAAGCCGTCGCCGCTGCCCAGAGGGCTTTTCCCGGATGGCGCAGCACATCGTTGTCCCGGCGGTCCACCGCGCTGTTCTCGCTCCGGGCGTTGCTGGCGAGCCACGTCGACGACCTGGCCGCACTCGTCACCTCCGAGCATGGCAAAGTTCACGCGGACGCAGCCGGCGAGGTAGCCCGCGGGCTTGAAGTAATCGAGTACGCCTGCGGCATCCCGCAATTGCTAAAAGGCGAATTCTCCGAGGGCGCCTCTACGGGGATCAATGTGCACTCCCTCCGCCAACCGGTGGGCGTCGTGGCCGGCATCACACCGTTCAATTTCCCCGCCATGGTCCCCCTGTGGATGTTCCCCCTGGCCATCGCCTGTGGCAACACGTTCGTCCTCAAGCCGTCTGAAAAGGACCCCTCCGCCTCCGTTTACCTGGCCGAACTGGTGGCCGAGGCAGGCATCCCCGAGGGGGTGTTCAACGTCGTCCAGGGCGACAAGGTGGCGGTTGACCGGATTCTGACGCATCCCGATATTGCTGCGGTGAGCTTCGTCGGCTCTACTCCGGTGGCCCGGCACGTGTACGAGACTGCGGCCCGCGCCGGCAAGCGGGTCCAGGCCCTGGGTGGCGCCAAGAACCATATGGTCGTGCTCCCCGATGCCGACATGGCCGAGGCGGCCGAGGCGGCCGTAAGCGCCGGTTACGGCTCGGCGGGTGAGAGGTGCATGGCGGCCTCGGTGCTCGTGGCCGTAGGGGGGTGCGGCGATGCGCTGGTGGAGGGAATCCGGCGCCGGGTCGACGGTCTCGAGGTCGGGCCCGGGACGGACCCGAAGTCGGAGATGGGCCCCCTGATCACGGCGGAACACCGGGACAAGGTTGCCTCTTACCTCGATATCGGAACGGAGGAGGGGGCAACAGTCGTCATCGACGGGCGTGGGCGCCGCGTCAATGGCGACGAGAACGGGTATTGGCTCGGGCCAAGCCTCATCGACGATGTCGCACCCACCATGCAGGTCTATCGCGACGAGATCTTCGGTCCGGTGCTGTCGGTGGTGCGGGTGGAGAGCCTCGACGACGCTCTGGCGCTGATCCGGGCCAATGGCTTCGGCAACGGCGCGGCTATCTTCACCGGGGACGGTGGGGCTGCCCAACGCTTCGAGACCGAAGTCGAGGCCGGAATGGTGGGGATCAACGTCGCCATCCCGGTTCCGGTCTCCTACTACTCCTTCGGGGGATGGCAGGGCTCGCTTTTCGGTGACCTCCATGTCTACGGTCCCGATGGCGTGCGCTTCTACACCCGGGGCAAGGCGGTAACGAGTCGCTGGAGCCGCATCGGGGAGCACCACGCCAGCCTCGCCTTCCCCAATGCGGCTGCCAGTGAGTCCCGGTGAGCACCCGCTCGGTTCCTGAGGCGAGCGCGCTCTTGCCGGCTAGCCCACCACGCGCCGGCTGACCCAGTTTCCGGCGAGGCCTACCGGCCTCGGGAGCACCGCCTTGATCGCGCCGGACATGCGACGCAGCGTGAGAACGGTAGTGAGGCGCCGCAGGCTTGCCTTGGCCACTTCCTGAGCGGTCGCGTCCCGGTGATACTCGAGGAAGAGCGTGCTGCGCACCAGGTGGGGGCGGCTCCATCGGGCCGGATCCGAGAGCACCCGCTCCTTCACGGCGCGGTGAACGCAAGGGAAATGGGTGTCGTTGAACGCGACCATCGCGACGTCGGCGAGTGCACTCGTCCAATCGGCGACGTCCTTACACACCTCTTCGTATTCGTGGCCGCCGTCGACGTAGGGAACGTCAATGCTGCCGTCGGCAATCTGGCTTCTCGCGTCGCTTGAGGACAATTCGATGGGCCTGATCACGTCGTTCAGTTCGGCAGCGGAAATGTTGTTGTAGAAACCCTCTCTCGATCCACCCCAGTGCGGATCGACGGCGTAGACACGCCCAGCTCCTCTTGCACGCACCGCAAGGGCAAAGGTGATCGCCGACCGCCCCTTGAAGGTGCCAATTTCGAGGACGGTGATGGGCTGGTCCTTCGGGAGCGGGTGATCACGGACCATGCGTTGCAGCTCCTCGGCCTCGTCTAGGTGGAGCCATCCTTCGACATCGGCCAGTGCGGCGCGTAGCTGCCCGTTCACCTGGTCGCCGACGGCACCGGGTCGCACTTCACCTCGGAGCCCTCCACGACGTTCGGGTCAGGTTCACAGAGGCATGTCTTGTGAAAGATCTCGCCGCTTGTAGGCGTCGTGGTTCGCTCCTCCCGGGCCCTTTTGCCAGAACGCGCGCAAGAACCCCCAGGCCCAGCTCATTTCCATGGTGCACAGGACGGCGGGCACGAGCCACGGGGACCGCCGGCTCGACTTGCGGAGCGGTCCGTCGAGGTAGGCCGCAAGAAGAAAGGCCAGGTAGGGAAGGTCAAGCAGCAGGGGCCATCGCTTGCGCACAATGACGACCGCGGCGCCGCTCCCGGCGAGCGTGACCAGCACGGCCACAGGGAAGAGGTGACGCAGCTTCAGCGACTGCGGGTGCAACCGGGCCACGGCCGCCTTTCCGCGGCCATATCGTTGATACTGGTAGCCGAGGTCCCGAAGAGTCTGCGACGACTTCCAGAATATGCGCATGCTTGGGTCCAGAAGGAGGAGGCCTCCGGACCGCCTTATCCGGTAGTCCATTTCAAAGTCCTCGTTGGCCACCAGGGTCTCGTTCCATCCGCCCATGTCGCGGAGGAGCTCGACCGGGTACGCACCGAAGGGGATGTGGTCCACGGAGGCTGGTTCTTGCGCATAGTGGTACTCGCTCCCACCGACGCCAAACCGTGACGACAGAGCCGATGCAATGACCTTGCTCGTCACGCTCGAACCACCGACAGCTATTTTGGTGCCCCCGACCCCGGCGTAGGCCCCACTCTTCAGATGCCCGACTATCCGTTCGACGTAGTCGGGGGTGACGACCGAATGACCGTCGATCCTTATCAGATAGGTGCCGCGCGCCTCGGCCAGCCCCAGGTTCAGCGCGGTTGGGACGACGCGTTCGTGGTTCGAGATGACTCGGATGCGCGGATCGTCGGCCATGCGGCTCTCGATGACATCGAGAGTCCGGTCGGTCGATAGCCCATCGATGACGAGAATATCCATGTCGCGGAATGTCTGACGCTGAATAGAGTCGAGACAATTGCCGATCGATCGTGCCTCGTCTCGAACGGGGATGATGACGGTGACACATGGCCTGTGATTTTCGGACATGCTCTCTCGATACCTGATTCCTATTTCAGCTTGGAACTGTACGACGACTTGAGCACGTGCCGATCTTCAGAATCACGCCGTGCGGGTACCCGTTGCGGCCCGGCCACATCGTTTCACACGCTGACGGGACAAAAGGGGAACCGAGGCCTGGTCATCAGCTCAGGTCCGTCGGCTTCACGAGCCGATCAGTTCGCTGAGCGCGCTCCGGATCGCCGCCACAGATTCGAACGTGCCCTTGCGCAGCATGCTCTCAGGGAACTCCACGTCGAATTCATCTTCGAGCGCGAGCATGACGTTCACGCTTGCGTGAGACGTCATGCCGGCCTGGAAGAGATCGCTGTCGTCGCTGATGGAGGCCACGTCGACCGGGAAGCGTCCGTGCTCGGCCAGGATGTTGCGAATCGTCTCGTCCATCACCGAGTCCCGTCCGCTCGGGTTTGGCTCAGGCCCTCTTCTTGTTCTCGCGCAGTGGAGGCTTCGTGGCAAAGGGCGACGACGACGGCCGCTGCGAGTCCCCCCTCGTGGGTGAGGCTCACCGCGAGCTCAGCGATCCCTGCCTCGTCCGCCAGTACTGCAGCGTGGCCGGAGAGTGACATGCTGCACCAGCCCCCAGGGTCACGGCGCACCTCCATGGATCGCCAGTCGGGCTGATGTCCGACGGGACGAAGGACCTTGATGGTGGCCTCCTTCGCCGCGAAGCGCGCCGCCAAGCTGGCCGCGGCGGCCGGCGGCGGACCGGTGCACGAGGCGATCTCGTGCTCGGTGTAGATGCGTCGCAGGTAGCGACCGCCGAACCGAGCGATGCTCTCGCTCACCTCACCCACGGTGGCGATATCCGCGCCCACACGAATCGCCGGTCCCGCGCTCACTGAGCCACATTCCGCATGCAAAATTTCCCCACTCTCTCGTTCCGATCGGCTTTTGTGGGCAGCACGTCACACCAGTAACACCCGAGTTGCCAACTATGCAAGCATATGGTGATCACACGCAGTGAGAGGACCATGGTCAAGAGCGGCTCGCCGCGCCGCCACGAGCGGGCAGGCGGGGCCGCAGGCCACGGGTCGGAGTAGGGGAAAGTCGAGGAAGGTGCGTGAAACCGCTTTGGTTCGGCCCAGTGAGTCGCCCCCTGTTCGGCTGGTTGCATATACCGGAGGGAGACCGGGCCAAGGGGTGCGTCCTCCTAAGCCCGACGCTGGGCATTGAAGCAGTCGGCGCGCGCTATGCCTACCGGATGCTGGGCGACCGCCTCGCTGGCGCGGGGTTGCTCACGCTCCGTTTCGACTATGACGGGACAGGCGACTCGGCGGGGATGCCGGACGATCCGGATCGGGTCAGAGCCTGGGTTGAGAGCACGCGCGTCGGCCTGGACCTGTTGCGCAGTTTCAAGCTCGGGCGAACCGGGGCGGTGGGTATGCGCGTGGGCGCCCCGCTGCTCGTCGAGGCGCTCGGATCAAGTCCTCCCGAGATCGACGATCTCGTCCTGTGGGATCCGTGTCCCTCGGGGCGGGCGTTCCTGCGGGAGCAGAGCGCGCTCTGGGCGTTCACGCTCGGAGCAACGCGCGCCGATGACGGCTCCGTCGAGACCCCGGGGCTGATTTTCGACCCCGAGACGGTGGCCCAGCTCTCCGAGCTCACTCTGGCCAGCGGGGACGGTCAGCTGGCTGACCGGGTGCTGCTGCTCATGCGGGCGGGGCGAAAGGGTGATCGGCGGCTGAACGAGCGCCTCACCATGCCCAACGTGGAGCGCCGGCAGATCGCAGGACAAGAAGACCTCATCGACGTCGAGCCGGGATATGCCGTCGTGCCCGTTGACACGATCGACATGATCGTCGACTGGCTGGGCGAGCGTGCAGCTTCCGGCCCGGCCAAGTTGATCGATGCCGGCGTGGTGGGCCGCAATCGAGTGATCATCGGCAGCACGGCGGAGGGTGGCACCATTGAGGAGGAGGCGCTTTCGCTGGGTCCCCTCGGGCTCTTCGGCATAATGACCCGTTGTCGCGGCGCCGGCGAAGAAGTCACGGTATCCGGTGCTGGGCCGGTGCAGGGGAATGATCGCCATCTCGGCACCGAGGCGCCCACCATCCTCTTTTTGAACGCGGGAGTGCTCGACCATGTCGGACCAGCGCGGCTGTGGGTCCATTTGGCTCGCACCTGGGCCGAACTCGGGTTCCGCGTCGTCCGCTTGGATCTCAACGGGATGGGGGACAGCCCGGTGCGCCCCGGGCCTGCCGTCGACTACATCTACGCTCCGGACGCGCTCGACGACGTGCACGCGGCCTTGCGGGACGTGTTGCCGGATGATCCCTCGAATGCGATATTGGTCGGGCTTTGCTCCGGGGCCTATCACGCCATTGAAGGAGCGATCGCGCACAGGGTCAGAGGCGTGTGTGCCGTGAACCCGGCACTCACCTTCAGCCCCCCGGAGGTGCGCGTCAATGCCCCACTCGACCTGCAGGTCGGAAAACTCGACACTCGGCGCCAGGCGACGGGCGCCAAGAGAAATTGGACGCGCCTGCTTCCCGGTCGCAGCGTTCTCGGCCCGATGGTCGAGCGCATGCCCGATCCCGCCTGGTGGCTGCTCAACCGGGTCGTGGTGGAATCACCGCCGGTGCGCACGCTCACGAAGGCGACCGAGGCGGGGGCGAAGGTGCTCGTCATCGCCGGCACGGACGAGGCCCGGGAGCTGAGCCGGGGCGAGGGCCGGTCGATGAACCGCCTGGAGCGCGCCGGTCGATTCCACATGGAGGTCATCGCCGGACTGGAGCACACGCTCTTGGAGCAGCGAGGGCGCGCGCAGGTAGTCGGGCTTCTCACGGATTTCCTGCGTGGTGAGTTCGTCGCGCCGATCGCCCAGGCGCAATCAGCGCCGTGACGAGTCGTTATCCCTTCGCTCGGCGCCTTCGCGAAGGAGCGGGACGAGGCGTTTTCCGAAGTCGACGGCGTCGGCCAGCGGGTCGAATCCCTTGAGGAGAAGTGCGGTGATCCCGAGGTCGTAGTACCGCAGCATTGCCTCGGCCACCTGCTCGGGCGTGCCGACCAGGGCCGTTGAGTTTCCTGCTGCACCCGTCAGGTTCGCCACTTTCATCCACAGCCGTTCGTCGTGGACGTCCTTATCTGCGGACATCTCAATCAGCCGTTTGCGGCCGACGGACGTGGTGCCACCGGTGTCGCGGTCGACTGAATAGGTCGCAATGCGACCCCCTCCCAGCCCCTCGTAGGTGTCCTTGTGCCCGGCCATGCGCTGTTTCGCCAGCTCGATTCGCTCGGCCGTTTTGGCCGCGATCCATTCAGCGCGCTCCCATGCGTCCGCTTCGGTATCGGCGATGATGGGGCGCAGGGAGATGCTGTAGCGGAGCGTGCGCCCGGCCTTGGTGGCAGCCTGCCCAATGGCCTTCATCCGGTCGGCTACCGCCGACCGTGGCTCTCCCCAGAATGCGTAGACGTCGGCCTGCGCCGCGCCGACCTCAATGGCGGGCGGGGAGGCTCCAGCGAAGTACAACGGGATCCCTCCGGGCGTGACGGGCTTGACCGAGCTGAATGCGCCCTCGTAGCGGAAGAACTCACCCTCGAAGTCAAAGGGGGTGTCTTCCGACCAGATGCGACGCGCGATCGACATCACCTCACCCGTCCGTCGGTACCGGGCGTCGTGGGGCACGAAATCGCCCTCTCGCCGCTGATCTGCCTCGTCGCCGCCGGTGATGAAGTGGATGGCGATCCTTCCCCCCCCGGTGAGGTGATCCAGCGTGGCGGCCATCCGAGCCAACAGAACCGGTTGGACGAATCCGGGGCGATGTGCCACCAACACCTTCAACTGCGAGGTGTTCTGCAAGACCGATGCCGCCACGGCCCAACCTTCGGGCGCGACCGCTCCGTAGCCCACCAGGACGCGGTCGAAGCCCCCTTCGTCATGTGCGCGGGAGATATCCCTCAGGTAGTCGGGATCGATGACCGGCCCATCCATCCAGTCGACGACCGGACCGTCGACCAGGGGACCCTTGATCTCTGACGCGTCTCTCGTTCCCACCATCCCGATGATCTCAACCGGCATGTTCCTCGATTCTCCCATCCTCACGGCGGACAACGCGATCTGCGCATTCGCCTGAACCCATCCCCGCGCTTCGGGCGAACACCCAGTTCAACGCTAACATCAGCGCGGTGGTCAGGGACACGAACGACTCCACGTCCAACCAGAGGCGGCCGCTCGTCGCCGTCGGCTACGGGCCGCGCTGTGTCCCGGTCATGCAGGTGGCCGAGGCCGCCGCCAACATTTGCGATCTGCTCTGGATGATCGACGGATCCCTCGTAGAGATGCGGCAGATGACCCAGCTGCTGAACCGATTCGGACCCGTGATCGATATCCACGATCTCGGGGTGGAGCAGATACTCGAGGGGTTGTCCTCCCCCTATGAGCCGGATGGGATCGTCACGTACCTCGATGCGAACATGACCACATTCGCTCAGGTGGCGGAGGCCCGACACCTCCCATTTCACTCCCCGGAGTCTGCCGTCGCCCTCACCGACAAGTTCGCGCAGCGGCGCGCCCTCGCCTCGGCCGGCTTGCCCATGCCGGTGTGCCACGTCGTCGCACCCGGGCAGGCCGAGCACGAGCTCGCCGCCGTCGAAGCTGAGGTTGGGTGGCCCGCCGTCCTCAAGCCCCGGTCGGCCCAGGGGAGCCGGTACACCTTTCAGGTGCGGGATGCGGCCCACCTGGACCAGCTCCTCACGGCACTGGGCCCGGGCCGGCCCGACATGGTGCTCGAGGGGTACCTGGCCGACGATCCCGCCCGGGCCCAGGGGCCCTACGCGGCCTACGTCTCGGTCGAGAGCGTGGCCTCCGCGGGAGTCATCAGCCATCTGGCCCTGACCGGTCGCTTCCCTATGGCGGAGAACTTCAGGGAGACCGGCTTCTTCATACCGGCCGATCTCGGGCCGGCCGATCAGGAGGCGACTCTGGAATTGGCGACTGCTGCCATCGAGGCGCTGGGAGTGCACACCGGTTGCCTTCACACCGAGGTCAAGTTCACCCCTGATGGCCCGCGGCTGATTGAGGTCAACGGGCGCATCGGTGGCGGAGTGCCCGAAATGATCGACCGCGCCGCTGGCATTCCGCTGCTGGAGATGACGCTGCGATTGTCGCTCGGAGAGGTCATTCGTATCGATGGCCCCGTGGCGACGGAGCGGATCGGCTACCGGTTCTTCCTGCAACCCCCCGCCGTGTCGGCCACCGTCGAGGCGATCAGTGGAATCGACGTCGTGAGCGACCATCCAGGGGTTGACACCATCACCGTCCATCAGGGTCCCGGCGCCGACCTGGACTGGCGGGACGGGTCGCGGAACCACATCATGGCTGTGGTCGGTGCGGCGCAGGATTACTCCGAACTGCAGGCAGTCGACCGGCTGCTGCACCAAGAGGTCACGGTCACCTACGCCGACGTGAGCCACTACTAGTGGCAGTGCGGCTACCCGGGGCCGCGTTGGTGCGCCCGGCGGAAGAGTCCCAGGCTCGCTGGACCTGTGCCTTCGTGAACAACATGCCCGATGGCGCCTTTGAGGCAACCGAGCGGCAATTTCTCGGTCTGCTCGACGCCGGCTCAGGTCCCGATGTGCTCGAGGTGCGCCGTTATGCCATGGCTGGCGTGCCCAGGGGGGCGCGCGTGGCGGCACGGATCGCGCAGGAGTACCTACCCTTGCGCCAGCTCCGCCAGGACCCACCCGACCTGCTCGTGGTCACCGGGGCGAATCCATTGGAGGAGCGGATCGAAGATGAGCCGTACTGGGGTGATTTGGTCGATCTCCTGAACTGGGGCCGCCAAAATGTCCGCTCCATGCTTCTTTCATGCTTGTCTGCCCATGCGGCCCTCAAGGTGTTCGATGGGATCGAGCGTCAGCGCCTGCCGTCCAAGTGCACCGGCGTCTTCACCCACCACGTCGATCACACCCACCCGCTGGCCGCCGGACTGGAGCCGCAGGTCTCCCTCCCGCATTCCCGTGTGAGCACGGTGCCCCAGAACGAGTTGGAGCGCGCCGGCTATCGGATGGTGTTGCAGTCCAAAGAAGTGGGATGGAGTGTGGCCACCCGTGCCTTCGGAGACACGAATGTGGTCCTGGTCCAGGGTCACCCCGAGTACGACCCCTCCAGCCTTCTCCGCGAATACCATCGAGACGCCAGGCGCTATGTGCTCCACGAGCGAGAGGAGCTGCCCTGCCTGCCCTTTCACTGCGTGGCCCCGGAGGACTGGGAGACCCTCGAAGAGCTGCATCGTGCCATCATCGGGGAGAGCCGGGATCCGGCCATCCTCGAGGCGTACCCGTTCGATGAAGTCGGAGCACGGGCCACCTGGCCGTGGTGTGCAACGGCCAAGCGCCTGTACGCCAACTGGCTGGCTGGGATCGATATGAGGAGCGACTGAGCCCATGCACGACGAGACCATTGCCATCCACGGCGGGTACGAGCCCGACGGCACGCGGGCAGTCGCCGTGCCCATCTACCTCACCATCGCCCACGACTTCATCGACGCCGAACACGCCGGAGCCGTCCTGGATCTCGAGGTCCCGGGCTTTCACTACAACCGGATCAACAATCCAACGAACGACGTCCTGGAGAAACGCATTGCCGCGCTCGAGGGCGGTAGCGCGGCACTGGTCCTGGCGTCGGGCATGGCGGCGGTCAGTTACTCCATCCTCACCGTCGCCACCGCGGGTTCCAACTTCGTGGTGGCGCCCCAACTCTACGGAGCCACGTTTACCTACTTTGCCCACGTGCTGCCGACCCTGGGCATCGAGGCCCGCTTCGCAGTCGACGACCGGGCCGATTCGATGCGGGAACTGATCGATGATCGCACCTGC
>Ga0182018_10001259_pt1 | contig 29282 bp, 26 predicted proteins | sample 812P2MmetaG_FD_120490 | JGI IMG/M metagenome (GOLD analysis project Ga0182018, IMG submission 120490) | Permafrost microbial communities from Stordalen Mire, Sweden - 812P2M metaG | ecosystem: Environmental > Terrestrial > Soil > Wetlands > Permafrost | place: Sweden: Stordalen | collected...
GCCGCGCTTCCATTGTGCATAGCGTTTTATCCTCCTCCAAAAATCGGGGCCACCCGCAGGCCCGTGTTGCGAAGCGTAGCGCCGGCCCGCAAAGGGGCGATACAGATTCGCGGACTGCCGGGTTCGCACAGATCGATGTTGTACAATGGCAGGTCCCGAGGTTTCACCACATACCCGCCCCTCTGAATATTCCAGGATTCGCCGTAGTCCGACACCACGAACGGGTTCTCATGGTCCGCGCGTACGCGGAACTGCGCTGTTGCGGGCTCATAGTTGCCGTAACTGAAACACCGGCCAACGCAAATGCGGTCGACCACGTGGGTCAGAGGGTTGACGCGGCTCTCGGGATCCGCCAACGCGCTCACCACGCGCTGTCCGGGCGGCAGTTGCGCCACCACCCGCTCCATTTCCGTTTCCACCTGGTTCAGGGCCCGCTCGTCGGCGTACGAAAGCAGGAAGAACACCACCGCGATGGCGGCCAGGGCGTCCACCAGCGGCCTGGGCAGCCGCACCGAAGCCAAGAGCGCGCAGAACAACACCGCGCCCGCCAGCGACATGCGCTCTGCCACAAAATCGAGCCCCGAGCGAAAGCCGGGCAGCAGTACGCCGCCCGGCAGCAGCACCAGCGCGGCCGCGCTCAACGCGCATAGCTGAAAGCGGACGTCCAGCACGGTGCGCGCGGCGCCGCGCGTGTTCAGCACGTGCTGAATGCCCAGCGCCCACGCTGCCAGAACCGCCACAGCAACGCCGATGTAGTATCTTCCGTAAATCCAAAACTGATCCGCCCCGGTCATAGCCATGAACTGGTCGGGGCCCCGGCGCGTCGGAAAGAACGCGCCCAAAAGGAATCCCACCAGCGCTAGCGCGGCCAGCGCGCCGATCGCCAGAGGAACGCGGCGCCGCGGCGCCAAGGCCTGAGCGACCCGCCCGTAGACAAACACGCTTAACGCCCATGCCACCGGCAGCGCGTGCGCTACGTACGCGATCCCGAACAGCGCCGCCGCGGCCGCCATCGCCCACCGCTTCTTTCGGTGCGCCAGCGCCAGCGCTCCGAAACACAGGCCTAGCGAGATGTAGAAGTTGAACAGGCCCATGTGAAAGACCCAGCCATACGCCAGCATCGCCAGGCAGGGCGCCAGTTGCCACGGCGCCTTCCTGGGCTGCAACCGCGAGTTGGACCACACAAACGCAAACGCGCCCCAGAAGAACACCAGCACCGCAATCGATACCGCAATGCGTTGCGCTGCCGCCGCGCCGAATGCGCGCATCAAACCGCTCAACATCAAATCGAACAAAACGTTGTTGGATTGTCTGGCCAGCGTCAGGCCCGGCGCCTGCCCGCGTTCGATCAATTGCGCGAGCCAGGCGTTGTAGAGATGGCTCGAAAGATCGCCCGCCTGTATCCGCGGCTGCCAGAAACAAGGCACCAGCAAGAGCAGCGAAAAGGCAATGACCCCCACACCCATGCCACATGCACCAGTGGCGCACACACTCGTGCCTGCCGCGTCCCGACTCGCCGCGACGCTTGCCTGCCCATAACCCGCCGTCACGACCTTACCCTCCGCAGCTCTCGCAACCCCATTATCAATTCAAACCGCGTCTCCACGGAATCCGGTCTTTCTCCTATTTGCTGGATATTTTTCTCTGCGATGCCTTCTAAGCCCCCCGCCAGAGTCAAGTACCCAATGCGCGAGGGTTCGATCTGCATAATGCGGCAGCAGGTGGCGTCCACCGCCACTGGGTCGTGCCCGGATACGATCACGCCCGCCGGCTTGGGCCGCCCCTGAATCGGTCCGTTCCCGTCCATCCCCACGATCCCATCTACAATCGCGAAATGATTGGGAAACAGGGAGTGCAGGTCCGCAATGCTCTCGTGAATGCCGGCCCAGTGCAGCACATTCTTGGGCCATCCGTAGACTCCGCCGGGGACGATGCCGAACAGATTCTTCATCGAAAGCGTGGCGCCCGTCCAGTGGTGCGTCTTCATCTTGGGCATGGATACCAGCAGGTCGCTCGAAAGCACAGTATGCGGCAAGTACAGCGCGCGCAGGTGCGAAACCGGTTGCGGCAGCCGCACGCGCGAGACTTCGTCCAGGTTCAGGTCGGTGAAGACGTCTTCAAAGCCCGGAATCGTCTGGAAGTATCCGGCGGCGTCGGCCAGATCGAGCGTGCTCCGGCGATGCCCGGGGCCCTCCGCAATCGCCACCGATGCGCCCAATGCCCGGAACGCTTCGAGCGTGGCATGTACCAGCATGGGATGTGTGTTGATGGCGCTCCCCGGTTCGAACTCCACCAGGTTGGGCTTCAATAGCACCCGGCGGCCGCGCACGTTGAGCCTATGCCCGGCCAGGACGCGGCGCATGGTGTCGTAAATGCCCTGCGAATAGGCGGCCGCGCGCGTGATGTTTACGGGCGCGCGAGGCCGCGGCGCGGCCGTGCGGCTGCACCCCGCCAGCCCCAGCGCCGCGGATCCTATCAGAAAATCGCGCCGTCTCATCCAACTCATTCAATTCTTGCGGGGCCGGTCGGCAACCTGCGGGCCGATTGCCAATCGGTGCAGAGGATGCCATCCGGCCCCACGGGTCAATCCAGAAACACGTTGTAGCCCTGCTCCGCCGCCGCCGCCAGAAGCGTCAGTGCGGTGTCCGGCACCGTGCGGCAAGGCATCGTAAAAAGGGGAGCACCGGCCGGATTTTGTTGGTGAGCCAACAACCCGAGCCGTAACCAGGCGGCTCCACCTGAGGACCGTTGCTCCCGTAAAAACCGCTGCGCCAGGCGAAAGCTCTCCTCCAGCGGCGCCGCATCCGTGCCCGCCAGCGCTAATAAAGCCTGCCCGGTAGTCTCCGGATAAGAATCCGAGTTGTACCCCAGGGCCCGCGCCGAGCCGTGATTCCATCCACCATCGGCGCACCGGCGCGAAAGCAGAAAAGTCCTGGCCTGATCGATGCGCTCCCGCAAATCGGTCGAGGGCCGCCGCCAGTAACACTTTTTCAGCGCTAAAATGCCGAGACAAGTCGGCGTCACCCAAGCCGCCGTCCCTGGAAACCACGGCCAACCGCTCACGCCCGGGCCGTCCGGCAGCTTGCCATCGCGCAGAAAAGCGCTCAGCCGCAGAACCGGCGAAGACTCCATCCCGCTTTCGCCCAGCAGCCACTCGACGGCGCGTGCGAGTCTCGCGGCCCCGATGGCTTCCGGGGGCAACAACGCTGCCAGCGCCGTCACCCAGGTGCTCTGATCCACGGAACGGCGAGGCGTCCACCCGCCGTCGCGCCGCTGCGCGGCGTCCAGCCAGGCTAACGCCTCGGCGCTACGCGGAACCGCCGTCCGGGCGGCCTGGTGCGCCAGCAGCGCGTAAACCGTCGGCTCGGTCCACGAGCCTCCCTTGCGATATGGCCATCCGCCATCCGGGTTTTGAGCCGCGCGGATGTTCTCCAGCGCGCCGCCATCCATTTCCAAATCCGGTAATCCTTCCCAAGCAAAACTGTCGATTTCTGAAAGCTGGTCGCTGAAAGAGCGCGGGGACGCTACGGGTAAGCGTCCCTCGCGCCAAAATGCTTGCGAGCCAGCAAAAAAAACACAGGGACTTACAACTACCGCGTCACTTTGCGGCGCCGGCGGCGCTGCAAGAGCAGCAACAATATGACCCCGGCTGCAACCCAGATCAGAATCTGCATCACCGTGCTATTCATGACCTTGTCTCCTTTCTTTAGAGTGACTTTTGCTCCAAACTTTTTGTCCCGCTGCTATCGGCATCATCCGGCCAACTTCATCAGCGGAATCAGATACTTTACAACTCCAAGCACGGCCGGTCCGGCGCACACCAGCATCATGGCCGGCAGGATGAAGAAAAAGATGGGGAACACCAGTTTCACGCCCACCTTCGCGGCGCGCTCCTCCGCTTCCTGGCGGCGCCGCACGCGCAGGTGATCGGAGTGTTGCCGCAGCGACTCCGCCACGCTCGTGCCGAACCGGTCGTTCTGGATCAGGATCGCCGTCAGCTTGCGCAACTCCGGCTCTCCGGCGCGCTCGCCCAAGTTCTTCAGCGCGTCGGTGCGCCGCTTGCCGGCGCGAATCTCCAGATTTACCAGCGTGAATTCCTCGGTCAGTTCCTTGTGCGCGTTGCGCAACTCCGTGGCCACGTAGGAGATGGCCTGGTCCAGACCTAGACCCGCTTCCACCGCGATCACCATCAGGTCCAAAGCGTCCGGCAGCGCAAGCCGCAAAATCTCCAGCCGTTTCTTAATCCGTTTTGCCAATATGAAGCTCGGTGCGATGAACCCGCCTAACGCCATGGCCAGCGGAAAAACCACGTGCAGAGACGGGCTGGCGCCGATTGAGTTGCGTAGCGCCAGGCCAAACAGCGCCATCACAGCGGTGCTGAGTATTCGGATGCCGTAATAGATTTTGAGGGCGTTGTCCGAGCGGTAACCGGCATGCGTCAGCATCTGCTGGGTGATCGAGCTGTCGTCAGAAGACACCGGCATTAATTCGCCGACCTTCTGGATGATCTTGAACTCCCTCGGCTTGCGCACCTCGGCGTCTTCCGGCGATCCGGCCGAGGGAGCCTCGATCACCGGCTCGCCGAGCCGCTCATACACCTGCCCTGGCCGGGCGTAGCGCTGATAACCGTAGACCGCGATGGCCACCATCAGCACCATGAAGAACGCGACGATCGCATAAATCGGCATCGTTGTTTATACCTTGATCTTGATAATTCGCCGGATGAAGTAATTTCCCATCAGCACCATTACGCCGGCGCCCACAATCATGTACTTTCCATCCGGGTCCTTTGCCATACCCTGCAGATAACCCGGCGCCACCGCCAACAGGGCGAACCCTGTGAGGAGCGGCAGGACCGTCAGGATTCCGGCCGTCAACCTGCCGTGCGCGCTGGCCGCTTTCACCGAGCCTTTCAGTTGGAAACGCTCCCGGATGACATGTGCCAGGCGGCCCAGAATCTCGTTGAGGTTGCCTCCTGTCTGCCGCTGCAGCATGATGGTCGAAGTAAAGAACTGGTAATCCAGCAACGGCACGCGCGTCGTCAGATTCTCCATCGCCGTGGCTAGCGGCGCGCCCAGATTGATTTCGTTGAAGAGCGTGCGCAGTTCCGTCGACAGCGGTTCCGGCACATGGTCGCCCACCATCGCCAGGCTGATCAGGAAGGCATGCCCGGCGCGCACCGAGCGGGCCATAAAGTCCAGCGCCTCGGGGAACTGCTCTTCCAATGCCGCCAGCCGCTTGCTCCGCTTCTTCCGCATGTACAGGTAGGGCAGCGTTGCGGTGGCCCCCGCCAGCGTGAGGCAGCTCAGAACCTCATTGATGATAAACGGAAAACGCAGCCCCAACAGAAACCCGGGCACCGCCGCGCCCACCGTCGCCATGAACAGGGTAGAGGGCGTCCATGTCAGCCCCGCCTGCTTGATCGAGCTTTGGAGGTGCTCGGCGACGTTCATCGATTTCAGCACCTTATAGAAGCCCGAGACTTCCGGCGCAATGTCTTTCAACAGCTTGGTCACCGGCATCGGGCGGTTGCCCACGACGGTTTGGAGCATGTCCTTCACGACGTCCTGGCGGTGCTTTTGGCGGTACAGAAAGCCGAACACGGCAATCGCCATGACCAGCGCGAATACCAGGAGAAAAATGCCTGCCAGCATGAGCGACATATGCTAATTGATCTCCACCACGGTCTGGAACAACGAAGCCGGTAACTGGATACCGCACGCCTTGATCCGCTCGTAGGCGCGCGGGCGGATGCCGGTGGCGCGGAACCGTCCGGTCACGCGGCCGTCTTCTGCCACGCCCGATTTCTCGAACAGGAAAATATCTTGCAAGGTGATGGTGTCCACTTCCATGCCGGTCACCTCCGTCATGTGCGTGACCCGGCGCGTCCCGTCGCTGAAGCGCGAAACTTGCACGATCAGGTCCAGCGCGGCGGATATCTGCTGGCGGATGGCGCGTACGCCCATGTTGGAGTTGCCCATGCCCACCATCACCTCCAGGCGCGATATGGCGTCGCGCGGATTGTTGGAGTGTACCGTGGTCAGCGAGCCGTCGTGGCCCGTGTTCATGGCCTGCAGCATGTCCAGCGCTTCCTCGCCGCGGCACTCGCCGACGATGATGCGGTCGGGACGCATACGCAGGGCGTTGATCACCAGGTCGCGGATCTTAATAGCGCCCTGGCCTTCCACGTTGGCCGGCCGCGTTTCCATGCGCGCCACGTGCGTCTGCTGCAAACGCAGCTCGGCGGCGTCTTCGATGGTCACGATGCGTTCGTCCTCCGGAATATAGCTGGAAAGCACGTTGAGCAACGTGGTCTTTCCGGCGCCCGTGCCGCCACTGATCATAATGTTCAGCCGCGCCCGTACCGCCGCCCGCAGCAGCTCCAGCATGCCCTCGGTGACCGTGAGCCGGGTCACCAGGTCCTTGCCGTGCATCAGACTGCGTCCGAATCGCCGGATCGAAAGCAGCGGTCCGTCCACCGCCACCGGCGGAATGGCCGCGTTTACGCGCGATCCGTCCGGCAGCCGTGCGTCCACCAGCGGCGAGGATTCGTCCACACGCCGTCCTACTCTCGATACCACCTTCTCGATGATCCGCAACAGGTGCGCGTTGTCCTTGAATTCCACCGGCGTGCGAAACAGTTTGCCGTTCCGTTCGACGTAAACCAGCCGCGGTGTGGTCACCAGGATGTCCGAGATCGTGGGATCCTGCAGCAACGGCTCGAGCGGACCCAGCCCGAAGACCTCGTCCAGAACCTCCTCCACCACCCGCTCTTTTTCCAGCAGGCTTAGAGGCGTCTTCTCTTCCTCAAGCAGCTTGGCCACCGCGCCGCGTACTTCCGTGCGCACGCGCTCCCCGCCCAATGTGGCCAGCGCTTCCAGATTGATGCGATCCAGCAGCTTGCGGTGCAGCGCGAATTTCAGCTCCTGGTGCTCCAGGGCCGCCCGGTCTTGCGTGAACAGCCGGCTGACCCAGCCCGCTTCCTTCTCACCGTTCTTAGAGAGCGCTCCGTTTATAGTTGTAGCCACTTTTCAATCTCCTCCCATCTTGTGGGTCGGCCAATCTTGGCTTGCAGCCAGCTTTCCAGACGGCTTGGATGCGCTCGAAAGCGCGTCCGCAGGCAGGCTTGCCCGCCTCCACAAACAAACCGGCCCTACCCGAACAACGCGAATTTCTTCTTCGTGGGCTGCTCGTCCACGCCCGATATGCGCATCGCCAGATCCCGGATTTGCTTCCCCAGGAAACTCCGCTCCGGTAGCAGCTTGCCGAGCGAATAGCACTCGTGCAACTCCGGATAGCTGCTGGGCAGCACCGCATAGACAGGCAATCCCAGGATCTTCTCGATTTCGCCCGGCGCCAGTTCCGAGCGCTTCGGCACACGATTCAGGATCAGTTTCAGCCGGTCTTTGCCATAACCGGCGTCCATCAGGATTTGCAGCACTTGCTTGGCCTGGTGCAGCGCCGGAACTTCTAGCGTGCTCACCAGGTAAGCCTCGTCCATTTCCTCCAGGGCAGCCACGCCGACCCGCGTCAGGCTGCGTCCCAGGTCGATCAGAGTGAAGTCGTAGCACGACCGCAGGAAGCTGAACAGTTGCCGCAACTGCTCCTGCCGCGGATAGGTTTTATCCGCCGTGGCGGCCGGCGCGGCAATGACTTCCACTCCTGGAATGCCGTTGGATACCAGCGCCTTCCAGTAACTCACGTCCATCCGGTGCAGATTGTTGACGGCGTCCAGAATCGAGTAGCCGGGCTTGGCCTTGGTCAGAAAACCAATCAGTCCGGCGTCCAGATCCAGGTCCGCCAGCAAAACTTTCTGGCCGCTGCGTCCCAGTTCCACCGCCAGATGGCAGACGACTGTAGTGGCGCCGCATCCGCCTTTAGAGGAGAAGAATCCAATGGTTCGGCCGCCCCAGCGCAGTCCGCTGTGCCGGCGTCCGCCGTCCGACGAGCGGCGCTCCAAGGCCGCGCGCAAGGCCCCCTCCAGCGGCGGATAGATATACTCGTTGACCCCGGCGCGCATGGCGCTCAGGATGGCGCCCGGATCGGCCGTCGTGTGGACGGCCACGATGGTGGCCTCCGGCGCCTTCGCCCGAATCATGGGGATCAGGTCGTTTAGCGGCTCCTTCGCCAACGCCACGTCCAGTAGCACCACTTCCGGGCGCAAACGTTCCAACCGCTCCAGGAAAGAGCCCATGGTGGACATATCCTGGTGCTCAATGACTGGGCGCAGTGGCAAATTCGGCAGGCAGGACTGGACTTCGTCCCAGAGCTGCTTGGTTTCGATTGCCACGCCTAGAGTCAGCGAATACATGGCTTATTGCCCTGTGCCTGTTCCCGTGCCCGTGCCGGTTCCCGGGCCTGTTCCCGTGCCTGTCGGCGCGCTGGCGCCGCCGCTGGGTCCGGTACCCGGCAGGGGAGCCGTGGGCGTTGCCGGATTGGCTTGTCCGCCCGCCGGATTCATCATCAAGGGGAGCAGCAGCGTCGGCTGCCCGCTTCCGGGCACCGTACCTTGCTCCTTCTTCTGCAGTTGCTGCAATTCCTCCACCGGGAGCGTCTCGCGTTGCGGTTTCACCGGCACCGGTCCGGTGGCCTCGAGTCCCGGAGTACGCGGCGCTTCCTTCAGCGCGTCCTTCATGAAGGGCTTGGGCATTGGTATCTCGGGCCGCGCTTGTCCTGCCGGAATAGGACGCACGATCTCCGGCGTCACCATGATCAGCAGTTCCGAGTTGCTCTTGGTCAGTACCCGGCTCTGGAACAACTTGCCAAGCAGCGGAATATCCCCAATTCCGGGAATCTTGTCCAGGGTTTCATTAAAGTTCTTGTTTAGCAGTCCGGCAATGGCGAAGCTCTGGCCGTTCTCTAACTCCACTTCGGTTTGTACCTTCCGCGTGTCCAGCGCCGGCACCGTGAATCCGCTGATCACGATTCCGTTGCTGTAATCGAGCGAGCTGACTTCCGGCGCCACCTGCAGCCGGATAGTGCCGCGCGGGGTGATGGTGGGCAGGAAATTCAACTTCACGCCGTATTCCCGGAACTGGATGGTCACCGCGCCAACATTGGCGCCGCCTTGCACTACCGGGACGGGAAACTCGCCGCCCGATATGAAACTGGCCGGCTTGCCGTTCATCGCCATGACGTTCGGCTCCGCCAGAATCTGCAACAGGTTCTTGGCTTCCAGCGCCTCGATCGTGGCACCCAGGTTCAGGTCCGGGCGAAACAGGAAAAGATTCAACGCATTGCTGACCGTGGCGGTAACCGGACTCCCCGGGGTCGGGACTGTCAGTGTGGGCGGCGAATACTGCTGCGTGGTCACTCCGGCAATGTTACCGGCGGCGCCCGTACTGAACAAATTGATGCCAAGCTGCGAGCTGATACTGCGATCCACGTCCGCGAAGCGCACTTTCAGCAGGATCTGCGGCTCCTCCGCCGGCGTAACCACGTGCAAGAGGTTGATCACCTTGCCCAGCGTGGCGGCGATAGCCGCGGCGCGGTCGGCGCTCACCAGGTCCCTGGCCGTGCCATCCACAAACACGCTGTCGCCCTCCAGGTAGACGCTGACGTCCTGACCCGGCAATTCCTTGGCTAGCTGCCCGCGGACATTGTCCAGCTTGCTGTTGCTGGCCCGCACCGCGAGGTCGAATACGAGGCGCGGTCCGCCCTGCTGCCAGATGATTAGCGAGGTCTCGCCCGGCGCTTTTCCGTTGATCAGGACCTCGCGCGGATTCACCGCCACCGCTTCGGCCAGTTCGCCGTTGGCCAGCGAGATGCGCTGGATATTCATGGCATTATCGAGCACCAGGGATTTGCCCACGGTCACCACCAGCGGCACATTCTGGGCTTGCAGCTCGGCGGCGGATAGCGCGGCGATCGAGCCGGCCGGCGGCCATAAAATGGCGGCCGCCGCGGCCACATGATGGAGTATGCGTTTGCGTGACACGTTATTTGACCTCCGGTGTCGTATCGAATTTCGTTTCGCTTCTCTTGTTGCCGTTCATGATTTCCATAACGAAGGTCTGCCTCACCGGCGGCGCCGGCTTCACTTCCGCCGGCGGCGGTGGCGGCGCGGGCTTGGCCGGCACTTTCACGTACACCTTCGTCGGATCGGGGCGCTTCTTGGGACCGTTCATCGCAAACAGCTCCACCACCGCCGTGCCGGGCGTCCTGGCCACCTGCGTGTCCAGCGGATTCCGCAGCACCAGTTGGATGGTGGTCTGGTTGCTCGCCAGGCTGAGCATCTCGGCCTGCTCCGGCGTCACCAGGAGGTTCACGACACCTACCCCCAGCGGCTTGCCTTCGTTGTCTTTCTTAAAATCCTGTCCGGCGGATAGTACTTCGATATTCTGCAGCAGCGTGCGCGTCAGGTTGCCTTGCGTGGCATTACTGGGACCCGGCGGGCTGCCGGAGATCAGCACGTCCACGCGCATGCCGGGAACCACGAATCCGGCCACGCCAACGACGTCGTTGACGCGTACCGCCACGGCCCGCATGCCGGACGGAATCATGGCCGCCAAGCCGCCCCCGGCGCCCTTCGGCGCCAGCCGGTTCTCCACGATCAGTTCGCCGTCGTAGATGGTCGTGGTGACGCCGCGCCCGACGATGTCTTCCCGCTTCAGCACGGCATTGGCGGGCAATGCGCCCAGCCAGGGGGCGTCTTTTACGTCCGAATCCTTGATGATCGCGCCCAGCTCCAGATTCCGCGCGGCCACCAGCGCCTTGGCCGTCGTGGGCGCCGCCTGGGCGCTCCCGTGGCTGACCGTCAGCCGGTAGAGCAGCAGACTGGCGCAGCCGGCCACCACAAACGCGAAGACCAATACCGAGATGAATCGTTGGTTCATTTTAGTTCCTCAATTCTTACAACACCACTAATCACTAGTCACTAACTACCAGTCGCCAGACAATGCCAGGAGCGCCCCGGTAAAGGCGCCCCTGGCGCGGTTACTTCTAGCTCGCGGCGGCGGAAGCTGCCGCGGCGCTCAACTGGCTGTTCGTCGTGCTCCAGATCTTGCTGACGCTGGAGCCCGAGCTGATAAAGAGGGCCGCCGATGCCAGGGCCACGAAGGCCATGAGCAGCGTATACTCGATCAGGTCCTGGCCTTGATCGTCGTTCCACAGGTTGCGCAATAACGTCGTCATTGTTCTTTCTTCTCCTAAGTTTTGGTTTTGGTGATCGTCCGATCACTGGGTTGGGTATTCGTGATCTTCCGATCACGATCTTTCCCGCCGCGAATGGCGGCGGAAAACTCGGGGCCTTCCGGCCGGGATCCGGTCCGGAATACAATGGCATCGCCGTCGTCGTAGACCACGCGCCATCGGCTCGATTCTTTAAGTGCGCCGGCTAGCGGCGCGTCGGTTGGCAGCAGCACGGTGTCCACGCCGTACTCGTTCAAATAGCGCTGCCAATTGTAATTTACGCTAACGATATCCAGGTATTTTCCAACGAATTTCGAACCGTAGAAATCGCTCCTGCCGTCGATGAATACACGGCTCCTGGGATACGTGTTGTAGATTAGATAATCGCCCCACTGGTCGGAGGTGAAGATGCGGCCCTGGGTTTCCGGGGCGCCTAGACTGGCCAGCGCCTTCACCGGAAAATCCTTGCCGTCGAACCTCGCGCGGAAGTTCGGCGGAGGCGATGGGGCGTACAGGATGGCGGTGACCAGCACCAGTGCGGCGGCGCTGACCAGATGCGTGCGCCACTGACCTTCCAGGCCGCCAATCGAGTCTCCCATGCCGCGCAGTCCCCGCGCAAGATTTCGCAGCCACCTGGATACGGGCGCGTCCTCCAGCATTTGGATCCACTCCGCCACGGCCAGCGCCAGCACCGGCGCCGCGGTAATCCCAAAGATCGGAATGTTGCGCGAAGCAATCAGCGCCACGTGCGCAAAGAACACCAACAGCAGGCACTCCGTAAAACGCTTGCGGCGCAGATGCCAGACGCACGCCCCGCCACCCACCAGCAACAGAATTTCGAAATAGCGCGCCGCCGGATTCTGGAAGTTGATGGACATCATCTCCTGAATGTGCTCGCGCTGGAACGAGTCCGTCAGGTACTCCCACATATGCGCGTGCAGGTGATAGGTGTAGGGCCCCGCCAGGCTGGCTGCCAGGCACAGCGCGGCGATCCCTGCGTAAGGCGCGCTACGCTTCACCCCCGCCAGCCATGCCCCAGGCTCCCCGCCGAACAACCCGCCCGCCAACTCGCCGGCTCCGTACAAGCCCAGCAGCACAATCCCGATGAACCATCCGCCGTGCAGATTGGTCCACAGCACCGTCAACACCGGGAGCCACCACAACAGTTGGGCGTTGTGGTCCTCCCGCACGCGCTCCAAAATCGTATAGAAAACCACCGTGAACAGCAGCGTGAACAGGTGCGGCCGCGCCAGGAAATGAATCGAAGAGCTGGCCACCGCCAGGAACGTGAGCGCCATGGCGATCAGCGGATTCCCGCACTTGCGGAACGACAGCCGGAACACCAGGGCGGAGGTCAGCGCGATAACCAGGGCGCTCCCCATCACCACCGCCGCCAGCCCCCAGTGCTGATGCAGCCAGGCGAAGACTACGTCCCACAACCACTCCCACGCAAACCACGTCTGTCCCGTCTTAGTAAACGAGAACAGATCCTTGTCGGGCACCCGGCCGTGACTCATGATCCACTCGCCGGTGCGCACATGCCATCCGGTGTCGCCGTCGCCCAACAGTGTCTTGGCGCCGTGCATGCCCGCAAAGATGAAAATGAAGGGCATCAGAAACGCGAAGTCCGTCATCGACGGCAGAATCCGTAGCACCGGGTTGGTCTTTGTGTTGGACATTAGTCTGCTCTAGAACGCCCGGCTGCCGCGCCCGTTGTAGCTGATCGGCTCGCGATGCGCGGACGCCCCCTGCGCCACGCGGAACTCCATGGCGTGAATTCGCAATCCCACCCAGGTGAGGGCGGCGCCCGGTTCGGCATGCACGCGGGCTACGGTGCACTGGCATCGTATGCAGCGCCGCTCGAAACCTTCCTGCTCGGGCAACTCCACCTCGACGATAAGCATCTGGTCTACGCTCGGAAGACGCCCGCTGGAATCTTCCCAGCGCAACAGCATGCCATCGCGGCTGATATTCTCCGTTAGCATCGCGCTAGGTTCCCCGCCTTCGAGCCAAACCACGTGGCATGCCAGCCGTACCGCGACGCGGGTGCTCCCGCGTCGATTCATCCGAGAAATGCTTTCCGGGTACACGATGCGACTGTAGACCCCGTAGGCGCCGACGCGCAATACCGTAAATAGGAGATAGCTATCTGCTTCCCGAAGTTAATTAACTGTGGTGGGCCTAAGAAAGCGGCGCCGCATTCCCCGTAGGCGCCCGGCGGCCCCGGCGGCGGCCGCCTCAGTTAACCGATTGTAGGGTACTGCCGGTAATTCCAGGGATCTATTCTAATTCGAAAAACGTGGAACGCACCCGCGGGAGGCCGCCGGAACCCCTGTCAGAGGCCTGTCCGGGCGAAACATGGGGGCCTTGGCACGCCGCCCAAAAGAATTCTGATGTTTTTTTGCGATTTCAATTGACAACCGGCCGATGTAAACGTGACAATTCATAATCAGGTGGGACTGATAAAGCGTTCCCCCGCCGGAACCGTACCGGTGGAATGTTGCAGAATGGCCGAGAGGCCGAACGAGGCGTATGACGCGGGTTTACTTGTATAGCGATCAACCCATCCTGGCCAAAGGTTTGGAAGCGGTTCTGACCGCCACCGGCCGGTTCCAATTGGAGAGTTCGTACTCCGGAATACCGGAATTGGTGGAGCGGCTGCAAACCGAGGCCCCCGATATCCTGCTGCTCGACGTGACTCCGGAAGTCACGTTCGGCGTTCTCAGCGACATCAAACGCGTCATTCAGGAATCCAAGCTCGTGTTATGGGTCAACCTCATCTCCACCGAGCTCGCGTTTCAGGCCATGGGCCTGGGTGTGCGCGGTATCTTGCGCAAGACCTTGCCGGCCGACTTGCAGGTCAAGTGCCTGCAAAAGGTCAACGAAGGCGAACTGTGGTTCGAAAAAGCCCTCACCGACAGCTTCCTGGCCGCCAAGCGAGTGGTGTTGAGCCAGCGCGAAGGACAGCTCATCACCCTGCTCTCCCACGGCCTGAAGAACAAGGAGATCGCTTCCACCCTCCAGATCTCCGAAGGCACCGTGAAGGTTTATTTGTCGCGCCTGTTCCAGAAGGTGGGCGTAAAGGATCGTTTCGAGCTGGCCCTGTTCGGCCTCAAGAACCTCACCGCCGGACATGCGCAGCCCTCGGAAAAGCCGAGCCATCTCAATAACGCGCCCATCCCCCATTTGCGGTCGCTGGTGCTGGAGAGGCCGGTGGACCGGCCGGTCGCTCCGCCGCCGGTGGCCGCATTCCCGCCCGTGCGCCGCACCTACCGCCCGGGCGAATTTTAGGTGTAGTGGGACAGGCCTTCCGGCCTGTCTTGGGCCGGTCGGCGCCTAGAACCGCCCGTATTTCCGGTACGCCGTTAACGGGTGCATCCCCTCCATCACGGCCGTCCGAATGTGATTCTCCGCCCGGACAACTCCTTCGGCCTTGTCGATAGCTTCCTCGGCCGCCTGCCGCGGAATGATTGCCACCCCATCCCCATCCCCCACTACATAGTCACCCGCGCGCACTTGCGTGCGCCCGATCGTCACCGGTACGTTGACGTCCACCAGCCGCCAGCGGCCCACCATATCGCGCGGGGTTGTATACCGCGCGAACACCGGGAATCCCAGCTTCAACAGGTACTCCACATCGCGCACCCCGCCATCCACCACCACCCCTGCGCCGCCGCGCGACAGGGCCGCCTGCGCCGATAGCTCTCCGAAATGCGCCACCGTGCAGTCGTTCGGCTGGATTACCACTACGTCGCCCGCCTCGATCGACCCCAGCATCTTCAGAAACGGCACAAAATAATCGTCGCGAGTCAGGCCCGCCGCCGGCTCGCCCAACACCGTTAGCGCGCGCCCGGCCACGGTCTGGCCTGGCCGCATGCAGTGGATGTCGTGCGGCAAAACCTGCTCGCGCAGCCCCATTTCATCCAGGATGTCGCTGATCGCACCCGTATAAGGTATAGCCGCCAGTCGCAGCGTCAAGGACTGCGCTCCGCCTTGGTTTGCCTGGTCTCTACTATCGTTTGGAAGCATGCATCCGCCTTCGCTGCGAACTGCTCCTGCGCGGCGGCGCCCGCCAGGTTTTCCGGTGAATCGCCGGCCCCTACGCCGTAACGGGCGGCACCAGCGTCTTCAGAAATTCATGCGCCACGCGGAAGCCGCGCTTGTATTGTTCCGTGAAATCCCGTTCGCTGTATGGCGGATAAAAGAATTCGTCTTCGTTCTCAATGTTCATGGCCCCTTGGTAGCCCACTTCCGCCAGTACCGAGAAGAATCCCTTCCAATCCATCGAGCCGTAACCGGGCACCCGGAAGCGCCACCAGTTCGCATGATTCACCGGCTGGATGCCCGCCCGCCGCACCACGTGCCAGAGAATTTCGGTATCCTTCAGGTGCACGTCGTAAATTTTATCCGCGAACTCCCGCGCCGCCTGCACAGGGTCCATGAACTGCCAGATCAGGTGCGAAGGATCGAATTGCAGTCCCACGTGCGGGCTGTTGCCGAACGCCTTGAACAGCGCTTCCCAGCCCACCGGCCCCGTGGCGATGTTGGGTCCACCGGCGTAAGGCTCCCACAGCACGCGCACCTTATACTTCTCGCACAACGGAAAATATTTTTCCGTGTAGACCCGCACGATTTCGTCCACCTGCGCGTTCAGCGGCTGTCCCTTGATGGTGCCGGATTGCCCGCCGATGTTCGGTATCCCCAGCTTGCCGCACAGCTCGATGCACTTGGCAGCGTATTCGTTCTGCCTGGCGCGCCGGGCCGGATCCGGGTCGATGTGGTTTCCATCCACCGCCAGCGAAGAAACGTAGATCCCCGACCGCTGGATCTTGTCTTTCACGGCCGCAATCGCGGCATCGTCCAGCCGGTCGGGATTCAGCCGCAGTTGCATGCTGGTGAAGCCTTCCTGCTTCACGAACTCCAGGTTGGCATCGGAATATTCGCATAGCACGCCCAGCTTGGGCTTCCAGTTCTGGGCGCGCGCGCGCTGAGCCTGCAAAGCGGCCGCGGCCGGCAAAGCGGCCAGGATGGTGCGTCGGGTAATGGTCACGAAGATGACGATACAGCAGCGCGGGGCTCTATGGCAAGTGGGCAGAAACGCGGCGCGGACCACGCTGCGACCTGCCCGCCATCGGGCTGGCTTCGTACTGGACATGGGCGGGCTCCCGTATTGGCTTATGCTTCGAATCGCGCTGTGTCCCTGGGTGGTGCTGGCGCTTGCAGCGGGCGTACTCACGGCAAACCGACCCGACCGGCGTTGTGGGTGATTCCGCGGGGTTCTTTAGCGTCCATGACCGCGTCACACCGCGGCCAATGCCCTCGTCGGCCTGTCGCAGCCGCGAAGAGCTTGATTCTTCGAGCGAAGAGCGGTCCAGGGGGTCCGGCCGCAGAGCAGGGGGGATGGCCCACAAATTCCGCAGCACCCCCTAAATTGGAAAAGTATGCGGCATTACCGGCGCGCAAAGCGCGCCCCGTGACACCGAATGCCCTCCTCCCGCGTCAAATCATCAGGTATACTGAAACTAAGGATGGTTTCCCGGATGCCCCAAAAGCGGCGCTCGTTTCTCTTGTTCCTCGGCCTCATTTTCTTGTGCTCTCTGATCGGTGGCATCTTCGGACCCCAGGTCCAGGCGGCCGCCACCATCGCCGACGGCGACGACATCGGCGCCAGCCTGAAATCGTTCACCAGCGTCTACGGCCTGGTCGAACAAAACTTCGCCGACAAGGTGGATCCCGACAAAGCCATCTATAAGGGTGCCATTCCCGGCATGCTCCGCACCCTCGATCCGCATACCAATTTCTTCGATCCGCGCGACTACGAGCTCCTCCGTGAGGATCAGAAGGGACACTACTTCGGCGTGGGCATGCAGGTGCGGCCTTTCAACGGCAAAACCATCGTGGTCGCGCCATTCGCCGGTTCGCCCGCCTACCGCGCGGGCCTTCGGCCAGGCGACATCATCATGAAGGTGAACGATAAGGCCACCGACAACCTCACCACCACCGAAGTTGCCGACCTGCTTAAGGGTCCGCGCGGCACCCAGGTTACCATCGTGGTTTCCCGCGAAGGCAGCGATCAGCCCGTCACGTTTACCGTCGTCCGCGACGAAATCTCGCGCGATAGCGTGAAAAATGCCATGTGGCTAAAGCCTGGCATCGGCTACGTCTCCATCGAGCAGTTTAACGAAACCACCAGCAAGGAACTCGAAGACGCTCTGAAGAAGCTCGGCGAAAACAATATCCACGGCCTGGTCCTCGATCTTCGCGGCAACCCCGGCGGCCTGCTCAACGAAGCCATCGCCGTGGGCGACAAATTTCTGCAAAAAGGACAGACTATAGTTTCCCACCACGGCCGTTCTTCGCCGGAAAAGGTTTACACTGCCCGGAACGGCAACCACGGGCATGAGTATCCCATCGTGGTGTTGGTGAACGGCTCTTCGGCTTCCGCCGCCGAGATCGTCGCCGGCGCTCTACAAGATCACGACCGGGCCTGGATTATGGGCGAAACCACTTTTGGCAAAGGGCTCGTACAAACCGTCTATCCACTCTCCGAAAACACCGCCCTGGCGCTCACCACTTACCAGTACTACACACCCAGCGGCCGCTTTATCCAGCGCGATTACAGCAATAAATCGTTCTTCGATTACTACTATCACAAGGACGAGCCTAGGAACATGCAGGACGTGAAGATGACCGACAGCGGGCGCACCGTCTATGGCGGCGGCGGGATCACGCCCGATGAAAAATACGTCCAACCCAAAATCGATCATTTGCAGACCGAGCTTTACGTAAAGTGGGCGTTCTTCAACTTTACGCGTTACTACTTTGGTCAGCACGAAGCCAAACTGCCCAAGGGCTGGTCCCCCGACGCCACCACCCTCAACGAATTCCACGACTATCTGTTGAAACAGAATTATGATTTCACGGAAGCCGAATTCACGCAGGATGCCGATTGGATCAAACGCCTGCTCAAACGCGAAATGTATATCACGGCCTTCAACCTCGATGAAAGCGACCGCGTAAAGATCGAAACCGATCCGGAAGTGGAACGCGCCGTCGATGCTATGCCCAAGGCCAAGGCGCTGGTGGATTCGGTCCGCAAGGTCGTCGTCAAACGCATGCAGCCGGAAGATCCCCTACTCGCCAGGTGAGAACCGCCGCCCAAATCATCGTCCTGGATGCCGGAGGGCAATACTGTCACCTGATCGCGCGCAAAGTTCGCGACCTGGGAGTCTACTCCGAGGTCCGCGCCAGCGAAACTCCCGCGGCCGATCTCGCCGGCGCCAGGGGTTTGATCGTTTCCGGCGGGCCAAATAGCGTTTACGATCCATCCAGCCCTACCGTTGATCCTGCTATCTTCCAGAGTGGCGCGCGCGTGCTCGGCATCTGCTACGGCCAGCATCTCATGGCGCATCTGTTGGGCGGAACCGTCCAGTTGGGTGTCAAGGGCGAGTATGGCCTGGCCACCTTCGACCTGCTGGCGAACGGAGGCGGCTCGACCAGCGCACTGTTCGATGGCATCTCCGGCCCGCAGCAAATCTGGATGAGCCATCGCGATCTGGTCAGCGCCGTGCCGCCCGGATTCTCCGTGCTGGGCAGCACCCCCACTTGCGCCATCGCCGCCATCGAAGCGCCCGCCCGCGGCCTCTACGGCGTGCAGTTCCATCCCGAAGTCGCGCATACCTCGCGCGGCCGCGAAATCCTGTCCAACTTCCTGTTCGGTATTTGCGGTTGCCGGCGCGATTGGGATCCGCGCCATCGCGTGCCCCAGATCGAAGATGAAATTCGCCAGTGCGTCGGCGATCGCAATGTTTTCTTCTTCGTCAGCGGCGGGGTCGATTCCACGGTCGCTTGCGCGCTTTGCCAGCGGGCTCTCGGCGCGGAGCGCGTGCAGGGCGTCTATGTCGACACCGGCCTGATGCGCGAAGGCGAGACCGATTCCGTGCGCCGTATGCCCGGCCTCTCGGTCGAGTCCGCCGAAGGTCGGTTTCTGGACGCGCTCGCCGGCGTGCGCGACCCCGAGCGGAAGCGCCACATTATCGGCGAAGAATTCGTGCGCGTGCAGGACCGCATCCTCGAAGCCCGGCATCTGCTGGATGGCCACTGGATTCTCGGCCAGGGCACCATCTATCCGGATACCATTGAATCCGGCGGCACCGAGAAGGCCGCCGTCATCAAGACGCACCACAACCGCGTGCCCGGCATACGAAGGCTGATCGACGCGGGGCGCATCGTGGAGCCTCTGCGTTCCTACTATAAGGATGAAGTGCGCGAGATCGGCCGGGAGCTCGGACTTCCCAAGGAGATCCTCGACCGCCATCCGTTCCCCGGACCGGGTCTGGCCATTCGCTGCCTCTGTTCGGAGATCGAAGCCGGCGTCCAAGCCACGGCGGAAGGCTACATTCTGCCGGTCCACTCCGTCGGCGTGCAGGGCGATAGCCGCAGTTACGCGCCGGTGTTGTGTATCGACGCGCTCGATCATGCGCGCGCCACCGAGCTGATCAATCGCATCTCCGGTATTAACCGCGTTATCGCGCGCGTGCGCACCGCCGCGCCGATCGCGGACCTGCGCGTGCGCGTCAGCGCCCTCACATCCGAGCGGCTCGCCCGCCTGCGCCATGCCGATGCCATCGTGCGCCGGCTCTCGCAGTCGAGCGGCTTCGACCGCCGCATCTGGCAATTCCCGGTCGTGCTGATTCCACTCGGCGCGGCCGCCGCCCCGGACTCCGTGGTCCTCCGTCCCGTCGATTCCGTGGACGGCATGACCGCCCAGTCGGTCGCCATGCCCAACGACTTACTCGACTCTATCTCGACTGAGCTACTCTCGGTCCCCGGTGTTAGCGGAGTGTTCTACGATTTGACTCATAAGCCCCCCGCGACCATCGAGTGGGAGTAACGTCACTTCTTAGACTCAGTGCTGCAATCCGCGCTCATCCACTTGCCCGTGCCGGTCGTATTGATCTTCATCGTGTGAGATCCGTCGCCCGAAGTGATCAGCGAGGAGAACTTAATATGTTCCGGATCGATGGCTTCGACGCTGAACGTTCCGCTTGCTTTGATGCCGGCGTTGGTGCATTCAATGCGGAACTCCTGCTTGCTGGAAGACGCGTTTACCGATCTCCTCGATACCCGGAAATTTACAACGGTACGCTGGCACGATCCGTGATCGTCGCCGAACGTCAGGGGCTTTCGCAGATCGTCCTTCGTGACGCATTGCTTCCTGACAGTTGTCTGCGGGGCCTGCGAGTCCTTCGTCTGCATGCGCGCCTCGAGCGCCGCCTGCTGTTCGGTAGTCATCTTCGCCAGAAGCTCCGGAGGGATCGGCGGTGAGCCGCTCCTCTGGGTGGTCATGGTGGCCTCCCAATATCCGGGTCTTATATCGAGCGGTGGAACGGCGTCGGCGCCCCAAACCGTGCCTGCCAGAAGGGCAAAGCCAAATACGTATTTTGCGGTCATGTTGGCCATATTACCAACCCCATCCTTCGATTGCTACCTATTCTGCTCCACGATGGCCACGCCCCAGGGTTCCAGTATAAGAGCGCCGCCCTTATCGATCGAATGGTTCGAAAGCAGCTCCCGGCCCGCGCCGTACGGGTAGACTATGCGTTGCGGCCCCGCCGAGAAATTGAAGTAGTAGTGGATTGCCTTCCCCGCCCTGCCGTCGCCGTGTTTCACCCTAACGGCGGCCGGTAACCTCTGGTCTGGTCCGGTCAGTTGCGCTTGCTCCAGGACACGCTCCAGCACTCTCTGCTGTAGCTTGTCGCTCAGCACGGAGCCTTCATAGGTCACCATGCCTTTGCCGAAATGGTTCTCCGTAATGGCCGGATAATTCCCGAAGAACGGATGATCGTAATAGGCCAGCGCCTTGGCGTTGTCGAGCAGCAGCATATCCGCCCAGTCGCTCACGCGGTTATCGGCGCCTGCCTGGAAGGGGTCGCCCCTCAGCGCCAACGGCTTTTTCAGGTTCGAGAACTCCTGGTAGTGAAAGCCGGCAGCCTCGCGCAGAGGCCCCGGAGCCAGCGCGTGGCGGACGGTCGAGTATTCGTCGCAAAAGCCGCTTTTCAGCGTCAGCACCAGGTGCCCGCCCGCGCGCACGTACTCGACCAGCCGTTCGAGCAGCGCGTCGCTGGCGACATACAGCGGCGGCGCCACCACTACTTTATAGGCGCTCAAGTCTTCGCTCTCGGGGAACACGAAGTCCACGCCAACGTTCAGGCGGTAAAGCGCCCGATATAGGCTCCGCATTTCCACCTCGTAGCCCCCCGGATGGCTCCAGGGCATATCGCCCGCCGGTTGCGACACCAGAAACGGCATATAGTCGGTGCCGCGGCGCGAATCGTTGCTGTAGAGTAGCGCCACGGGGTGAGACGCCTTTAGATCGACGATCTGCGGCCCAACGCGCTGCATTTCGTGCGCGGTGCGCGCCACCTCGGCGTAGATGCGTCCGGGTTCCAAGTCGTGCGACAGTACACCCTTCCAGTAGGTCTCCTGGCCATAATGCAGTGAGTGCCAATGCCAGTACTCGACCATGTTGGCGCCCGTGGCGGCCATCAGGTAGACATCCTGGCGCAGTTGGCCGTCATAGGGCGGAAATTGCGTGCGTGAATCCCAGCCGATGGTCTGCGCGTTAGTCTCGGTCACCAGGTAGTTGGCGCCTTTCAGCGACCGCGCAAAATCCCCGCCATAGCTGGAGCCTTCGCCGTCGTACAGATCCTGCGTCGGATGGTAGGGGTTGATGCCCACGATATCCAGGCTCTTTGAGATAGCGTACTCATTGACGTCCGACCGTGTGGCGCCGCCGAAATCCTGCATCACGAATTGGTCCGGACGCAGATATTCGCGCACCAACGCAGCCTGCCAAGCCAAGTAGCGCATCGCCAGCGAGTCCTGGTAGCGGTCCCACTCCAGCTTCCACCCGGGATTCAGAATCCCGGCGCGGGGCGCGACCTCGGACCAGTCATGCAGGCTCTGGCCCCAGTAGACCAGTCCCCAGATCTTGTTCAGGCGGTCAACCGTTGCGAACTTCTCCTGCAGGTAGCGCACGAAGCCGGTCTGCACATCGGGACCGGCCGTGCCGTAGGAAGTAGTCTCGTTATCGATCTGGTATCCGATAATTGCTGGATTGTTGCGATAGTGTTCAGCAATCTTGCGAATTACGCGCTCGGCATAGCGCAGAAAGTTGGGGTTAGTGACATCCATATTCTGGCGGATTCCGTAAGTGGCTTTTTCGCCGTTTATCCTGGTCACCAGAATCTCCGGATGCTCTTTGAACATCCACGGCGGAATTGAGTAAGTAGGCGTGCCCATGATGACGCGAATGTGCGCGGCGGCCAGGCGTTCGACGATGCGGTCCATCCAGGCGAACTCGAAGTGGCCATCCTCGGGCTCCCAAAGACTCCAAGTGGATTCGCCCACGCGGACCACGGTGATACCGGCCTGGTGCATCAACTCGACGTCTTTGTCCAGACGGTCCTCCGGCATGTATTCCTCGTAGAAGGCCGCGCCGTAGAGGAACGTGTCCATCTTGCCGGGGGAGAAGCGCTCCGGGGTCTGCGGTTGAGCCAGCAGCACGACCGGCACCGCCAAGCACGGCGACAGGAGGCGAAGCAGTAAGGCCTTCATAGAACGCTTATCGTATCAAGGGACTTTGGCGCCCGGCGCGCAGTAGCCTTATCTCATGCAAGATGAGCCTGGAGGAAGGGGCTGTTTCGCATACAAGATGAGCCTGGAGAGAGGATCGGCCATGTTGGGTATTGACGATGAGCGACAAACCGGGATCGGCGTCTATGGCTGCTTCGAAGAGTTCCGCCTCTGGCTCATTACCCAGGATAGCGATCAGTACCGACGTGTCAATCACCATCAGCGCGGCAGCCCATGCTCGTCGTAGCCGAGAATCTCATCGGCGCTGCTTCGCCGTGATCGAAATCCTAGCCCCACGAAAGCCGGACGTAATGCGATGGTTAGTCAATCGTCCGTGAACGGATCGGCCCCAATAGTTCCCACCAGCTCCGCCAGATACGCCGCCGAGCTGACACGGGCCATCTGCGCCCGCGCTTCGGTAAGCCGGCTTCGCACATCGAGCTGTCCCGACCCTGGCCCGGAGACAAAGGCCTCCAACGCCGCAACGTGCCGGCTCCACAGGGCCATGTCGCGCTCCTGTTTGGCGCGCAGACGCTCCTTGTACCAATCGCTCGCCACCACCGATTCCCGAGTGAACATCGCGCGCACCCCCGGATCGCACACGCCTTTCCCTTCCCACTCCCCGTGCGCCATGATGTGCAGGAGCGCCTGCAGCGGCGGGCAGGCGGCCTGCGCGCTCCCGTCGTAGAAGTAGTTCTGGGCGACGCGCTTCTGCGCCGCCACGATGGCATCCACGCCGGCGGCGAACGCATCCATGTCCTGCCGCTCCGGCCGCAGCATCTCTTCCGGAAAGACCGTGTCGGGTGTCTCGAAAATGCGTCCCAGGAAACGCTCCGCGAACAGCGCCGTAATGCGATAGCCCAGACGGCTCGCCAGCACCGTGCGGCCCTGCCAGTCTAAGTCGGTAATCTTCTCCAGGAAGCCCTTTTCAATCAGGAACCGCGGGTCCCGCTCGGGCACCCGCATGCGGCACCAGACCTCCGGCGCCAGCATGCTGATATCATGATCCACCCGATAGCGCGGACCAACATACCCGGCGGCGGTGGTGAAGCCGGTGGACTCCGTTAGTACCGCCGCTACCAGCGCGTTGTTCAGATCCACCACCGGCGAAACCGAATTGAACGGGCCTTTGGTCAGCGCTCCTTCGCTCCCGAATCCCGTGGTGGACGGAGAATTTCCGGTCAGGCTGCAAATGAAATCCATGAACAGCTCCGGCATTTCCTGATAGTGAATCGGGTTGTAGACGGCCAAGGGCGGCAGGCCGATCTTCGGATCCGCGGGATTGCCGCGGCGTCCCGCGAGCACCGAATTCACCGGGAAACGCACTGGCTTGTCCGCCGGAATCCCGCGGTCCAGCCGCGCGCACACTTCCGCCAGGTAGCGTCCTTGCGGGTCCACCAGGTCTGGCCGCTTCTGCAGATAGCGCGGATTCTTCGAAGGACGGCCGTCCACCAGGCGGGCGTGCGCGGAAGACACGGCGTAAGCCACTTTCGGGTCGGTCGCAAAACCCCGCAGCAGAAGCTTCATGGGCTCGGTGTATTGATCGAACTCGACGACATGATCCACCAGCGATTTGGCTTGCGGCACGGTCAGCGGTTCGAAGTTCGAAAGAAACGTTCCAGGCGTGGCGATGTCGGCTTCCGCTTGGGCGTCGAAGCCGCGATGAATGGCGTCGTCCGGCCGTTGGAACAGGAATGCCTCGCAGTTCTCCACCAGCTTGGCGCTGCGGTTGGGGTACTTGGAGTCGAAATCCTTCAAGCTCTGCCGCGGAACCACCACCGACACGGTGATATCGTCCTCCACCTGCACCTTCTCGGCGGGATGGAAATCGGGCCGCAGCTTGTAAATCCGCCAGGAGCCTTGCGGATCGAAACCCACCCGCAGGTAATTGCCGACCAGCTTCTGGCTGTCGTATTTCAGTTCATGCCCGAGAAACCCATTGATCCGGTCGACCGTGAAATGCTCGCGCCAGTTCTCACCCCATTCCGGCCGGTAATACCGCTTGACCGTGAACACGAGTTGGCGGATAGTCTGCGGCAGGTTCCGCAGCCAATCGTTGTACTCTTCGGTGTAGTCGGGCGAAGCCGTGAGCAGCTTGATCACCGACCCGAGCGAGCGCTCCTGACTCAGGATAGGCCGGCCGGCGCGCTCGTCCGGCTGCTCGTAGACCGGCGAGAAATCCCTGGCCAGGATCTCGGCCACCTGATCCATGTCGCTGTAATAATCCCTGACGAACACGGGACCATGCAACAAAACGTTGGAGATGGATTTGGAGATCTCCGACTTGCCGCCGCCGGAGACCGTGCAAGGTTTGTGGCAAAGAGTGCCGTGCGCGACCGAACCCACCAGCCGCCAGGCGCCGGCGCCATGCTGTTTCTCGAGCTGTACCCGATAGCCGGAAGGCCCGATGTAGATCCGGTCCGGGAGCAGCGTCAGTTCGCCCGATCCGCCTTCCAGCGGCCACCTCACCCAGCCCTGGCCCAGGCGGAACTCCGCGCTTTCCGGGACGTAGAAAATGTTCGGATATTTGCGGTCCACCGCATAGCCTTCCGGCCTTCGCTCGACGCGATCGCCCAGCAGGCGCATGGCATCCTCGAACCGGTTTTTCTTGATGGAACGGGACCGCTCCGCGTGGAAATCCTGGCCAAGCACGTAGGCCGGAAAAGCGATGGCGCCGCCGGCGTGTTCTTCCTCGCACAGCCCGTAAAGGTTGGCGGCGAAGCTGATCTGGCTCTTCACCTCTTTCTTGCAATAGCCATAGTAGTTGTCGGCGATCAGGGTGACGATGACGCCGCGCCGGTCCCGGCAGACCAGCTTGAACGCGCCGCCATTGTTGTAAAGCTCGCCCTCCTCTCGCCAGCACATGCCGTCGCGCCTCTGGCGTTCCGTAGCCCGATCGAAATGCGGAAGCCCCAGTTCCCGCTTCCGCAGGCCCACGATATGCGGCGCCAGAATCACGCAGCCCGTGTGCCCGGTCCAGTGCAGCACGTCCAGCGCCGCATCGTTTTCCGGGAGATAGGGGTCCCCGCCGTTGCCGAAAATCATCTCCACGAAATCCAGGTTGCTGACCAGGTTGCCCGGCGCGAAGAAGCGAATCTCCATGCTCTTGGCCGGGTCCGTCCCAGTGGCCGGGCAAACCATGGGCCGCAGCAGGAGCGACACAGAAAGGCGGGCCTGATCCTCCTGGCCGGCGGTGAACGGCAGAGCCGCTGTCTCCGGCGGCGGGCTGAGGGCCGCGGCCAGAAGCCCGGCGAAGGCCGGCTTGGGAACGGCCAGTTTGTCGGCGGGTATCGGCAGACCGCCTTCGACAATATGAAAAATGCCCTTGGTGGTCCGGCGGTCGCTCTTGGGGTTGTGCAGGACTCCTTGCACCGTGCGATAGGAGTGCAGATACGGAGACGAAAACTCATCGGCGCCGGGCGGAAGCGACATCACCCGCGCCAGTCCAGGCCGGTCGAGCACGAAGGACCGAGAAGGCAGGCGGGCTGCGCCGCCCGGACAGACGTCTTTCAAATACGCATCCAGGAACTGCTGAATGCGCGTATCCGCGGGGCACAGCCGGTCGCCGAGCAACTGATCTTTCTGATAATAGTTGCGCAGCAGGGGGCCGGCGATTTCCAGGAAGTAAGGGTCCGTGGTGCTATGGCTGGAAGGCTGTCCGAGCGCCACGAGTTTCAAATTGATGTAGCGGAGCAGTTCCGCGGAATCTGAGCGGACCATTCACCAATGTAGCATGCTCCTGTGGAACGGCCCGCGGCAAACCTATTTCTTAAGAAGACGCTGGGCGATATGACGATCGCGATGACTGGAAAGGATAGAGAGATCGATCGGCCGACGCCTTCAGCCTCGCCGCCGCTTCCATATTGAGGCGGCGGTTGCGAGTCAACTTGCCGACGAACTATCCGGAGCCAGTTGCCGGCCGAGGTGGCGCCGATTCGCACGCCGGCGCCCCACAGCACGCGATTTTTCAAGCGACTGCGGTACTGAATACGGCCGTGATGCACGGGAAGGCAGCGGAGGGCGCTGCCCCGCTACAGAAACGCCATCGTCTTCACGCCCGATATATCGAACCGCTTCCGGCAGCGCAAATTCTTACACGCCACCTTGTCGTCCAGCAGCACCATATAGCTTTGCGACTTCGCAAACCGAGCGCGGTCGCGCTCGTCGGCGCCGGGCGGCAGACGGTCTTTCTTCTTGCGCACCATCCAGCGCAGGTCGTAGGTCTCGGCGGACCTGCAAAAAGGGCAGTTCAACGACATGGGCTTGGTCGTCGGCGATTCCGTGTAATAGGCCTTCTCGTCCATCAGCGTTGGTCCATGGGAATCCAGCTCATGCCGTCCGGATTGCCCTTATACTCCGCGCGCGGCCGGATCAGGCGGTTGTTCTTGTATTGCTCCAGCGTGTGCGCCGTCCAGCCGGACATGCGGCTCACCGCGAACACCGGCGTGAACAGATCCACCGGTATGCCCAGCGAATAGTAGGCCGAGGCCGAGTAGAAGTCCACGTTGGCGATCAGCCCTTTTTCCGACTTCACGGTCTGCTCCATGGCCTGCGACAGCCGGAACAGCTTCTCGTGCCCCGTGCGCTTGCCCAGTTCTTCGGAGAACACGCGCAAATGCGTGGCCCGCGGATCTTCGACGCGATACACGCGGTGTCCGAATCCGGGAATCTTCACCTTGCGCGCCAGCGTGTTCTTCACCCAGTCGATGGCGGCTTCCTCACTGCTGAGCTGCAGCAGGATCTTGATCACGTCCTGGTTCGCGCCGCCGTGCAGCGGGCCTTTCAGCGCGCCGATCGCGGAGGTGATCGACGAGTAGATGTCCGACAGCGTAGCGGCCGTGACGCGCGCGGCGAATGTGGAAGCGTTCAGCTCATGGTCCGCATGCAGAATCAAGGCCACGTCGAAAGCGTGCTCCATTACGTCGTCAGGCCGCTTGCCGGTAAGCGTGTACAGAAAGTGCTCGGCGAAGCTCATGGAAGGGTCGCCGCCGATGACGTGCAGACCCTTGCGCAGTCGGTCGAACGTAGTCACGATGGTGGCGGTTTGCGCCATCAGCCGCAACGCTTTGCGGGCGTTGGCATCCGGCGCCATGTCCTGCGCTTCGGGGTCGTAAATGCCCAGCATGGAGACCGCCGTGCGCAAAACGTCCATCGGACTGGCTTGCGGCACGCTCCTCAAAAAGTCCACTACGGGGGTCGGGATTCCCCGATTGGCGGCCAAGTCCTTCTTGAGCTGATCCAGCTCCGCCTGCTTGGGCAGCCGTCCATCCCACAGCAGGAAGATGACTTCTTCAAAGGTGGCATTGTCGGCCAGCGTGTGGATATTGTAGCCGCGGTAGCTGAGAATGCCCGCGTAACCGTCGATGTAACAGATCTCGGACTCGCCGGCGACCACGCCTTCCAAACCCGCTACTATTGTGCCCATTCTGTTCCAGTCCCTTGCTTCATTGTATGCCTACTGTCCCGCCGGACAGCCCGGCAGCGGGGAAAAGCCGATGGTCAGGTCGTCCCGCTGCACCCACAGCTTGTCTTCCTGGTTCTTGTTGGAGTCTTTGTTTGAAGCCACGGTGACGATCACGCCCGAGCCGCAGGAACGCGTCTTGGCGATGTGGAAGGCTTGCGGGTCGGCATGTTCGCTTTGCGGACCCCAATCCTGCATGAACGCCGTGAATTGATAATCGCGGCAAGGATTGGGGGCGGTGCAGCCCCACAGTGCGTATGCCGCCTGATAATCCCGGTGCGCCAGCAGACCGAAGAAGCGTTTGACTTGACGCTCCTGGCGGTAGTTCTTGAAAATGAAAAACAGAACGCCCGCGGCGACGACCACGGCAACGGCAGTAAGCACCAGCCGCTTGATCCTCTTCTCGCGCCGTTCTTCGCCAGCTCCGTAATGATCGAGATAGCCAGCCATGGCGGGCGCCTATTTTGCCGGATAGGCCTTATCGTAAGCGGCTATGGCGTCGGCCGTCAGATCCAGCGCGGGCTTGAAGAACAACGTGCTTTGCTCATCCACCACCACGTCGAGGCCTTTCTCCTCCGCCAGTTTCTGCACGATTTCCTTCATCTTACGGCCGCTGGCGCCGAGAATGTCGTTGCGCTCCGCGGTGACGTCGGCTTGAAGGTCGTCGTTGAGGCGCTGCAGTTCGCGCTGCTTGTGCTGACCCTGGGCGTTCAGGTCCGCCTCGGCTGCCGGCGTGAGCTTGCCCGCGTTAGTCTGCAACTGCTGCTGAATGCCCGCCAACTCCCTTTGCAGCCGTTCCATTTCCTGTTGGCGGGGCTTGTACTTGTCCGTCATGGCGGCGGAGGCCTTCTTGATCTCGGCACATCCCAGCACCGCCCGCTGCAGGCTGACGATAGCCACCTTGGTCTGACTCAGACCGGCTCTTGAAAACGAAACAAGGGCGAGGCAGGCTATGGCCAGCCGCAACCCAAACCTTACTGACATGCGAAACGAACTCCTTATTGAAATGTGTGAAGCATTAAGGTTACCACATCGTAGGACAGGCCTCCGGGCC
>Ga0182018_10001261_pt1 | contig 29265 bp, 26 predicted proteins | sample 812P2MmetaG_FD_120490 | JGI IMG/M metagenome (GOLD analysis project Ga0182018, IMG submission 120490) | Permafrost microbial communities from Stordalen Mire, Sweden - 812P2M metaG | ecosystem: Environmental > Terrestrial > Soil > Wetlands > Permafrost | place: Sweden: Stordalen | collected...
GTTGACGGCCATCGCGGCTACCGCGTCCACGATCCACTCGAAGTTCTGCTGGCCGACCGATGTGACTTCCGCATCGGGAGCGGGATTCATAAAGTCGATGGCGTAGGGAATGCCGTCTTCGACAGCGAACTCGACGGTGTTGAGGTCGTAGCCGAGCGCGCGGCAGAGGGCCAGCGCATCTTTCTCGATGCGCTCTTTTAATTTTGCTCCGGGCTGTGGATTGCCTTTCACGTAGCGCTCGTGGTGCGGAGCTTTCGGATCGTACTTCATGATATGGACTTTTTCCTGGCCCACGACGTAGCAGCGGTAATAGTCTTCGAACTCGACGCCATGCTGCAGGGTCATGCAAAGATCGCCCGTCTGGTTGTAATTGTGAAAGAACTCTTCGGGAGAATGGACCTTGTAGACGTGCTTCCATCCTCCGCCGGCATAGGGCTTGAGGAACGCGGGGAAGCCGACGTAAGCGAAAAGGTCTTCCCAATTGAGCGGGTAGATCAGATTGCGCATCGACTGGTCGGTCGTATCGGGCGGGTGTTTGTGATGCGGCAAAATCACCGTGGGCGGAATGGCCACGCCCATCTTGTGCGCGAGCGCGTAATTGAAAAACTTGTCATCGGCCGTCCACCAAAAGGGATTGTTGATCACAATCGTTCCCTGTAGCGCGGCGTTTTTCAAATAGGCGCGATAGAAGGGAATGTCTTGCGAGATGCGGTCGATGATGACATCGTATTTTTTCGGCTCATCCATGCGGATGCCGCCGATTTTCACGAACTCGGCCGAGACGCCACCGGTTTTCATTCCGTTAATCTTCTCGACCAATGCGGGCGGGAAGGTGTTTTCCATGCCGAAAAGAATTCCGATTTTTTTCACTGTAATTCTCCCTTGAAGAGTTCGTTTATTAATCGGTGCCTTGCGAGAGCTGGAAAATCTCGGCGCCGAATGCGGTGAGCTGCTTTGCCGCCGTCTCTCCGGGGTCGCCATAGACTTCGAAGCCGCTTACGCTTGCCAGTTCCAGGAGTTTGGGCACACCCTCGCGTACCGCGGGACCGTTTATGTGGGCAAGCACGGCATTCTGGTCGGAGTAGGTCTCGAGCAGCCGGCAACGAGTACGATCGGGGCTGAAATACCAATCATAGCCGAGGGTTCCCGGTTCCTTCTGGCTGGCTGAGATCATCGATTGCGCGATGCGCTGGAAGGGATCGAGCTTCCCCGGGTTGATCTTGAGATCGACGACGAAGCGGACGGTGTTTTTGGTCACGTTTTGCTCCTCCGGCTGAGCCGCATCAAAAATACTTTACCGCCATACGCTGCCAGAGCGGCCAGTCGTGCTTGCTGTTGTCGTCGTAAATATCGAGCCAGTGGGGGATGCCTTTGCCGTGGAGAATCGCGGACATCTTTACATTGGCGTCGAGGCACATGTCCCAGTCCGACGTTCCGAGCACAATTTTCATCTGCCGGATGCGGCTCAGGAACCAGTTGTCGCTCATGCCCGAAAGGTAGTCCGGCGGATTGTTGAAGTAAACGTTATCGTCGTAGTAACCGTCGAGGAAGCTTTTGATCTCGAAACTTCCGCTCATGGTGACGCACGCCGAAACCAAGTCGGGATGGCGCATGGAAAAATTGAACGCCTGATAACCTCCGAAGCTGCATCCGGTAACGGCGACCTGCGGGGCCCAGTTTTTCCACTTCAGGTAGGGGAGAAATTCGTTGGTGACGTAGCGCTCATACTGCACATGGCGCCAGATGCGCGATCCGGGGTGTACGTTTTTGTTGTACCAGCTCTCGCCGTCGACGCCTTCGACGCAGAAGACCTGTATTTCGCCGGCTTCGAGCTTTCCGGCGAGGGCGCGGATCATTCCCGCATCTTCGTATTCAAAAAACCGTCCCATGGAGGTGGGAAAAACGAGGATCGGTTGCCCGGCGTGGCCATAGACGAGCGATTCCATATCGCGACCGAGTTCGTGGCTGTATTGCTTGTTATATTCGCGGTTCATGTGCCTGAGGATTGTAACCGAACAGTCGACCTTAGGCACGGCTCAACATGTATGGTCTCGTGGCAGCAGTGATCGGCGTGATCGTGGTCCTGGTGGTTTACGACGCCATCAAGAAGGCCGCGCAAGCCGGTTTCTAGCGCGGGGGCCGAGGGTCGATTCCCAGATGCTTCAACTTCGACTGCAGGGTGGTCCGCTTCAATCCCAAACGGGCGGCAGCGCCTCGGAGTCCGCCGATCTGGCCGTGACTCTCGCGTAAAGCGTGCAGGATATGCTCGCGTTCGGCGGCCTCTAGAGTTTCGTCGATGCCGCCTTCTGGCGCGCGGACCGTCACCAGTTCGCTAGGGGGCGAGACCAGTACGGAACCGCGAGTTAGAATCACCGACCGCTCAATAAAGTTCTCGAGTTCGCGTACATTGCCCGGCCACTCCGAGCCGGTCAGCGCCTCCATCGTTTTTCTGGGAATGCTGGTGATCGACTTGTTCATCCGGTGGTTAAACTTCTGCACAAAATGCTCGACAAGAAGGTGGATATCGTCGCGGCGTTCGCGGAGTGCCGGCAGACGGACAGGGAACACGTTGAGGCGATAAAACAAATCGCTGCGAAACTTGTTTTCCCGCACCAGAGCGGCCAAATCGCGGTTCGTGGCTGCAATTAAGCGGAAGTCAACTTTCAAGGTCTGTGTCCCGCCCAGACGTTCGAACTCCTGGTCCTGCAGAACGCGCAACAGCTTGGGCTGGAGCTCCAGCGGAATTTCGCCGATTTCGTCGAGAAACAAGGTGCCCTTATCGGCCAGCTCGAGTCGTCCAATTTTCTTACTGATCGCCCCAGTGAAGGCACCCTTCTCGTTACCGAACAACTCGCTCTCCAGCAATCCCGAGGGAATCGCGGCGCAGTTCACCTTGATGAAATTGCTGTTGGCGCGCTGGCTTAAACGGTGGACGCCGCGGGCTACGAGTTCTTTCCCAGTTCCGGTTTCGCCCAGCAATAACACGGTGGCATTGCTGGACGCCACCGTTCCTACCTGCTCCATGACTTGCAGCAGGGCCTTACTGCGTCCGATGATTTCCCCCAAGCCCAGTTGGGTGTTGATTTCCTGCTCCAGGTAAAGCTTTTCTTCCGTGAGTTTTTTCCTGGCTTGACGCAGCTCCTGCATCAGGGCGGCGATTGCTTCCTCCGACTGCTTCCGTTCTGTAATGTCCTCGACCAAACCAAGCTGCCAGCGCCGCTCGTCTCCTTTGTCCCACATGGGCACTACGTTGACCCTTACCCAGCGCGCTGATCCGTCGGGGCGCAAGTACCTTTTTTCCAACTCGTACTTTGGTAGTTTTTCCTCGGCCAGTTGGTGCAGAATTTCGTCGGAGTGTCCGACATCGTCGGGATGAGTAATGCTCGCGACGTTGCTGCGCAACAGTTCTTCTTCCTGGCGTCCGGCGATTTCGCAGAACTTGGGATTGACCTGCAGGAAGCGCCCGTCATTCGAATCCACGAGAGCGATGCCGATCGGGGATCGCTCGTACACGGCACGGAACCGCAGTTCACTTTCACGCAGCGCTCTCTCTGCCCGGTTCTGCTCGGTCACATCGATCGAGGCGCCGACCACACCGCGCACTTTGTTTTCCTCATCCAACAACGGGACCGCATTCATCAGCGTTTCCCGCTCGGTGCCATCCTCGAACAGGACGGTCAGCGGACGAGCACCCACGGGTTCGCCCCTGGATGCGGCTTGCTGCATGGGAAGCAAATCCACGGGAATCTCTATTCCGTCGTGGGTCAGCATAAAACTGAGTCGCTCGCCGGGAGATGCGCTTTTGGAAAAGTTCCTGCCGGCCGGCACACGCATTTGATCACACGCCGCCTGGTTCCCCGTGATGTGAAGGCAGGAAGAATCGTGGGCAATAAGAACCGGTATCGGCACCGCCTGCAGCACCGTCTCCAACTCCTTTGCTCTTGCCCGCTCGCGGGCCTCGCTTTCGCGTAGTGCTTTTTCGGACTGATTTCTTTCCGTGATGTCGCGCAGAACGGAGGCAACACGATCGATCCCGGCCGAACCTTCGATCGGAAAATATGTGCCAGACAGGTCCCTCTCACCCAATTTCGGATATGTATACCGGAGTTCGTAGTTGACCACTTTTCCCTGGAAACACTCGTCCAGTTTGGGCTTGACCACAGCCTCATAGATTTCGCGATCCACTATCTCCGATACCAGATGTCCCACAACTTGCTCTTTTGTCATCCCCCGCCGGTTCAGGAACGCGCGGTTCGCGAGAACGTACCGGTAGTCCCTGTCGACCACCACGATCATGTCTTCCAGATTCTCCACTACCCTTTCGAACTCTCGCAGCTTTTCGTCCGCTTGTTTTCTCTTAGTGATATCGCGCGATATGGACACGTAATACTCGCGGTCCAGCTGCACGCGGCGCAACTTCACCTCCACGGGGAAGGTGGTTCCGTTCTTCCGCCGGTGCACTGTTTCCATGATGGCGAAATCCGATTCCCGCAGTTGCTGCCGTACTCGCGCCAGCATCTTTTCGTCGGCGTTCGGATCGATATCGGGGACGGTCATGGACAAAAGCTCTTCCCGGGTGTAGCCCAGTTCCGTGTAGGACTCCTGGTTCATGTCGAGAAAACGCAGGGTCGCAGGGTCGAGCACCTTAATGGCGTCCTTCGATTGATCGAGGAGCACGCGGAACAGGGTCAACTCCCGCAGTTCCCGCTCTCGCGACTGGGCCGTTTTCAGCAGTTCCTGGTTGCTGGCGCGCAGCGCGGTCTCGGCGCGCACGCGTTCGGTGACGTCGTGCGCCATGCCGCGCACAACCGGCTTGGGCACGCCTTCGGTGCGCAGGGTGTTGTGATATTCCCAGATTCGCTTCTCTCCTGATCGCGTCAATACCGCGAGCACGCCGCGGGATTCGCCGGTATGCTCGATTTCGCGCAGATATACTTCAAACTGATCGCGGAATCGCGGATCGATGAGATCCCGCATCGGCTTCCGCATCAGCTCCTGTACGCTGTAGCCGAGTAGACGCGCCGAGCAGGGATTGACCGATAGGAATCGGCCGGAAAGGTCGTGCACGCACAGCAGGTCCTGACTGTGCTCCACCAGATCGCGATACCAGTCACCGTCTTCTTCCAGGTCCCGCCGGATCGGGTCCCAATCGACTGGTAGTTCTGCCGGGAAATGGCGCTTCTGTTGCTGAGGGTGCAATGCCATGGCTCACCCGTTGGCGAGCCGCTAGGAATTTTTGTTATTGGGTACGATCGGCCAGATCGATTCCAGCGGCTACCGCAAAAATTTTGATCAGGTACAAATCATTTTGGAGGAGTCTTTGCTGACTTGCGTGATGCTATAACACGCTATTTAAACTTGTCCGGAAATATTTCCCGATCTTCGCTGGAGAGTGTAGCAGAATGCTGCAGTAGTCACACGTTTATAATCCGGACCCCTCCTCGAAAGTGCCCCCTCGATGGTGGGGTGGGAGGAGCTGCCAAGCCTTACACCTACTTATGGGCCGAATCTCTCGGCAGTGCGCGCTCTTGCCTTGGCGGCTTCTTCTTCGCGGTTCTTCGGGAGCGCGGCGGTCTCGAGCGAATGCAACAGGCGGGCTGAGATGCCAGCGATTTCATCGATGGCCGCCAGGAACGATGCTTCGTTTGCCTTCGATGGCTTGTTGAAGCCGGTGATCTTTCTCACGAATTGCAGCGACGCGGCCCGGACTTCATCTTCTGTGACGGGTGGATCGAAGTTAAAGAGAGTTTTAATGTTCCGGCACATCGGTTACAGCCTCCTGTAACTCAATAGCGATAGGATATTTTCTCACAGACCGCGGATCCGGCTGGGAGATCTTAAAGTGTATGCTCCGCGTCGCAGGAACGTCGGCCTTCAATGCCGCCGCGAGCGGAGTCGTATTCTTGGAATGTACCGTGGTACATTAGTACCATGGTAGAAGAATCGCGTCTTCTGATCGAACGTGTGCAGACGGGTGTCCGCATGGAAAAACGCCTGCTCAAGGTGCTCAAGGCGTTCGCTGAATATCACGACATGTCTCTCGGCGACCTACTCGAAGGCATTGTGCTGCACGCCTTCGATGGTAAGACTCCTTTCAGCCCCGACTCTCTCGAGCGCATTCAGCACCTAAAAAGGTTCTACGCTCTCGACCTTGATTCCAGCGCCAGCCACCGGCTGAAAGAAATCAAAAAGCGCCCTACGCAAAAGAAGGCTGCCGTGGGGAAGAGAACCTTGGGGAGGCGCAAATGAATGGCGTTGGACTGACGGGCGAGGAACTGGCCCGAGATTTACTGACCCGGGATTTGATGGGCGGAGATGAGCTGATCCGGCAATTCGAGGAGGGTTTTACTCCGGCGGCAACTTTTCATCATGGCGACCACGTCCGGCTGGCTTTCGAATATCTTCGGCGCTATCCCGCGCTTGAAGCATTGCGGTTATTTTCGGATGCATTGCAGCGCTTTGCCGCGGCGCAGGGTAAAGCGGACCGTTATCACGAAACCATCACCTGGGCTTACCTGCTTGTAATCCGAGAGCGCATCGCTCGGGCCGGCGGGGTGCCAACCTGGGAGGAATTCGCCGCGCGCAACGAGGATCTTTTCATCTGGAAAGGCGGCGTGCTGACGAAATTTTACCGGCAAGAGACGCTCGACTCCGAACTGGCGCGGCGCACGTTCGTTTTTCCCGATCAATTCTTGTAATTCGCGCAGCGGTAAAGTCCTGCGGTTTAGAATTTTCCCGAGACTTGATCCGAGATCCGGAATCTGCTGTGCTTGAAGCCCAGCCACTTCGGCGTTAGTATTTCGCTTTCACAGTCGTCGCCGGATTTTTGAGGGTCCATGCCACAAAATTACGTTCCCATTTTTCTTTTTCTCGCCGTCGTCGGCACTCTGATCCCGGTCACTCTGTTAGTCGCCAGAATCATTCGCACGCAGAGTCCCAATCGCACAAAGCTGATGCCTTACGAGTGTGGCATCGATCCCTATGACGACGCGCGAGGACGCTATACGGTTCGCTTTTACATCATCGCCATCCTGTTTGTAATTTTCGATGTGGAAACGATCTTCCTGTTTCCGTGGGCGGTGAGGTTCAAGGCCCTCGGCGTGTTCGGGCTGATCGAGATGCTGGTGTTTCTGGGCATTCTGATTGTGGGCTATGTATGGGTGTGGAAGAAGGGCGCGCTCGAATGGGTTTAACCTCATGAGTTCAACCTCGGCCGGTCCAAACGTGACGATGCCAGATGTTCCTCCAGAGAAGGTCTTTACCGCGAGCCGCTGGACGAAGGGCAATTTCTGGTTTCCAACGCGGATTGTGGTGAGCCCGTTACGCGTCAGCCGTGTGAAGAAGCGCCTGATTGGCAGCCACGAAGAAAGCATTTCGATTTCCCAGGTCGCTTCGGTGAAAATTTCGACGGGAGCGATCTGGTCGGATATTGTGATCGAATCCTCGGGAGGAACCGACCCGATCACCAGTCACGGCCATCGCAAGGCCGATGCGGTGATGATCCGTGACCTGATCGAAAAATTTCAAGCGACGCGGCGCTAGCGCAAGGAACACCAGGGAAACCCCTAGGCTAACGGACCCCAACATGAGCCATGAACTCAACCCGGCCGTTCCACCGCTGCCGGAGGGTGAGAAGAAGCCGGTCGCAGAAAAGCCCGTAGCCGCCGCTGCTGCCAAGCCTGCTGCGAATTCCGAGGGTCCGGTTCCAATGCCGTGGACATCGCCGCTCGCAGAAAAATACCGGAACCGGTACGGCTCGGGCGTTGAGGCGCTGACATACCTGGGACAAAACTATCTTGTGGTGGACAGGTCGCTGATTCCCGATATTTTGCGTCTGCTGCGCGACGAAGAACAATTTGATTATTGTGTCGACATCACCGCGGTGCATTATCCAAAGCGGGAGAAACAATTCGACGTAATCTGGAATTTGTATTCTTATGCGCGCAACGAGCGTATGCGGGTGAAGACGCAGATTGCTGACGGAGCTTCGATCCCCTCGAGCGTCTCGATTTGGGCGACGGCCAACTGGCTGGAGCGCGAAGCTTTTGACATGTTCGGGATCCGGTTCGACGGCCATCCCGACTTGAAGCGCATACTTCTGCCCGAAGACTGGAAGGGCCATCCGTTGCGCAAGGATTATGGCATTCTGCAACAGGACCAGGAGTGGGTCCAGATCAACCTCGGAATCGAGAGCGGGCAATGACCATGACCGTTCCCGCGCAGGGTCATTCCGCCAAAGATCGTCCTAAAGACGAGATGAAGGAAACTCCGAACGAAGTCCCGAACCGCGATCTTTCTCATTCCGATTCCCACCTCGATCTCGATACTCCTGAGAAGCCCTACCTCGACGCCAACGAACTCATTATTAATATGGGGCCGCAACATCCGGCGACGCATGGCGTGCTGCGCGTCATCCTGAAACTCGATGGGGAAAAGGTCCTAGGGACTGAATGCGTCATCGGATACCTGCATCGCGGGGTGGAAAAAATTGGCGAGAACCGCACTTACGCGATGTTCAATCCGTATGTCGACCGCATGGATTATGTTTCCGCGGTGTCGAACGGCCTGGGGTACTGCGAGGCGGTGGAAAAGTTGCTGGACGTGGAGGCTCCCGCGCGCGCGAAATATATTCGGGTGATTCTGGCCGAACTGAATCGGATGGCCAGCCACCAGCTTTGGCTGGGGACGCACGCGCTCGATATCGGAGCGATGACGCCGCTGTTCTATACCTTCCGCGACCGGGAAGAGATCCTGAAGATTTTCGAGAAGTATTGCGGTGCGCGACTTACCACCCACGCTTTCCGCATCGGCGGCTGCCAGTACGAAACCTATGCGGGATTCGAAAAAGAGGTCAAGAATTTTCTGAAATTTGTCGCGCCAAAGATCGACGAGTATGAGGAACTGCTGACTACTAATCGCATCTGGCTGCAGCGCACCAAGAACGTGGGCGTGATTTCGGCGGCGGATTGCGTAGCGCTCGGCGTGACCGGGCCGGTGCTGCGCGCGAGCGGCAAGAAATGGGACCTGCGCAAAGCCCAGCCCTATGCGGCGTATTCCGAATTCGATTTCGAAGTTCCGACCGGCGAAAACGGCGATACCTATGACCGGTATCTGGTTCGCATGGCCGAGATGCGGCAGTCGTTGCGGATTATCGAGCAGGCGGTGAACGGAATCCCGGAAGGTCCGATCATGGCGAAGGTGCCGAAGGTGATCAAACCTCCGGTGGGCGAAATTTATCATTCGATCGAAGCTCCGAAAGGCGAGCTCGGATTTTTTATTGTCAGCGACGGCTCGATTCAGCCTTATCGGGTGCGCGTGCGTCCGCCATCGTTTGTGAACCTGCAGGCGCTCGACTTGATGGTGCGCGGTTTGTTGGTGGCCGACGTGATTGCCGTGATCGGCACGATCGACATTGTGCTGGGCGAGGTGGACCGCTGATGCCCAACTTCATCACATCGTATTTCGGAAGCACGCTGACTCCCGGCGCCGCGGGCAACCAGTTCTGGGCGCTGGTATATGTGTTCGTTATTTTTACAGGAGTGTCGGTCGCCGTGATGGCCATGAACTGGCTGGAGCGCAAGGCGTTGGCCCATTTTCAGATTCGCCTCGGCCCCATGCGCGTGGGTCCGCACGGGTTGCTGCAACCGATCGCCGACGCAATCAAGCTGGCGCTCAAGGAAGACATTATTCCCTCCGAGGCCGATCAATTCATTTTCTGGGTCGCGCCGCTGATCGGCCTGCTTGCCGCTTTCACGGTTTATACGGTGATTCCGTTTGGCCCGTCGGAGGCGGTGAGCGATATGAACATCGGCATCCTTTTCATGCTTGGTGTCTCATCGATCGGTGTGCTCGGCATTGTGGTCGCGGGGTGGGCCTCGAACTCGCACTATCCGCTGATCGGCGCGCTGCGGTCGAGCGCGCAGATGGTTTCGTATGAAGTCGCCATGGGATTGGCGGTGGTATCGGCGGTGCTGATGACGAGTATGAACGAAAAAGGCACGGGCACGCTGAGCATGATCGGAATCGTGCAGGCGCAGCAACAGCAGGGCATATGGTTCATCTTCAAGTTTTTTCCGCTGGGTTTTATCGCGTTCGCCATTTTCGCCATCGCGATGATTGCCGAAACTAACCGCGCACCGTTTGACATGGCCGAAGCGGAATCGGAATTGACTGCCGGGTATCACACCGAATACAGCGGGCTGCGCTGGTCGCTATTCATGCTGGCCGAGTATGCGGCGATGATTGCCGTCTCTTCGATTGCGATCACAGTCTGGCTCGGCGGGTGGATGCGGCCGTTTCCCAACCTGCTGCGCGCGCCGGCGTGGGGCTTTATCTTTTCGCTTTTTCCCGGCCTGACGTTCGCGGGCCTGGCGGCGATTGCTGTGATCGGCACGATCCGCATGCCATCGCATTCGTTCTTCAAGGTTCAGCGCATGGGGCTTGCCGGTTTCGCGGCCGTACTGGGTTTGATCGCATTTCTGCTGCTTGTGCTCGCTGTGGCAGGCCGATCGCCGGATGCGAGCGTGGCGGCCAGATTCAACGCGGGAATCGGGTACGTATATTGGTTTGTGCTCAAGATCGCTGTCTTTATGTATCTGTTTATCTGGTATCGCGCGACGTGGCCGCGCTACCGTTTCGATCAGTTGATGCGAGTGGGATGGAAAGTGCTGCTGCCGATTTCACTTGGTGTGCTGATCCTGACGGCCATCGCGGGGGTGGTAGTTTCATGAATCCCATGATGCACACCGTTGCTCCGATGACGATGATGAGTCCGGGCATGGCGCCGGTCGCGACGCCGTTCTTCTTTTATATGCTGGCGGGACTGGCGATCGCGGGCGGAGTGCTCGTTATTATGCTGCGAAATGCGGTGCATTCCGCACTCTCGTTGATCGTGACGCTGCTGGCGGTGACAGGGCTCTACCTGATGCTCTACGCTCCCTTCGTGGCGGCCGTGCAGATCTTTGTTTATGCCGGCGGAATTATGTTGTTGTTCCTGTTTGTAATCATGTTAGTCAACATCGATCGCGCCGCCAAAGACCGGCGATTCAATCGCATGTGGCCGATAGGATTGGCCGCAGGCTGCGGATTATTCGCGTTGTTTGTGTCGGCGTTTGTGAAGGGCAGAGCATTGTTTCCGGACCGCATGATGGCGATGTCCGAGTCGTCGAACACGCAGCAGATTGCAGATTTGCTATACGGGAATGTTGACAGGATGGGCCAATACAGGATGGGGCCCTACACGTTCGCCTTTGAGATCGCTTCGCTGCTGCTGCTGGTGGCGATTCTGGGGGCGGTGATTATGACAAAGAAGAAGATTTAGTCGACGGCCGTTGGTCGTTGGTCGTTCGGGATGCCGAATCGATCGACGAGTTGCAACGTCCAGCGACGAACGAACGGCGGCGGTTTTTATGGTTCCCATCACTACACTTCACTATCTCGTCGTGGCGGCAGCGCTGTTTGTGCTGGGAGTGATCGGCGTGCTTACGCGCCGCAACGTTGTAATCGTGCTGATGTCGATTGAGTTGATTCTGAATGCGGTGAACCTGAACCTGGTGGCGTTCTCGCGCATGTGGGGAAATCTGCACGGGCAGGTGTTTGCGATCTTTATTGTGGTCGATGCCGCGGCAGAGGTCGCAGTGGGGCTGGGGATTCTCATCGCGTTTTTCCGCAACAAAGACACGATCAATGTGGATGAGATCGATTTGTTGAAATGGTAGAAAGGCAGCTATCAGCCGTCAGCTCTCAGCTTTCAGTTAGAAATCTAAGCTGCGAACTGACGGGCCGTTACTGAAAGCTGATAGCTGAGAGCTGAGAGCTAATGTTCCTGAACCACATCTATCTCATTCCGCTCTTCCCGGCCTTTGGGGCCGTGATGATGTTTTTCTTTGGGCGGAGGTTGCGTCAGGCTACGGTGGGCGCGGTTTGCGTTGGCGTGATCGTCGTCGCATTTGCGTTTGCCTGCTTCACGGTTGCCGAATACACGCATTTTGCGCATGACACGGGGCGTCCGTTCGAGAAGATTCTTTATACATGGCTGGGCAGCGGCGACGGACACCTCACCTTCGTGAAGAAAGACGGCACGACGGCCGCTTTCAACGCGGACGCCGGATTCCTGCTCGATCCGCTCTCTTGTATCTGGCTCCTCTTTGTCACCGGCGTGGGCTTGCTGATCCACATTTACTCGATCGGATACATGGCGCACGAAGGCGGCTACTACAGGTTCTTTGGATACATGAACCTGTTCATGTTTTCGATGCTGACGCTCATCCTGGCGAATAACTACATGATGATGTTCGTGGGATGGGAAGGCGTGGGCTTGTGTTCGTATCTGCTGATCGGTTTTTATTTTCATCGCCACTCGGCATCGACCGCGGCCAACAAGGCGTTCATTGTGAACCGCATCGGCGATGCCGGATTCATTCTCGGCGCGCTGATGCTTTCCTGGTATCTGGGCTCGTTCCGCTTTACCGAGATCAACAAACTGGCTCACAGCGGAACCTTCGCGATCGGCGATCCCGTACTCACAGCCGCTGCTCTGCTGCTGTTCCTGGGAGCTTGCGGAAAGTCGGCGCAGCTTCCACTTTATGTCTGGCTGCCGGATGCGATGGAAGGCCCGACGCCGGTTTCGGCACTGATTCACGCCGCGACCATGGTGACGGCGGGAGTTTACATGGTGGCGCGGTCGAATGCCGTGTTCGTGCTGGCGCCAACCGCGATGAAGACGGTCGCCATCGTTGGCGCGCTGACGGCGGTGTTTGCCGCGTCGATTGGCCTGGTGCAAAACGACATCAAGCGCGTACTCGCGTACTCCACGGTTTCGCAGTTGGGATACATGTTTTTGGCGCTCGGTGTGGGCGCGTTTGCGGCGGGAGTTTTTCATGTATTCACGCACGCATTTTTCAAGGCGCTGCTCTTCCTGGGATCGGGCTCGGTGATTCATGCCTTGAGCGGAGAGCAGGACCTGCGGAACATGGGTGGTCTGCAACACCGCATCCCCACAACTTATAAAACGATGTTGATCGCGACGCTGGCGATCGCCGGAATATTTCCGTTCGCGGGTTTTTTCTCGAAAGACGAGATCCTGTGGCAGACGTGGACTTCGGAAGGCGGCGCTTATCGCATCCTGTGGTTCATCGGTTATGCAACCGCGCTGATGACCGCGTTCTATATGTTCCGGCTGATGTATCTGACTTTTTATAGCCCGTCGCGCATGAGTCATGAAATCGAGCATCATGTGCACGAGTCGCCGAAGTCGATGACCGTGCCGCTGGTGGTTCTCGCGATCTGTTCGCTCGGCGCAGGCTGGCTGAGCTGGCCGCACAGCCTCGGCGGATCGGCGCGCTTCGAGAAATTTCTGGAGCCGGTATTTGCGCGCGAAGCAGTTGTGTTGCAGGAAGAAGGGAAGTCGGCGCAGTTAGTGGCGGGCGAGAAAGAAGCCGAGCACACGGACAAAACCGAGTACGCGTTGATGTTCCTCTCGCTCGCGGCCGCGGCCGTGGGTTGGGGAATGGCGCGCCGATCTTATTTGAACGCTCGCAGAGATTATGTCGAGCCGATTGCCGAGAAAGCTCCGCCACTCTACACGCTGCTCTATAACCAATGGTTTGTCGACGAGGGCTATCACTACGTTTTCACGGGACGCCGCAAACTGGGCGACGTTCGCTTGGGCGTGCTGGGCGCGGGCGAAGCGTCGTCGTGGTTCGACGCGAAGATTGTCGATGGAGTTGTTAACGATGTTGGCTGGGTGACGCGTGCCATGGCCACGCTGTCGACTTGGTGGGACAAGTGGATCATCGACGGGTTGGGGGTGAATGCCCCGGCGATTTTGGCGCGAATCCTTTCTTACCCAGCACGCTTGTTCGAATGGGGATTGGTGCAGTGGTACGCGCTGGTGATGGTGGCGGGGCTGCTGGGATTTGGGATTTATTACGTGTGGAAGTGAGGCTGCGAGCTATGGGCTACGGGCTGCGAGCAACCAGGACAGCGGTGGGGCTGGGAACGATTTTTCGCATCCCGAAGATATTAGCCGTTGAGGCTGGCAACTGAGAACTGCTCTTATGCAGAGTCACATCTTATCGATCGTTCTTTTCACGCCGCTGATCGGCGCGCTCGTTCTCCTGTTCGTTCCGAAGGGGAACAAAGACGCGATCCGCTGGATTGCGAACATATTCGCCCTTGCCGGATTTCTGATCTCACTGCCGCTGGTGACGATGTTCTGGGCGCAGCGATTCGAACCTGGCTTCAAATTTCTTGAAGGCACACCCAATAACTGGATTGCCTCGATCGGCGCGGGTTACAACCTGGGCATTGACGGCATTTCTTTCTTACTGATCATGCTGACGACGCTGCTGGGATGGATCTCGATTCTCTCTTCCTGGGCCGCGATCGAGAACCGGGTCAAAGAATATTACGTCTGGTTTTTGGTTTTGCAGACGGGAATGCTCGGCGTTTTCATGGCGCTCGATTTCTTCCTTTTTTTTGTTTTCTGGGAGGCGATGCTGGTGCCGATGTATCTCCTGATCGGCATCTGGGGTGGCTCGCGCAAACTCTATGCGGCCATCAAATTCTTTTTGTACACGCTGCTCGGCTCCGTGTTGATGCTGCTTGGCATTCTGTTCCTCTACTTCCACCACTACTCCGTTACTAGCCCGCATGTCTACACGTTCAGCATTCCGGAGCTTTATAAAACCGCGCCGCTGATCCCGTTCAACATCGCCATCTGGCTGTTCGTCGCTTTCTTTATCGGATTCGCCATCAAGGTCCCGATGTTTCCGTTCCACACCTGGCTGCCGGATGCGCACGTGGAAGCGCCCACGGCCGGCTCGGTGATTCTGGCGGGCGTCTTGCTGAAGATGGGAACGTACGGGTTCATCCGCTTCTCGCTGCCGTTTTTTCCTTCAGTCGTGTCGCACCCCAAAGTGCAAGCCTGGATGATTGGGCTCTCGCTGGTTGCCATTATTTATGGCGCGCTGGTTTCGCTGATGCAGAAAGACATGAAAAAACTGGTCGCGTACTCCTCGGTCAGTCACATGGGCTTCTGCACGCTGGGAATTTTTGTGCTGACTCCACTGGGCCTGACCGGCTCGGTGCTACAGCAATTCAATCACGGTATCTCGACCGGCGCGCTGTTTCTGATCGTGGGCATTTTGTACGAGCGGCGGCACACGCGCGAGATTGCTGAATATGGCGGCATCTCAACGGTAATGCCGGTCTATGCCGCGGTCGCGATGATCATGTTTCTCTCGGCGATGGGATTGCCGTTGCTGAATGGATTTGTCGGCGAGTTCACAATTTTGCAGGGTACCTTCGTCGCCAACTGGAGATGGGCCGCGTGGGCTGCGCCGGGGGTGGTTTTAGCGGCGGCTTATTTGCTGTGGCTTTATCAGCGCGTCTTCTTCGGCACGGTGACGAATCCGAAGAATGAAAAGCTGCACGATCTGACGCCGCGTGAAATTCTTACCTTCGCGCCGTTGATGATTATGGTGTTGTGGATCGGGCTTTATCCTAAGCCGTTCTTTCAGATTCTCGACCAGCCAGTCAGCCAGCTGGTGCAGACGATTCATGACAAGGCGAATGCGAACACGCCAGTGAACGCACGAAACATGCCCGTCGAGATGACGCCTGTAACAACACGGTCAAGGGTCACGACCGCGCCGAGCGGGCCAGCGTCCGCCACGACGCAACCGAAAGCGAGCCACTGAGTGAAAGGCCTCTCGCCCACTGATATCCGATTGATGCTGCCGATGCTGGAGCTTACTTTTTTTGCGCTCGGAATCTTGCTGATTGACTTGTGGGCGCCGCGGGAGATGAAGTGGATCAACCCCGCGGGTGCCTTTGCGGGCGTGGTGATGGCGGCGTTCTGTGTATGGCAAATTCAGCTGACGGTGCCCCCACGGGGTCTGGCGGGGTTTAACGGCGCATTACTGGTGGACCGCTTCGCCATTTTTTTCTGGTATCTGTTTCTGGCTGGCACGGCGATCGCCATCATGGGTTCAGTGCGCTATCTGGACATTGAAGAAGAAAATCACGGCGAATATTATTCGCTGCTGCTGCTTTCCGTCGTCGGCATGATGTGCATGGCCGCGGGATACGACGTCGTATTGATTTACATTGGGCTCGAGCTGATGGCGATCTCGACGTATGTGTTGGTCGGTTTTCTGCGCCGCGACCGGCGCTCGAACGAAGCGGCACTGAAATATTTGCTGCTCGGCGCGTTTTCGTCGGGGATCTTCGCCTACGGGCTTTCGCTGTTCTATGGAATTTCCGGGAGCACGAATCTCGATGCCATTCGGCGTGCGGTTTCTGGACACGCCGCGCAGAACCCGCACAATCCGGTGGTGGTGATTGCGCTGCTGACGGTGATGACCGGATTGCTGTTTAAGATCGCGGCCATCCCATTTCATCAGTGGGTGCCGGACGCTTACGAAGGCGCGCCCACCAGCATTACCGGATTCATGTCGGTAGCCGTGAAAGCGGCGGCCTGGGCGATGCTGCTGCGCATCCTGCTGTGGGGGTTGTATCCGCTGCACTCGGTTTACATTCCGGTGATTGTAGTGGTCGCAATTGCGACCATGACCGGCGCAAACTTCGCGGCGCTCACACAGAGCAACACGAAGCGCCTGCTCGCTTACTCCTCGATTGCGCACGTCGGTTACATGCTGCTGGCGCTCGTGGCTCTGGGAACTTCGCTGCCCGGCAGCCCAGGCCTAATCGACGGCTTCAAAGGCATCCTGATCTATCTGCTCGTATATACGTTCATGAACCTGGGAGCGTTCGCGGTGGTGGCTTCGCTGCGGCAGCGCAACGTGATTGGTGACGAACTCGACGACATGGCTGGACTCTACCAGCGTGCACCGGTCGAAGCCGTGCTGATGCTGCTGTTTCTGCTTTCGCTTGCCGGTATTCCACCCGCAGCCGGGTTTCTCGGCAAGTACTACATCTTTCTGAGCCTGATCGAGAGCGGACATTACGTGCTGGCAGCGCTCGGCGTCGTCTATTCGCTCTTCGGACTTTATTACTACCTGAAGATTGCAAACGCCATGCTGATGCGCGCTCCGATAGAGAGGGAACGGTTGCCGATCAGCATGGGATTGCGCTGCGCGGTGGGGGTAACGGCGCTGGCAACGATCGTGATCGGAATTTATCCCGAGCCGTTTATTCGCGGCGTCAACTGGTCGATTGGGATTACGCAAGCACCGCGCATAGCGACGCGGGCGAAATGAGCTGGTGGCTTCCGGGAGTAAGGGTTTGGGTTAGAATTTTTGCAAATGTCTGAAAATCCCGATCTCGAGCCCGGATCTGCGAAGAAAAAAGATCCCATCGTCTCGGCGGTGCGTTACTCCGAGCTGGGGTTCATTATTCCGGCTGCGGTCTTGCTGGGCTTCTTCCTGGGCAAGGTAGCAGACCACTGGCTGCATACCAAGTGGATCTATCTTGCGGGCCTGTTGTTCGGCGCGGTGGTTGGGTTTTGGCAGATGATCCGCATGGCGCTAAGGGCTGGCAAAGAGCGCTAACAGAGAATGAGCGCACCTGAGGATTTGCACGGACCCGCGGAACCTTCGCCAGCATCTTCGGACGAGTCCTCGCTGGACGATCCCTCAACTATTGAACGCGTCATTCCGCGCGTCATGCGCAATATCCTGATTGCCAGTGTTCTGTTGCTGGGGCCGGTGTTCTGGTTTTACGGGTGGGTGGGAGCGATTGGGTTTGCTTTCGGGGCCGCAGTTTCCTACGTCAATTTCTACTCGCTGAAGCGTGGCGTCGAGGGACTGGCGGACCGCGTCGTTAACCGAAACAGCCGCGAAAAAGGCGGTTGGATCGTGCTGCGCTTTGTGGTGCGGTACGGGTTGGTCGCGATCGTTGCCTATGCTATATTTATTGGTTCTCCAGTGGCTTTTCGTGGCTTTCTGTGGGGCCTGTGCGTGCCTGTGACCGCCCTGATGGCTGAGGCGATTTGGCAAGGGTTCACGGCGTTCCGGGGGCCGCGAGGGGGGTGAGGAACTGTATATTCCTCGCTTTGCTCGGGATGACAATGCTAAATAAGCTGGCAATTTGAAGATGGAACAACTGGTTTTTACCGCATTTCTAAATCGTCTCTTTGGGCCCGCCGTTCTGGCGCTGCTGCTGCGGCTTGGCATTCATCCCAAGCATCCTGCGACTCCGATCTCCAACAGCTTTGCGATGGAGTTGCTGGTGGCGGTGCTGCTTGCGATTTTTTTTGTCGCTGTGCGGGCGCGGCTTTCGGTCGAGAGTCCGGGCGCTTTGCAGCACACGATGGAAGGAATTAACGGCTTTATCAGCAATATGGCCGACGAAGTGATCGGCCACCACGGCAGCAAGTATGTTCCATATCTGGTCACGCTCGGCATGTTCATTTTGACCTGCAATTTGATCGGTTTGATTCCGGGACTCGAATCTCCGACGGCGGTCGTGATTGTGCCGCTGGGATGCGCGCTGCTGACCTGGTTCTACTATCACTATCAGGGATTGCGGAGCAAGGGGCCAATCGGTTATTTGAAAATCTTCCTGGGGCCGCAGGATAAGGAGATGCCCCTGCTGATGCGGGTATTGTTGCCTTTCCTGTTGTTTCCGATTGAGCTATTCAGTCACACAGCCCGTGTCCTGTCGCTGTCCGTCCGTCTTTATGCCAACATGTTTGCCGGCGAGATGGTCACGCTGGTATTTTTTTCGCTGATACCGCTTGGGTTTCCGGTCATATTCGAGGGACTGCATATCGGCGTGTCGTTGATTCAGACCTATATTTTTGTGCTGCTCGCGGCCGTATATCTGGGCGAGGCGACGGGGGAAGCACACTAGAAATCAGGTCTCAGATCGCAGGTGTCAGGTCTCAGGGAAAATCTCACCATTGCCGGGTTTTTCTGACACCTGAGACCTGGTGCCTGACACCTGCCTCCAGCGTGAGGGCGTCGGCCTTAGAGCACGGCGTCAACCACCCCCTGGTGGCAATTCATACAAGGAGAATCACAATGCGGAAATTCGGGATGTTGATATTCATGCTGTTGATTACGTCGGTGTTGGCGGTGCCGGCGTTTGCGCAGGGGACGGCAGCCGTGGCTGGTGGCACGAACTGGGTTGCTATCACTTCCGGTTTTGCCATCGCTCTCGCGGCCGGGCTGGCGGGGCTTGGACAGGGAAAAGTCGGAGGAGCGGCCTGCGAAGCGATGGCACGCAATCCAGCGGCGCGTGGTGGGATTATGGTCTTCCTCATCATCGGCCTCGCGTTCATCGAATCGTTGGTGCTGTTCACGCTGGTTATTATTTTCGTAAAGGTGGTATAGGGGATTCGTCCTCGCTGGAATTCGTTCGTGAAAGCCTCCGCGTGAGCGGGGGCTTTTATTTTTGCGCAGAGATGCGTAATGAGTGATGAATGCCACGCACGGGACACACAACAAGCCGCGTCACTACCAGTAACGTTTGTAAGTCGTGGCGGGGTTGCTTCTAGGTTTTACTGACAACTGACAACTGAGAGCTGACAGCTGTTTTTCAATTCTTGCGTTCGCCATCCCACGCAACGTTGCGATTGTCGGGGATTCTCTGCAGCGCATCCAGCAGGATGCGGCGGAGGCGGTAGCGGCTGTCGAGGTCCATGCTGACGAACTCGAAGCCGATTTCATTGACGCGCGCGCGGCGCAGGAGAACCTCGCCACGGATCTTCTTTACGCCCAGCGAGATCTCAACGTGGGCTTCAGAGCCGACGCGCAGATTGTCGCTGCGCGTTCCCATGCCGCCGCCCAGACTCATTTCGCGCATGACGATGTTGGACTTTCCCCACGAACTGGAAAGCGTGGCGGAAAGGGTGCGCGGCAGGACGATGCGTTCGTAGCGGCGCTGGCGCACCCAGGGACATCCGGGGCCGGAATCAAGCGGAATGATGGTGAGTTCGCTGGCTTCGAGGCCGCTGTCGATCAGCGCCTGAGTTCCGTGCCGCGGATCGATCTTGGAGAGCGCCTGAATGGCGGCGATCCTCAACTCGCGGTGCTGGGTGTAGCCGAAGAGTTTCTTTTCGTCGACGATCGAGCGCAGAACGGGAACGGCCTCCGGTTCGCGCAAGCGTCCGAGCGATTCAATCGCTTTGAGCTGCACGAAGGGTGGACGATTGTGGGCTTCGCCCGCGGTCGCGAGCGCAATCAGGCTGGCGCTGGCGTTGTGGTCCTGGCTCATGCCGATTTCATCGATGGCTTCGGGCAGAATGAGCGGGTCGAGGAGCTCGAGGAGTTCGAGCAGAGTGCGTCCGCGATCGAGCGCCGCGCCATAGGCGATCTGGCGGACGATCACATCCTGATAGAAGCGGTTGAACTCGCCCATGCGGGGCGGCAACAACTCCAGCAATGTGGTGACGGCGAGCCGGCTCAGCAGGCCGACCGTAGAAGCAGCCTGACGCGGCTGCCCGCCGCGCAAAATGTCACGCAGATCGTCGATGGCCGGCACCCCGAGTTCGCCGACGATTTCGACAATGCGATCGCACTCGACGCGCCGCCGGGCGCGGAAGAAGCGGTCGGCCAGATGTTCCACGGAGTTTCGCGGAAGCTGCTGCAGAACGTTGATCAGGTCTTCGGGCGCCTGGTCAGAATCGATTGCCTCTTCGATCATTTCGGGCAGGCGATTCTCAATCCCGACGCGCGAGCGGAGGTCCTCGACCAGTGATGGCCGTTCTCTGGAGATGCGTTCGAGCGAAATGCAGAGCTCGGACATGGCCTTGTATTTTTTGTTGTTGCAGGCCTCCTGCCCAAAGCGCGCGAAGGCGGCGCTCAGCAGGCTCTGCATTTCTGTATCGGTTTCGGCGCCCAGTTTCTCGGAGAGCATGGCGAGGGTATTGGGCATGACTTCTTCCGGCGCGGCGGCATAGAGGTCGGCGATTTGGGAAAGGCCGATGGCGGTCTTGCGGCGTGGGTCGGCATCCTTGCTGTCGAGGCCACTGGTGTAGTTCGCCAGAATTTTGGCGGCGAGATCGTTATCGTCGCGTTCGAAAAGAAGTTCCACGAACTGCCGGATGTTGCGCGGCGGCACGCACGCGGCTTCGCTCGAAAGCAGGACGCTTTTCTTGCCGGCCTCGGGAATTTCGGCCCAGAACATGCGGTCGAGAATATCGGCGTGCGACTCGACCAGCACTCCAGCTTTCGATAATTTGTCTTCCTGCACGCGCAGAATCTGCCGGAGTGTATCCATCTGCCGGCTCATGTGCTCCATCATCTCGTGCACGGCGTTGACTTTGACATCGCCGCGCTGATAACGGTCGAGCGCGAACTTGATGGCCATGCTTTCGGCGGCCTTCATCAGCAGCGGGGTGTCGTCGCCGTCGGGTTTCTTGTTCTGGGTCGCCTGCGCCGCGAGACTTTCGAGCAACTGCGCGAGATTGATCTTCGCGCCTTCGGGCACTTTGCCGAGTTCGGCCTTAAGGCTCTCCTGCGGTGCGTCGGGATCTTGCATAGCCTGGCCAAAATGGGTGAGCAGGCGAATCGTCTGGATGACTTCCTCTTCCTGCAGGGGGACGACGCCGCCGGACCATTGTCCGGCTGTCCAGTTTCCGCTTTGAGTTCCGCCGGGAGCGCCCGCTTCACCGCCGGGACCGGGAATGGTTGGAGCGGCACCGATGGGAGCACCTCCAGCACCGGAGACGCTTGCACCCTGGGCGGCGGCAATCAACTGCAGAAGCTTCTGCGGGTCGTTGAGCCACTGTTTGAATTCGGGGCCAAGAGACTGCGCCGCGAGCTGCGCTGCCATAGAAATCTCGCCGGTCGCGGGATCCGCTGCGACGAACTTGACCTCATTGATCCGGATCGATGAATTCTTGTTGTCGCCGAGAGTTTCCTTGATCTGCTTGGCGAAATCCTGCGCTTTCGACCCGCCCATGGCGAAGGCGCTGACCAGGCGGGTAAAGTCGTCGAGCGTAACTTTGCTCGAAAACAGGATGCTGGAAAGCCCGGCGGCGTTCAGGAGTTGCGCGAAACTCCGCTCCGCTTGTCCGGTTTCGAGTGGGATGCCATCGAGAAGAAGTTTGTTGTCGGAGACGCCGAGCAGAAATCCCGTGTCGCCGCTTTTCGGCAACGCTTGCTGGAGTTCGTTCCAGGCGGTGTTGAACTGACCCTCCGTGCGCTTGTGGGTTACTCCATAAAGACGGGTATATTTGACCAAAATATTGAGGCTGTGCAGGAAAGACCGTGCTGAAGCACTGCGGCTGGCATCGGTTTGGGCGGCGGTGACGATAACAGCCTCCTCTTCTTCAAATAGCTATTGGCACAAGACTAAGCGGGAAAGTGACCCATTGCACGATTACGGAGGTAATTGGGCGAATGCGGAGCAGAGGATGATTCGTGACACTCAGGGACAGGGCCTTCCGGGAGGGGCGCGCTACACTGAAGCTCAGTTGCCGGTTGCCAGTACCTGGTGCCCAGTCTTCTTTATGGGGAAATCCTAATGAAGGTCAGTATCCTTTTTTTTGGAGTGTTGAAAGACCTCGCAGGACGGTCGAGTGAGACGGTTGATCTGCCGGCAGGGGCGCTTGTGCGCGATCTGCTTGCTTATTATGCGCGGGGGGTGCCGCGGTTGGAGGCAATGGCGCCGTCGCTGGCGATCTCCGTGAATCGCGAATATGCGGCGGCGAATCGTCCGCTGCGCGAGGGCGATGAGGTTGCTTTGTTGCCGCCGGTAAGCGGAGGGTCGGGCGAAAGCGGCTCAAGAGATAAAGATGTAGTTCAGAACGAAGTTCGCATCGTCCGCGAACCCATCGACGGCACGGCGGTCTCAGCGCGATTGAAGCGGCCGGAAGACGGCGCGGCGGTGATTTTTGATGGCGTGGTGCGCGACAACACGCGCGGCCGGCGGACTCTCTATCTCGATTATGAGGCCTACGAGCCGATGGCGCTCCGCCAGATGGAAGCGCTGGCGGCGGAAGCGCAGGAACGGTTTGCGGTGCGGAGAGCATCGATCGTCCATCGCGTCGGGCGGCTGCAAATCGGCGAAACGAGTGTCCTGATCGTAGTGGCGGCTGCGCACCGCGACGCGGCGTTTGCGGCCTGCCGCTGGATCATTGACACCTTGAAAAAAACGGTCCCAATCTGGAAGAAAGAGTATTTTGAGGATGGCGCGGTGTGGGCTGACGGTGAGCCATTTCCGGAAGAAATTCGCCAGCCGGGAAGCGCAGCGGGCGCTCCGCCTGCATCCTAAATGATTGAAACCAGATGAAACGACTTCCATATCTGCCGCTGCGAGCTGCGAGCTACGGGCTACGAGCAATTGGGGTAAGGGGCGGCGCGAAGCGCGTTCACGTCTTCATATTTATTGCATGTGCGCTTCTACTTTGCGCGGGGGCGTTGTTGACCGCCGAAGAGCCCGACTCGACGATCAAGGTCGACGTGAAGCTGGTGAACGTTTTTGTCACGGTGACGGATTCGCGGGGCGCTCCGGTGGCGAACCTGCAGAAAGAAAATTTTGTTTTGAAGGAAGACGGCAAAGAGCAGAAGATCGCAATCTTCGACAAGGAATCGGCGCTGCCACTGTCGATCGTGCTGGCAGTCGACACCAGCTTGAGCACGAGAAAAGACCTTCCGCTGGAACTCAGCTCGGCGAAAAAATTTGCGCACACGATTCTGCGGTCGCAAGATGGACTGTCGGTCTACAAATTCAGCGAGACTGTGAGTCAGATGGTAGGTTTCACGAACGAATTAAAAAAGATTGATGAAGGCATCGAGCACCCGCGAAACGGCGCGGCAACGGCGCTTTATGACGCGGTTTATCTGGGGTCGCACGCGCTGACGCGGCGGCAGGGAAGAAAAGTGATGGTCGTGATCACCGACGGGGGCGACACGATGTCGCAGGTGGATTACAAAGAGGCGCTGCGGGCCGCGCAGGAGGCGGAAGCGATCATTTACAGCATCATCATCGTTCCGGTTGAAGCAGACGCCGGCCGGGATACGGGCGGCGAACATGCGCTGATCCAGATTTCGTCGGACACGGGAGGAAAGTATTACTACGCGACCTCATCGGTGCAATTGGACGACGCCTTTAACAAGATCAGCGACGAACTGCGAACGCAATATTTGCTGGCGTATTACCCGTCCGAACGCTATGCGAATTCGGATTTCCGCCAACTAAGAATCGATCTGACGAACCCTCCGGCGGGCGGTCCTTTTCAGTCGCACTACCGCGCCGGCTACTACACGCACAAGGGAACGTTCTAGGGCTTTTGACTGTTTCAATGGCCCGATGGCCAGACTGTCTCTTAGTCGCGGTGCTCGCGGTGTCGTCTTTAGTGCCGAGATCATTCTACGGCCGATTTTTCCCCATACATCGCGGCGGGGAAGTGCCCGCATCTAGTAAACTGTCCTATTCGATTTCAGTGGAAACTTTGAGACCTTAGACGCGGAACCGCTCCAGGTTCATCCTGACAGGTTCGACCTGAGGTTCTGCTCCCAGGAGAGTGGCATTTTGTCCGATTGCTCTGGCTCGCGCGTTTGTCGTTTTGTGCCTCGCCGTTTCCCGCTCGGCCGTTCTGCATATATGGCCGCGATGCTGCTTGTCTTAATGTTCGGTGGCACTATGCTCGCGCCTTCGTTGTGGGCGCAGGAGGAAGAAAATCCGACAACCGGCACCATCCAAGGCACCATTCTCGACGACGTTGGCGCTCCCGTCGAAGGAGCGAAAGTCCTTTACAGTTCGCAAGCCACCGATACCAGGGGCGTGACGCGAACCGGTAAGGACGGCAAGTACGTTTCCGAGGCGGTCCCGCCAGGCGTTTATATCGTCCGCGTCGAAGGCCGTGACATGGCGCCGATCGAGAGCACGGTCACCGTGGTACTGGGAACGTCGGTCAAGGCAGATTTCAAGACGGAGTGGATCAATCCCGGTCCGTTGCGAGTGGAGAGCAGTTTCAGCGGCGAATCTGCCGATCAATTGCCAATTGAAGGACGAAACTATCTGAACGCGGGGGGCCTCGATCCAGGAGTTCAGGCAGTGGATGGAAAAGTTCTCGATCCGGGCAAGAGCGGCCTTCAGTCGCTCTCGATCGACAGCCAGTTAGGCCGCACCACGCACTTCGACATGGATGAAGTCGAGGTGATGGATGAGACGCGCGGTGCCGCCACGAACAATCTGCCGGCGGAAGCCGTGCGCGAAGTGGTCGTTTCGAGGGTCACTCCGGAATTGTTTCAGTCTCTGAACGCGACCGGTTCGGTCCGCGTTACCTCCCGCGCGGCTGGGGATGAATTCCACGGCGATGTCTTCGGCTATTTGCGCGATCAGTTCCTCGGTCTCGCCGGGTTTCCCGCTGGCGGCTCGGATTACAGCCGCCAGCAGTATGGATTCAGCGGAGGCGGCGCGGTAATTAAAGACAAGGCGTTTTTGTTCATTGCCGGCGAACGCACCAAGCAGGACGGTCTGACGCCGATGAACTATGGAGACCTGCTTTTGCCGAACTCGAACAATCTCGGTGCTTTCGATCAGACCACGTTGCAGAGCGCTTACTTCCGCGAAAATATGCTGACCGCGCGACTCGATTACGACTTCAGCGACGACATGAAGGGATTCGTGCGGTACAGCTACGACAACTCCAACGGAATCGGGCCTTCGAACAGCCTGTCGGATTATCGCAACCAGGTCAATGTTCCGGCCGCCGTATTCGGATTGGATTGGAACCGGGGACGGTTTGTGAACAGCGCTCGCTTCGGATATCAAAAGCTGGTGAACGCGATCAATCCGGCGCTGGGAGCGTCTACGATTCTGCCGGACGCGCCGTTCCACATACAGATTGGGCCGTTCGCGGTGGGACCGAGCGTGCTCGGTCCGCGGCAGACGATTCAGCGCGATCTTTTCGGCCGGTATGACAGCATCACGACTTACAAAGTGAGGCACACGGTCCGCTTCGGCGGAGCGATCCATCGCATCACTCAAGGAGATTATTATGCTCCGGGAAGCGAAGGGCCATCCGTGACCAGTTCCGACGGATTCGCCGAGATTGCCGCCGTCAATGGAAACCCCAGCTTGTTTCCGCTCTACACCGGCGATCCGCGCGGAGCCGCCGATAATCCTCTGAACTTTCCGGTGGGCACGCTCACGATTTTCAACGGACTGGGAAACTTCAGCGAGAGCCCGTCATTCAATCGCTCCAGCGGCGGACACTTCGACACGCGTTTTGAGGGCTATGTTGGCGACACCTACAATCTGTTTCCGAACCTGAATCTCAGCGTCGGCGTGAATTACGTGCTCGACACCGGACGCACGAACGGCGATTTGCCGACTGTCCCGTGTTCGGCCATCAACACTGCCATCGTGACCACTCCACCCTGCACCACGGGTCTCATCCTCGATCAATTCGATCTACTGGGACTGGAAAATGTGGGCACGTTTCAATCGATTGGCCGGCGCGTGACCACGCCGTCGCATAATTTTGCTCCGCAAGCGGGCGTGGCCTGGGACCCCGGGCACAACGGCAAAACTGTGATTCGCGCGAGCGGCGGAATGTTCTTCGACAATTTCCTGATGCAGAACGCGTATCAGGACCGCATCAACCGCATTTCGAACGGGCAATATAACCGCAGCTTGACGCTCTGTCCGACGGGAGCGGTGCTGTTTCCCGATGGGTCGATTGTGAACTCCGTCGATGGTCTGGATATCGCGACGCAAATCTGCGGCCAGCCGATCGGTTCGGTTGCGAGTGCGATTCAAGACCTGCAGTCGCAGTTCATGACGACGCAATCGCAAGTGACCGGCGGCCCCAACGTCTACTCGCTCGCCAACAGCATCGCGAATTTTGGCGGATTGCTCGCGCCCAATTACAAAACGCCGCGCATCGTGCATATGGCATTGGGAGTCCAGCACCAGATCGGTGAGCGCGGCTCGTTCTCCGCCGACTACATGCGCGAGATCGGTACGCAATTTCCCATCGGGATCGACACCAATCACGTCGGCGACGCGAGCTATCTGACCGACGGAGACAATTCCAATCCGCTGGATAACAACTTTGCGGCGGAGCTGGGGGCGATCAATGCGACGCTGCTTGCGAATCCCAATTCGGCCGGATGCCCGCTCGCGACCTACACCAACGCGAGTTCGCAAGCGTCGGTGAATTGTTATCTGGCCAACGTGCCGACGGCGAGCATCGTCGATTTCGCGCGCCACGGCCTCGATTCATCGAATGCGTTCTGCGGGCCGTTCCCCTGCTCGGTGCTGGGCAAACAGCAGGCCGCGTTCGGCGGGGTCAATCCGACGGTGGGATCGAACGTCATGTACTTTCCTGGCGGACGGTCGAAATACAGCGGCATTCATCTCACCTATCACGGGGTCACCGCGGAAAATCCCGAGCACACGGTTCGCCGGCTCGACCTGGCGATCTCGTACACGCTCTCGCGCTATCGCAGCAACATGGCTGAGCCGAACGGCAGCGGCGGAGATTATTCGATCCTGGGTCCGGCCGAAGATTTCCACCGTCCGCATGCCTATTGGGGAGATACGGGCCTTGACCGCACCCACCAACTCGCGCTGATTCCGACGATGGACTTGCCGCACGGGCTGCGGCTTTCGACGATCATCGATCTCGCGTCGCCGCTGCCGCTGACCGCGTATCTTCCGCAGCAGGATGGGGGCGGCGTGGCGGGGGAAATTTTCCGCACCGACGCGACCGGCGACGGCACGGTGGGTGACATTCTGCCGGGAACGCTGCTTGGCAGCACGGGAAGATATTCGGCCAGCAACATCAACAAGGCGATCACGTATTACAACTCCAACGCCGCCGGGAAGTTGACTCCGGCGGGCGCAACCCTGGTTTCGAGCGGATTGTTTACCGGGAACCAACTGGTTGCGCTGGGCGCCTATGAGCCCCTGATTCAGGGGCTGCCGGGACATGCCGCCACAGCCACGTGGCTGAAGACGATCAATCTGCGGCTGAGCCGGCCCTTCCAGGTCAGTGAGCGTGTGACGGTGGTGCCGAACATTGCCATGTTCAACATTTTCAACTGGGCCAATTTCGGCGGCGCGGGCAGTCAGTTGAGCGGGGTGGTGGATGGCGCTCCTGGCAGTTCGCTGAACAATTCGAGCTGGGCGGGATATTGCGGCAACTCGACTACGTCCTGCACCTCACGCCTGGATCGGGTGAATTCGGGTTCCGGCACCTACGCGGACGGGGCTCCGCGGCAATTTGAATTTGGGGTCCGGATTAACTTCTAACCGCCTGTTGGAAGGAACAAAGACCTAAGGAACAACGAACAACCTGCACCAAGAACCGGCGCGCTTCCTAGTTGTTTGGAGGCGCGGCCGGCTGACCCGGCTGCTGCTGTCTCATCTGCTGGATCTTGTCCAGGTTCTGCTGCATCGAGTCCGAGCCGTGCTGCAGTCCTAGTGGGTTGTCGGGCGGCGGCGTGGCCGCGTTGTTCTGGCCCTGGTTTTCCGCATCATCCTGATCGGCGTCGGCACTATCGTCATCGTCTGCCACCTGCGGAGCGCCCGCCACAGGAGCTCCTGGGTGCGGAGGCATCATCCGGGCCCCGGGAAAAAATCTACCCGGCGGCATGGCCGGCCCAAGGTCGGCGCGGTCCGGAGGCGTGTTAACAGGGGTGGGCTGGTCAACGACCGCGGCCATTTGCACCTCCCCGGCGCCGGACTTGCCGGTGATGGTTACGCTCGAAAGCGCCCCCGGATCGCTGATCGAACCAACGAGCACATAGTTGAAGGAACTTCCCTCCAGGAGAGCCGCGAGGACGTCGCGCGGCGGCGCCGGACCAAGCATGGCCACCACGCGTTCGGTAGCGCTTGCCGGAAAATCAATCGAGGCGCCGGTTCGCTTGTGCACTTCGCGCAGGATGTCTCCCAAGGTGGAATTCTGGGCCACGATGGTCAGGCGGCCATTCTGATAGTCCACCTGGGGAGGCGCGGCCGGAAGCTGGTCGAGAGGAACCTGGGGCAGTGGACCGGTCGGCGCGGGCGGCAATACAGCTTGCTGCTGCGGGGCCTTATGAGCTTTGTGCCGGATTGGCGCCTGGGCTGAAGCGGAGGGCAGCGCCAACAAGAGTGCCAATGAAAATGAAGCCGATACGAACCACTTGCGTGTACCCGCCATACCACCCCCCCTCCCTGTGCGACCGTGGCCGCGTTGCTGGCCACCTCGCGTCCCAGCTCATATTAGCACTGATTCCGGGATGCCGGTCTGCGTAATTTCTTAGTTACAGCCCGCAGCAAATCGCACGTCCCGAGCGGCGCATAAGGCCTTTGACTGCGCTGGATCACGACCTTTGCTCAACTCTTGCCGCAACTGTGCAA
>Ga0182018_10001262_pt1 | contig 29244 bp, 31 predicted proteins | sample 812P2MmetaG_FD_120490 | JGI IMG/M metagenome (GOLD analysis project Ga0182018, IMG submission 120490) | Permafrost microbial communities from Stordalen Mire, Sweden - 812P2M metaG | ecosystem: Environmental > Terrestrial > Soil > Wetlands > Permafrost | place: Sweden: Stordalen | collected...
CCGTTCATCGAGTGTTCGTATTCATCCGAACACTGGATGCCGAAAAGGTTGCGACTATGCCGCGAAGCCATGTCGGGAAAGTCAGGCGACCGCGGTCCGGAATGGGTGACGTATCAGGAACTGGACTGCGGACTTCGGCATGACACCCGAGCCCGCCAGGCGCATGGCTCTCTTTGCCGAACCAGTGAGATGACGCGGAGGTGGTGGGTGCGAACTTCGGCGTCGCTCAGGCGAGGCGCGCAGACAGTCCCGATGGGCTCATCCGTCGGGCGGACAGCGCAATGTACAAGGCCACGCGCCCAACTGACGTCGTATCTGCCTACCGCACTGCCTGAAGGCCGAGACTCCCGATTTTCAACCGTAGGTGCCGCCGCTGCTGCAACGGCGAGCGTCGTCATCCGCCCTGCGAGAACGGTTACGAGGTGCCCCGCTGCGGTTGAGCTCCGCCGCCCTCGGTTTGGGAGCTCGAGTCGCGTTGGCAGTGCGACTGAACGCAGATACGCATCGATGCCCCGTCGCTGGGCCCGGCAGGACGGGCCACGGTTCAACCGAAATGTGTACTTCTCGGACTCTCACGACGCGACCTCGATAGGTCCGGGCGTCGCATGGTTCGGGTTGTCATTGCGAACCTGGGACTGCGGGATTGGTGAGATTCCCCTTGGGAGTCCCGTCCGGAGTCCACATCCCGGACCATGGTGTGGCGAGATAGGGGAAGGCGGAGAGGTAGTTCTCGGTGCCCATCGCCGATGTGTCGGTAGCGGAGCTCGTAAGCCCGAACGACACGTTGGTGCCCGGTATTGCTGCCTTGTCTCGAGTGTACTGCTTGTCAACGAGGGGGAGTGATGCGCCAGCGACGGCGATGAGCTCGATGGTAGCAACGTCATCGAAGACCCGCCTGCCGTTCGGAAAGCCGGCAGGATCGCCACCGAGGATTCCGAGATTGGAGGGACCCGAAGTGTTCGGCCGCACCGCAACGTTCAAGCGAAGCTCGTCGGCCTGCACGCCGGTTCCCGAGTAAGTGGGTGCCGTCGGGACCACAGACGCTGGGATCCCCGTCAAGAGGATGGCCACGAGGTCAGCGCGATCAGGGCCATGTGCATTGGTCGCAAACGAACCCGGGACGGTGTTGTAACGCTCGAGGTTCGGGAAGACGGGGTACAGGCTTGGGAGTAGTTGGGCCAGTAAGGGGTTCGTGTAGAAGGAGACGAACTGCTTGTCATCGGCCGGATACTGCGTGTTCCAGAAGTCCTTCTGGCCGATACCGATCAACAGTTCATTGATGAGTGGATTGCCCAACCGTGAAACCTGTGCGTATGGTCCTGAACCGACCGGGCCGCCGAAGTGATCGCCGAGGATACGAACCTTTTGGCGAGACGCCGTCGTCCAGATCCCGATGACGGCCGACGGGTCGTCGACATTGGTCGGGGTGGAGTGATCGCTGGTCAACTGATTGATCGGTATCTGCAATGCCAAGGAGTGCACGTTGGTGGCGGCGAGTGAGTTCACACCCGGCATGGCGGACATCAGCCCGGTCGATTTCAGGCCGTACATGCTGTGAGCCTCCTCGAAGGGGCGCAGATCAGCGAGGTCGAACACCGCTCCGAGATCCACGTAGAAGCCGTCCGCCCGCTGACCGGCGAATACGGTGGCCGAGAAGTTCCGCGCCCCGGCAGTCACGACCGCTTTGGCGGCGAGTGAGCCATAATCTGGCGTCGAAAGCGGTCCGATGTTGCACGGAGGCACAGGCAAGTTCTCGCCGAGGGCAACGCGTGACACTTCATAGGGCCAGCTACCCTGGCCGTAATCCACCCGGTAGAGCGTGTAAGTCTGCTGGCGATTCCAGTTGGCGGCTCCAGGTCCGGTCAGCGCGGTAATCGGGCCGTCGTTGTACAGAAACGACGTAGGGATATTGTTCACGGTGGTGAACCAGAACTCGTAGGAGATGTTCGGGTTGCCGTCCCCGGTGTTATCGATGTGGATGGCATACACGACGTCATCGGAGAATTCATAGAAGTTCGGACCGCCGTCGGCTGCTTCGAGCGGAATGTAGTTCGCAATCATTGTGACTGTGCCGGCAACGTCAGGGCTGACGAAGGCATAGACATCGGTGGAATCGGCGTTGGGATCCTTGGATATCTGGGGTGCTTCACGGTGCGATGACATAGTTCACCTCTGAGTGGGGTTAGTGGTTGATATTGCGCTGTAAAAGAAGACTCGTTACTTCACAACCATCACTTTTGGGCCGCCAGGCGCGCAATCGCTTGTGCGATGGCGGGGCTTCGAGTGACGATCTGTTGTGTGCCCTGATAGAGAGTTATCTCTCCCGTACCCGCGTCGACGACATGCGCGACGATCGGCTCGCTCATCTCCGCGGTGGCCTCAGCGCCGCCCGCACTGGCCGCGCCGTCGATCTCGGGACTCTCGGTGGCGGTAGCAGTCAGCAAGCCGCTGAGACCAGGCACTGTCGTCACGGCAGCCGCGACACCGGCGACGATCGAGCCGCGGTGAAGAAAGACGCGCCGACTGATCCCGTTTCGCAGGCCGGCGACTTTGCCATGCGTTGCATCGCCGTCCGCATCTCGCGGCGTCTCGGGTATCGAAGTCGTCACGCGTCTGCTTCCGTTCTTTCGACAAGCATTCGGCCGTCCATAGTTGATGTACGGAGCCGCTCAGCAACCCGGATGCCACCAAGGTGCAACATTCCGACTATTTGTGTGGCCTCGCACGCTGAGTCCCACTTCTCACTCTCGTGACCAAGGGTTTTTGGTGGGGATGTGCTCGTCCTCGGAGGCTCTGGGGACGACGACCTCGTTCATCTACGGGTTCCCCAGGCGCGAGACGTGGCCGTAGGGCCGTAGGGGTGTGCGCGAGTTAGACGCGCGACGAATCGACGCCAGTTGGCCCGCGCCGCGCGACTGCCGCACCGGGCGAGCCCACCAGGCACAGCGCAGCGGCGACGACCAATACAGCGGCGGCGGCGATCTCGACGGCCAGCGCCAGCTGCGCGTAGGGGGCCGAGGAAGAGTCCTGGAACCCGAAAAGGCCCCATTCCACCGAGATGAAGAAGCCGATCAAGGTGGACAGGGCAAACCCAGCGCCGACCAGGGCGGCCCATACTCGGCGCGCCCCCACGACGAGGAGACCCACCAGCACTCCGGCGATCGCCTGCGCGAGGAACAGGGGGCCGATGGTCGCAAGTTGCCGGTAACCCAGCTTCTGCCACAGGTGGAAGTGGATGTAACTCGACCAGATGACCAGGACCGCTCCCGCCACAAAGGCGAGCGTGGCGACGATTCCGACGGGCCGCGGCGCCCGAGCTGGTCCTCTTCTCAGCTTCTCCATGACCCTCATTCGTCACTCCCCTGCCCAAAATCGGTTGCAGCTCAGCGGCCGCACAACTTACCAATGGCGATGGAGAGGAAGTAGAAGAAGATGAGCGGCACGGCCAGGGCGAGCATGGAGAAGGGGTCGGAGCTGGGAGTGGCGATGCCCGAGACAGCCGTGATGATGATGACGGCCCAGCGCCACGAACGCAGGAGACGAGCCGAGGTGACCACGCGTGCCAATTCGAGCGAGACCAGCACCACCGGGAACTGAAAGGTGAGGCCGAACAGGACCATCATCAGCACGATGAGACCGATGTAGGGGATCGGGTCGTAAATGGCCTGGAGGCTTGGACCTCCGACGGACTTCAGGAAACCGAGCGCGTGTGGCAAGGTGAAGTATGCAGTGGCCGCGCCGAGGAGAAAAAGGATGAAGGCCGCCGAGACGAAGGGGGCGGCATACTTACGCTCCCGGGACTGGAGCCCCGGTGTGACGAACTGCCACAACTGGTACAGGATGATCGGCGCAGCCAAGACGAGGCCACCAAAGAGGGCGATCTTGACCCGCAGCGAGAGTCCGTCGAGTGGGGAGGTGACGTAGAGACTGCACGTCCCGCCCGCGCCGGAGACGTGGGCGCCGGGCACCACGCTCTGCTGCCGTAACGCCGTGGCGTCGACACCACAGAGCGGGCGGATCAAGACATGGAGGATCGGCTCGTAGGCGATGGTGGCTGCGACGGCGGCGAGAGCGAAGGCCAGCACGCAAACGATCGTCCGGCGACGGAGCTCTCCCAGGTGCTCGCCCACGGACATCGCCTCCGGAGAGGGCTTTGCCTTGCCTTTGGCCGTCCAGAGAATGGTCATCGTGCGCTGAGGGTCAATTCAGATTGGCGTCGCCGGGCGTGTGCACCGGGGCCACGTTCGGCGAACGGAGTGCGGGAGCCGTGGGAGGTAGCGGCCCAGGGTGTGCGTAGTCGGGATACTCCCTCGTGACCCAGCTCATCGGGGTTGTGCCATCGTCTGGGCCGTGAGGTGCACGCTCTGCGCTCGGCGCGGTGCTGACGGGGTCTGTTGCTGGCCGCACCGCTGTGTTGACGGTGCCTGCGACTCCATCTGATTCGCTACTGCCCGATGCCATGTTGCCCAGGTGGTCGAGCAGGGCCGAAGGCGAGCGGGCCAGGCGGGCAATGTCGGTCGTCGAGGGCAGGTCCGGAATGTTGCTCCGTACCTCGGCCTCCATGCGGTGCCGGAACTCGGTGAAGGCCTTCCAGGCGGTGCCCACCTGGCGGGCCACCTGCGGGAGTCGGTCGGGCCCGAGAAGGATGACCGCCACGATGGCGATGACCAGGAGCTTGCCCGGATCGAGATTCAACACGGGCTTGCGCCGTCGACGGAGAAAGGGAGGGCGGAGCAAGGGAGGGAAAGGTGCGGCATGACACCCAGTGTTCGGACCGGGGACCACGGCCGGATGGCCATTGATCCGACCCGACTACCTTTGGAGTGGTACACCGGCATCCTTGCGGCTCGGTGGCTCCGAATACCTCATACCCACCGGAGCGCGTGGGCAGACCAAGGAGACTCGCATGCTGGCAGAGATATTCGGAGTCGACGGGATCATCGTCCTCATCGTCGTTCTGGCCGTCCTCTTCGGCGGGGCGGCCATTCCCAAGCTGGCTCGCAATCTGGGCTCGGCCAAGAATCAGTTCGAAGAGGGGTTGAAGGAAGGAAAGAACGAGGGCACGAAGGCCGCCGCCGTCGAAATCGCGGTGCCGACCAACGGCACCGTAGTGGTGACCGAGTGTTCGACGATGCACTCGCAGAGCTGACCCTGACCGTTTCGCCTGCGGGGACGGGGGTGAAACGCGTTCCCTGGTGGGCGCTCGTATCGGCAACGGGGGCTCCGGTCGTCCTGGTGGTCGGCTTGACGGTGGCGGCCTCGAGGCAACCGGCGGGCTACGACCCGGTACGAGACACCATCAGTGCCCTGGCCGCCCGCGGCGCCACCGACCGCTGGGTGATGACGGCAGCCCTCGTTCTTCTGGGGCTCTCCCACGCGACCACCGCGGCGGGAATGAGTCCGGGGAGACGGCCCGGCCGGTGCATCTTGGCCGGAGGGGGCGTGGCGACCGTCTTGGTGGCCGCCTTCGCGCAGCCGGTTCGCGGCAACTCGGTCGCGCACACGATCGCCGCCGCCATGGCATTTGGCGCGCTTTCGATCTGGCCTCTCTTTGCGGCCGGACGTCGCAATGCCACACCGCTACTGACACGGTTGCCTTCCGTCGGGGCGACAGCGGTCATGCTCGGGTTTGTGCTGTGGTTCGTGCTCGAATTACATGGCGGCCAGCGCGGTCTCGCCGAGCGGGCCGCGGCGTGCTCTCAGGCCTTGTGGCCGCTGGCCGTCGTGCTCAGCAACCGGCTGGCGTCGAGCGCCCCGGCCGCTGCGGGCACCAGCTCGCTCGCCATTGAGTAGCGCGGCACCGGTGCCGGCCCCGTCACGGAGGCGCCCGTCGAGGCCACGGTCCGGGGTGCTTCCCGTTTCCCGACCTCCGGGGCCCGTACCCGTTGACCGGCTACATTCGCCCACGTTGCATCCAGGGTCCGGACCAGGGAGGGAAAGTGTCGTTCGTGTTAGTACACGGTGGCGGATTCGCGGGTTCGTGCTGGGATCGGCTCCTGCCCCTCCTCGACGGCGACGCGATCGCCGTCGACCTGCCCGGGCGGGGATCCCGGCCGGCGGATCTGTCCACGGTCACCCTGGACGACTGGGCCGCGGCGGTGCTGGAAGAGATGGACGCCCGCGACCTCACCGACGTCGTGCTGGTCGGGCACTCCATGGCCGGGCTCACCCTTCCGCGCGTCCTGCACAGTGGCGCAGGCCGGATCCGTCATGCGGTCTTCGTATCCTGTGCCGTTCCTCCCGACGGCGCGCGCCTGCTCGACGTCGTCCATCTGTTGACGCCGGACATCGGCGACGTCGCTGCGCTGGTCGAGCGCGATGACCAGCCTGGAGGTGGGCTGTCCCCGGCCATTCTCGAAGCCATGTTCTGCAACGATATGGACGCAGACCTGACGAGGTTCACGCTCGAGCGTGTGGTGCCGGAGACGACCCATGGGTTGGCGGAACCCGTCGACCTGTCGGGACTGCGCAGCGGTGTGCCCCTGCTCTACGTCCGGCTCCTCCAAGATGCCGCCATACCTCTGGCCAGCCAGGATCAGATGATGGCCAACCTCGGCGGCGCCGAAATGGCCGACATCGACTGTGGCCACATGGTGATGATCAGCCAGCCAGAGAAGCTGGCGGCGCTCCTCAACGGCCTCTGACACCGGCGCCGGCTTCGTGGCCGACGAACGTGCACGCGCGTGCCGCGAGGGCCCGGGCGGCATCCCGATGACTTCCTCGATCACCTGATCCCGTTCTAAAAAGATGTCGGCAGGAGCAGCTCATGGAGCGGGATCCGGCAAATACGACAGCATTGGGATCAGAGGTTGGCAGACATTGCGTGCGAGGCTTGCGTTGCGAACCCTGCGCCGCTGACCTGCGACGTTATATATTCGGACATGGCGGTCGAAGAGGACAAGGGTGAGGCTGCAGGCCGGGGGCCGTGGTGTCTCGTCGCAGCCCTCGCCGTCGCCACTGTCGTGTGGGTCGTTCTGTTCATCTTCCGAGTGCAGGCGCATCAGCCGGACGTGGACGACTACTTATACGCCTTCACGGCTCGCGGCTTGCTCCACAGCGCCAACCCCATAAGCGCCGTACTCCATACCGGCCAGACGTCGCCGCTGGTTCCAGCCATGGCGGCACTCGGAGTGGGCGTAGGGGGGCTCTACGGCGCGGTGGCCGTTGAGCTGCCCCTCCTTCTCCTTCTTGTCGCTGGCAGCTTCGTGTTGGCGAGGGTGTGGGTGTCTCCCACCGTGGCCATGGTCATCGCCCTGGCGGCGGGACTCAACGTCGAAACCTTGCGCTACGAGATGTTGTTGAACTTCGCCATTGCGTCCTCCGCGGCGACCATCTGGTGTTTTGCCGCCTACCTACGCAGCGATCATCTCCGGAACTGGCGATGGGCGTTCACCTTCGGCATTGCAGTGGCCGCGTTGGCACTGTCGCGGTCGGTGGCGCCGGTCTATGTTGCCCCGCTCCTCCTCGTCGTCGCGGGGGACTACATCCTCGACGTTCGTCGGAACGGAGACTTTTGGCGGAATCCGGCCCTGTTGGCGACCGCAAGTCTTCTCGTGCTGGCCGGTCCGTGGTGGCTGGTGTCCGGCCACGTGGCCTTGCACTATCTCCTCAACGCCGGCTACAACCCATCTTCGGGTTACCTCGTCGTTCCTCATGGCTTCGTTCTCACTCCGGCGGCGGTGAAACTGCGGATCATCTTTGAGCTGACTGACCTCGGGTGGTTCGAATCGTTCGTCCTCGGCGCAGCTGCGTTGGCGGCCGTGGTGGTGGCAGTTCTCCGTCGGCGTCGGCTGAACCGAAGATCTCTTTGGATGCTCCTTCTTTGGTCTGTTCTGGCGACCCTCCTTCTCTCTACGAGCTCGAACCTTGGGACCGCGTTCGGTCTCCCGGTGGTGGTTGTCGTCATCGTGCTGTGCGGGAGTGTCCTCGGTCAGTTGCACACTCCTGTCCTTCGATGGGCCGTGGTGCCCTTGGCCGTGGTGGTGGTCGTCGGAGTGGCGTTCCAATTCACGTCGTCGATCGGCAAGTGGTGGCCTGGGCCGGCATACCGGTTCCAGGTCATCAACGCCGGGGGCACAATTCACACCGACGTTGGCCTGATTACCGCTGAGGTGGCCGACGCCATCCGTGGGCATCGGACGGTCCTCGCCCGCAATGACGCCATCGTCAACGTGAACGGGCTGACGTGGCAACTCGGTACGTCGTCTTCGTTGCTGATCCCGCCTCAGAACCAAACTTCCACTGCGGCCGCCATCAGGGATCTTTCTCGTGCCAGTGCCCTCATCGCCGGAACGACGCAAGCCTCGTACTACGGATCGTTGAATCAATCGGCTGTCCAGAAGGCGGCTTTCGACGACGGGTATCGACCCTACCAAGTGTGGACCGTGGGTAAGTACAACAGCATCATTGTCTGGCGGCGCGGGCTCGGGAGATCGGTCGTCCGCCTGTTGCCGCCCGAGACATCGGTTCTGCAACCGAGCTCGGGCACCGTCGTCAAAGGTAAGCACTACCTCGTCGCCCAGGCCTCAGACGTAATCGGGGTGACGAGCGTCAAATTCGAGATCTCCGGCGGAACGCCCCGGCATGAACTCGTGATCACGGCTGGGCCGTTCCCATATGGATGGCTAGGGGGATGGGACACGACGGCGCTCCCCAACGGCGTCTATACGATCCATAGCGTTGCTGAGAACTTCGAGGGGCAATCCACCCGAAGCGCTCCCGTGGTCGTCCGCGTCGACAATGGAAGGAGCCACGTCCAGCCCGGCTCGATCCAGTCAGGTCGGTGAGGGACACGGTCAACCGGGACAAACCTGAATTCAGCTCACCGTCCGACTGAAGCCGAATCAGCCGTCGCGGTCGCCGCGACTACCTAGTCGCACGAACACGGTCAACGCGACGATGACCGCGGCAACGCCGCCGCCGAGATCGAGGGCTACTTGGCCGCTGGGTTTGTCCACCACCGCCTCGACGAAGCTCACGGCGAGGACCAGGACGATCATGGCGATGACCCTCCCCTTGAGGTCGTTGAGATCGCGCATCTCGAGCCAGCCGGGAAGCGGGTTGGTTCCTTTGAGGTGGATCTCGCGGATGAACAATTCGTAGAAGCCCACCGCGGAGATGAGCAGCGTGGCGCCGATCAGGAAGAGGTCGATGTCGAGGAGGAACAGGCCGATCTGATGGCCGACCGGGAACGGTTCGTTGACGATTTGGCGTATCGAATCGACGAAGACGACACAGGCGTAGACAAAAGCGCCGAGTCCGGCCGCCAGCAGGACGGCCACGGGGAGATAGATCAGGCGAAGGGACGCTGCCAGGAATCGTTCGAACGCATCCTCGGCGGAGTGACGTCCACTGCGCGCCTTCCCCTCGCCGTCGTCCCCCGATTCGCCCTGCATCTCACTCCCCTCGGTCCGTCGTTACGAGCGTGCTACGCCATCGGGTGGAGGGCGTGCGGATGGTCAGGCGGTGGCCACGCCTGCCGCGGCCGCCTTCACGCTGGCCACCACCTCCTCGTTGGAGGCCCCGGGACCGAGTACGGCGGCGACGCCCGCTGCGTGCAAGGTGGCGATGTCGGCGGGCGGGACGATGCCGCCCACGATCACCGGGGTGTCGAGGCCGGCCGCGCGCAGGGAGGCGACGACGGCGGGAGCCAGGGTGAGGTGCGCCCCGTTGTGCATCGACACGCCGACGACGTCCACATCTTCCTCAATGGTGGCGGCGGTGATGGAGTCCGTGGACTGGCGCAGCCCGGCGTAGATCACCTCGCACCCGGCGTCGCGCAGGATCCGGGCCACGACACGGATGCCCCGATCATGGCCGTCGAGGCCCACCTTGGCCACCAGCACCCGCAGGGGCCGCTCCGCAGCCATCGCTCAGGCCACGTTTCGCTCGTACCAGGTGCCGAAGACCGACTCGAGAGCAGCCATGGTCTCGCCCACGGTGACGTGCGCGGCCGCCGCGTTGATCAGGGCCGGCATCAGGTTGACGGTCGGGTCTGCTGCTTCGGTGCCGATCCGGCTCAGGGCCGCCCGGACGGCGTCGTTGTCGCGGGCCGTTTTGACGGCGGCCAGAGAGGCCAACTGCTGGATCTCGACAGCAGGGTCGATGGAGAGGGTGGAGGGTGCACTGTCGTCACCTTCGGTGTACCCATTGACACCCACCTGGATCCAGTCGCCCTTGGCCACCTTGGAGGAGAACCGGTAGGCCGCATCGGCGATCTCGGCGACGAACCAGCCGTCTTCGATGCAGGCGAACGCTCCCTCGAGCATGGAACCCGACCCGGCCTCTTCGATGTGTCCGAAGATCTCCTCGGCCTGTCGCTCCATCTCGTCGGTCAGCTCCTCGACGAACCAGGAGCCCCCCAGGGGATCGGCCACATGGACCACACCCGTCTCCTCGGCGATGACCTGCTGGGTGCGCAGCGCCAGGCGGACGGCATGCTCGGTGGGAAGAGCCAGGGCTTCGTCGAAGGAGTCCGTGTGCAGGCTCTGCGTGCCACCCAGGACGCCGGCCAGCGCCTCGATGGCGACGCGCACCAGGTTGACCTCCGGCTGTTGGGCGGTCAGCGACACCCCGGCGGTCTGGGTGTGAAAGCGCAGCTGGAGGGACCGGCCGTCGGCCGCCCCGTAGCGGTCGCGCATCCAACGGGCCCAGATGCGCCGGGCCGCCCGGTACTTGGCGATCTCCTCGAAGAAGTCCATGTGGGCGTTGAAGAAGAAGGAGAGCCGCGGGGCGAAGTCGTCGACGCGCATGCCCGCGGCCCGCGCCGCTTCGACGTAGGCGAACCCGTTGGCCAACGTGAAGGCCAGCTCCTGGGCCGCCGTCGAGCCGGCCTCCCTGATGTGGTAGCCCGAGATCGAGACGGGGTGCCAGCGGGGCAACTCGGCGGCGGCGAAACGCATGAGATCGGTGACCAGGCGCATGCTCGGGCGGGGCGGGAAGACGAACTCCTTCTGGGCCTGGTACTCCTTCAAGATGTCGTTCTGGATGGTCCCCGAGAGGGCGGCGCGCGCCACGCCGGTCCTGTCGGCCACGCCGACGTACATGGCCATCACGACCGCGGCCGGGGAATTGATCGTCATCGACGTGCTCACCGCGCCGAGGTCGATGCCCGAGAAGAGCGTCTCCATGTCGGCGATCGTGTCGATGGCGACGCCGGCCCGTCCGACCTCGCCCTTGGCCAGGGGGTCGTCCGAATCTCGGCCCAGCAAGGTGGGCATGTCGAAGGCGGTCGAGAGGCCATCGCCCCCGGCGCGCAAGAGTTCCTTGAACCGACCGTTGGTGTCCTCCGCCGTCCCGAATCCGGCGAACTGGCGCATGGTCCACAGGCGCGAGCGGTACATGGAGGCGTACGGACCGCGGGTGTAGGGGAACTGCCCAGGGAGCTCGGCGCCCTCGGGGGCGTAGACCGGCTGGAGCGGCACGCCCGACATGGTCTCGAAGGGCACCGCTCGCTTGGGGGAGCGGTCGAAATCGTCTTGCCACTTTGCGCGGTCAGCCATACGTCCAATGGTACTTTGACATCAAATTACCTCCAAGCGTCCGCCACTCCCGCTGCTCAGTCGAAGTCCCCCGCCGCCTGGCGCAGGCGGCTCAGGGACTCGAAGAGGGCCTGCAGTGCAGGTGTTTCGAGCCCGAGATCGGCAAAGACCCGGGCGTTCATCGCGCTGGTGGCCCGGCCGGCCAGCCTCCGGCCCTTGGCCGTGATGGCCGCCAGGGTCCCCCGCCCGTCCCGGGGATTGGGGCGGCGGACGACCAGACCCTGCGCTTCGAGGCGGTCGACGGCATTGGTGACGCTTGCGGCATTGACCTGGAGGCGCTCCCCGATCTTGCCCAGGGGTAACGAACCCTTGGTGGAGAACGAGAGGAGCATCACCACCTCATAGCGGGCGAAGGTGAGGCCGAGCGGGCGCAGCCCGGCGTCGGCCCTGGCCAGGAAAACCTGGTGGAGCCGCATGACCGAGGTGACCGTCGCCATGGCCGGCGCGGCCGGCGCCCATCCGTGGGCCTCCCATTGGCGCTGCGCCTCGGCGATGGGATCGAACGGCAGGCGGCGGCGCTCGGTCACGGACGCACGCTACCCAACCCGGGGTACGCGTCAGTGATGGAGCTCGACACGCCGGTACGATCGCGTGCGTGGACATCCGCATCACGGAGAAAGCCAAGGCCTACATCGAGGACCATGGCGGCACCGTGTTCGTCCGCTCACACCCTCACCGCTGCTGCACGGGTGCGCTCACGCTGCTCGACGTCACCACGACGGCGCCGAGCGACCTCGCCGCCTTCGAGGCGTTCGATGCCGGGGGCGTCGGCGTACAGTTCTGCGGCGGCGCGAGCGGCCACCCCGGCGAGCTGGCGATTGAGCTGCGCGGGTTGTTCACGCGCCATCCGGTGGCCTATTGGGACGGGTGCGCGTTCAAGATGTAGGCGGCCGAAGCAGGCCGTCTCGCCGCGTGCCGGCTACCTGACGCGCGTCGCCTGCACCCGCCGCAGGACCTCGTCGACGACTCCCGACGTCGTCTCGTCACCGCCCAGGTCGAAGGTGCGTATGCCGTCGGCGGCGACAGCGAGTGTGGCCTGGCGAATCGATCGCGCCGCGTCCTCTATGGCGGCGTCCCCTCGTCCCGCGGCATGTTCGAGGACAGCGGCGCAGGCGAGGAGCATGGCCATCGGGTTGGCGACGTTCTTCCCGGCCAGCGACGGGGCCGTCCCGTGCGGCGCCTCTGCCATGGCGACGATCGGCGTCAGCGAGCCATCGAGCGCCAGCAGGACCGATTCGGCCCCGGCGATGGAGCCGAAGAGCGCCAGGACGAGGTCCGACAAGCAGTCCCCGTCGCGGTTCAGGGCCGGGATGACGAGGCTCTGATGCCCGGCCTCGGTGAGGAGGCCGGCATAGGCGGCGTCAATGAGGACCGGGCGGTAGCTCACGTCGGGATGGCGCGCCGCGGCCGCGTCCATCTCCTCCTTCAACATGCCCTCGTAGATGGCCGAGACCGTCCATTTCGGCCCTCCGTACACGCAGGCGCCTCGGGTGGCGGCCGTCTGGAAGGAGAACTCGGACACCTCGCGGCAGATGCGCCGATCGATCCGCTCGGTTCGCCAGGCGCGCTCGTCGGCGCCACCCGGACTCCCCGTGCGCCCCTCTTCCGCGCCGTAGGCGTCACCGACCGCCATCCGCACGACCACGATGGGATGCACCACGGGCGCCAACGGGGAAACACCGGGAATGCGCCGTCCGGTGCGCACGATGACCGAGCCCCCGATCCCCTCGCGCAAGATGCGGTTCGGGCTCCCCACGTCCCCGATCTTCTCGGGGGTGATGGTGGCCGCCTTCAGGCCCAATCCACAGGCCCGCATGGCCTGCGCCGCGTCCTCGACAACTTCATTGTGCGTCCTGCGCCGGTTCTCCAAGGAGAGGTCGAAGCGGAGCAACTCGATCTCGAATCCGAGCACGACCGGGTCGAGGACGCGGAGCGCCTCCTCCAGGAGCTCCTGGCCGGTCTCGTCCCCCTCGCAGACCACCAGTTGCAGGCGTGCCGTCACGCGGTTCAGGCTGGCACGGATGGAGCAGGCTCGCCAAAACGACACCGCGGCCGGAGGCGCCCGGTGGAGCAATCGACGTGCAGTCGGCCACAATCAACGGCAGTGACAGGGCCTCTCGCCGATTTGCTGCGATCCCACCCTGCCGGATCCGACGATCCGGTCGAGCGGGCCATCTTCGGCACCACTGACGCCGGGACGATCGCCTCGCTGGTGGCCGGAACGGCGGGCGACCAGCTGGGCGTTCCGGTGGACGGGGGCATCTTCTATGCCGCCTCGTCGGGGTGCGTCTTCGGCCTCCACCTGGCCGACGGCCGGTCGGTCGTCCTCAAGGCCTACCAGTCCCACTGGGAGCTGCCCTTCCTGCGCGCCGTCCAGCGGATCCAACGCGCCGTGGCCGCCAGCAGGTTCCCGTGTCCGGTGCCGCTGGCCGCACCAGTGGCGGTCGGCCACGGTTGGGCGACGATGGAGTCGCTGCTCCCTGACCCCGGACAGCGACTGCCCCTCGAAGACGGCTCGTTGGAGCGGTCGAGCTCGGGTCTCGTGCGCCTGGTGGAGGCTGCACGGGGCGTGGACCCCGACGGCCTGGAGTTGCACCCGTACCGGAAAGCCGAGGGCGAGCTCTACCCGACCCCCCACAACCCGATCTTCGACTTTCCGCGAACAAAGGAGGGGGCCGAGTGGATCGACGCCTGGGCCCGACTCGCATCGTCACGACTCTCGGGGTGCTCTCTCACTTCGGTCATCGCCCACCTCGACTGGTCCGCCCGCAATGTGCGTCTGGACCGAACCGGTGTCGTGGCGGTGTACGACTGGGACAGCCTGGGGCTGGCGCCGGAGGCCGTGGTGGCCGGTCAGGACGCGGCCACGTGGCGTTCCACCGGGGAGACGCTCGACGTCCGGGGGCCCGATGCGGCCGAGATCGAACGGTTCATTGCCTCCTACGGTGACGCCCGCGGCACACCATTCTCGGCGCTCGAGATCGAGGTGGCCCGGGCCGCGGCTGTGGGCGTGATGGCGTATGCGGCCCGTTGCGAACACGCACTCGAGCAGCGCACGCCCTGGAAGCGCGAGCGGGCTCGCCGCTGGCTGCGCTCCCAGGCCGGTTTGCTGCTGCCCTGACGTGCTTGCCCTGAGGTGCTCACCTCAGGTGCTCAGTGGACGGAGAACACCACGTCGAACAGCGTGCCGAGGCCGGCCAGGACCAGCGACAGGCAGACGACGACGGCGGTGACCTTGACCACCTTGGGATGGCGCGGGGGCCACTCCTCCTCCTCGTCGTCGACCTCCCACCAGGGGCGCTCCACCGGCACCCGGTCCTCGAGTGGTTGCGGCTCGCGCGTGGCCAGGTACCCGATCACGGGCGCGAGCCCGGTCGGGAAGTGTGGTTGCGGCGGCACTGGCAGGTGTCCCTGCATCGGACGGAGGCTACCGCCGATGCGGGGCAGATGGGCAACGCGCACCCGGGCCAGGGTCACGGGGTGATCTGCGGTTGGGCCTACCCTGTCGCCATGACCACCTCGCACACGAGCCGTTGACGGCGTGACTCCCGACACTTCCCCACAGACCATCGGCTTCACCGTCGCCCAGTCGACGCCTCGCTTTCCGCATGATCCCAAGCCTCCGGCCGGCGCGCCCAATGTCGTTGCCATCGTCCTCGACGACACCGGGTTCGGGCATCTGGGCAGCTTCGGCTCGAACATCGCCACCCCGCATCTCGATGCACTGGCTGCGCAGGGCGCCCCGTTCAACCGCTTCCACGTCACGTCCCTGTGCTCCCCCACCAGGGCCTCGTTCTTCACCGGTCGGAACCATCACGCCGTAGGGATGGGTTTCCTCGCCGACCTGCCCATGGCGTATCCGGGGTACACGTCCCGCCTGCCCAAGTCGGCCACGGCGCTGCCCCGGGTCCTCCGTGACGCCGGCTACTCGACCCTGGCCGTCGGGAAGTGGCACCTCACTCCCCGTTGGCAGCGTTCGGCCGCCGGCCCCTTCGACACGTGGCCCCTCGGGGTGGGCTTCGACCGCCATTACGGGTTCTTGCAGGGTGACACCAACCACTGGGCGCCCAACCTCGTCTGCGACAACCACTACATCGAGGCGCCGCGCCGGCCCGAGGAGGGCTACCACCTCAGCGAGGACCTGGCCGACCAGGCCATCCGCATGGTCCAGGACCAACAGCAAGGGGCACCGGGCCGCCCTTTCTTCCTCTACTTCGCGCTGGGCGCCATGCACTCGCCCCACCACGTGGCACCCGAGTGGGTGGAGCCCTACCGGGGCCGCTTCGACCACGGGTGGGACGCCTGGCGCCGGGAGGTCTTCACCCGGCAGCTCGAGCGGGGCATCGTCCCGGCCGGCACCATCCTCACCGAGCGCCCGCAATGGGTCCAGGGCTGGGACGACCTCTCGGCCGACGAGCGCCGGATGCACGCCCGCCAGCAGGAGGTGTTCGCCGGCTTCCTCACCCACACCGATGCGCAGATCGGACGCGTCCTGGGCTCGTTGGAGGCGCGCGGACTGCTCGAGAACTCGCTGGTCATGGTCTTCTCCGACAATGGTGCCAGCGCCGAGGGCGGCAAGGACGGCAGCGTCAACGAGCACCGCTTCACCGCCCATCTGCGCGAGTCCGTGGCGGACAACCTGGCGGCGTACGACGATTGGGGCGGCTTCTCCACGTACAACCACTATTCGTGGGCGTGGGCCTGGGCCGGCAACACCCCGCACAAGCTCTGGAAGCGCTACACCTGGTTGGGCGGGACGCGCACGCCGCTGATTGTGCACTGGCCGGGACGCGTCGCAGCACCAGGTGCCGTCCGCTCCCAGTTCGCCCACGTCATCGACCTGATGCCGACGGTGCTCGACGCGGTGGGCCTGGCGCCGCCCGACCGGGTCGACGGCGTCGACCAGCAGAGAGTCGACGGGACGAGCCTGCTCGCCGCGCTGGAGGACCCGGCGAGCGGCGAGGTCCACCGCACCCAGTACTTCGAGATGCTGGGCTCGCGCTCCATCTTCTTCGACGGGTGGAAGGCGACCACCAACCACATCAGCACGGGCGTGCTCGACGAGGAGGAGCTGGCCACCGGCAGCCGCGATTTCGCCGAGGACCGCTGGGAGCTCTTCAACCTCTCCGAGGACTTCTCCGAGGCTGTCGACCGGGCCGCGGACGAGCCGGCACGGCTGCGCCAGCTCACCGAGCTGTGGTCCGCGGAAGCCGGTCGCAACCAGGTGCTCCCCATCTCCGACGGCATGATCGACCGCTTCGCCGGATTGATCCCGCCCCTCTGGCCGGCCGGCTCGTCCCGGACCTATCACCCCGGCGGCGGGGCCGTGCACGACGAGTCGGTCCCCCTGTTGTGGGGCGGCTTCACCCTGGCCGCCGAGATCGAGTCCTTCGGCGCCGAAACCGAGGGCGTCATCTGCGCCATGGGCGACTGGTTCGGGGGCTACGCGCTCTACGTCGTCGAAGGCGTCCCGCATTTCACGTTCGCCCGCGCCGCCGACGCCCTCGAACTACGCGGCGACGCGGCCCTCGCCGCCGGGCGCCTCGCCGTCACCGTCGTCTACACCTACGGCCACGGCGGCACGCCGGGCGAGATGCACCTGCTGGTCGACGAGGCGCGGGTGGACGGTATCGCGGTCGACGGCGTGCTGCCCTTCGCGCTCCAGCACGGCGGCGCCGGCCTGCGGCTCGGGTTCGACAGCGGGTTCCCCGTCTCCCGGCGCTACGTGCCCCCGGCGCGCTTCTCCGGTGCGATCCACTTCGTGCGGATCGAGACACCGGGCGCAGCCGCGCGTCGCCCGGCGGACGAGATACGCGCCGCGCTGCACGGCGACTGACGGCACGCGCGCCTCAGGCGCCGAGAGGGACGCCCGCCATCTCGGTCAGCTGCTCGATGCTCCAAGACGCCGGCGGGCGGCCCTCGAGCGCGGCCTGCACAGCCATGTGCTGCAACAGGGCATTGACCGGCGTGGGCACGCCGTGCAGAGCGCCGAGCAGGACCACCTCGCCGTTGAGGAATTCCGCCTCGATGGATCCCGTGCCGCGCGCCAGGCTCTGCCAGCTGGAGCCGCCGCTCCACTGCCCCGACTCCGTGTTGCGCATCTGCAGGTGATCGGCGCGGCGGGCCCGGTCCTCCTCCTTGGAGGCGACCGCGATCCCGGCGGCCGCCAGGGCGTCCTCGCCCTCGTGCTGGGCCTCGCGGGCCAGCGGGCTCGTGCGCGCCTCGGGCCCGCACAGGGCCTCGACCGCGTTGAGCAAGTTCATGAGCAGCTTGCGGTACTTCCAGCGCATGATGTCGGATCGGGCCACCGAACCGAACGCGGTGCTGTCGAGCGCGTCGGCAATGCCCTGGGCCGTGTCGTCGACGCCGGCGGGGTAGCGACCCAGGTCGAGCAGCCCGCTGATGGGAGCCGAGTGCGCCTGGATCACGCCCGGGCGGAGATGGGTGGCCGGGCACATCACGCACATCGCATAGGTGGCCGGGAAGCGTCGCAGCACGCGCCGCTCGTTCTCCACGCCGTTCTGCATGCAGACGATCGGCGTCGACGGCAGCGCCACCGCGAGCAACTGCTCCAGGGCGTGCTCGGTGTCCTGGCCCTTCACGCCCAGGAGGACGATGGTGTCCTCACTCCAGCGCACTTCCGAGGGATCGGTGACCACGGGGACGGGCAAGGTGACGTTCTCGTCGGGCGCCTCGAGGACCAGTCCTGCTGCGAGTGCCGCCGCGTGGGCCCCGCGGGCGACCAGGGTCACGTCGAATCCCTGCTGGAACAGACGGGCGCCCACCAGGCCCCCGACCGCACCGGCACCGAACACGACGAAGCGCATGACCCACTCTGCCATGCCGCGCCATGCCAAGCTCTTCCGGTGACCACTCATCGCCCGGTTGCCCACGCCGTTGCCCGGGGCGGCGCCGTGGCCCGTGGTCCCCTGCGCCTTCTGCACGGGCTCGCGGCGCCGGCGCGGGTCGACCTGGCCAAGAACGTGCGCCGCTCCATCGGCATCGGGAAGGAACCGGTGGCCATCTCGACGGACCCGGCGCAGTCCTACCTGCCACCGGACGGGGTGGCCCGCGCCGTGCATGCCGACCTCCCGTCCATGTTGATCGGGGGCATCGGCGCGCTGCTGTTGCAGACGCTGCACCCGCTGGCCATGGCCGGCGTGGCGGAGCACTCCCACTACCAGGCCGACCCGTTGGGCCGGATGCGGCGCACGGCCGCCTTCGTGGGCGCCACCACCTTCGGCACCGTGCGCGAGGCCGAGAGCGCGATCGCACAGGTGCGGCGGGTGCATCGCCGCGTCTCGGGGATCGCCCCCGACGGCCGGCCCTATTCGGCGGCCGATCCGGAACTGGTCACGTTCATCCACGCCGCGGAGGTCTCGAGCTTCTTGGAGTCGGCCCGCCGGTTCGGCCCGCACGACCTGACCCCGGCGCACTGCGACCAGTACTACGAAGAGATGGCTCCGGTCGCGATGGCGCTCGGGGCGCAGTGGGTGCCCCGGTCGGCCGACGAGGTGGACGCCTACTTCCGCCGCCTGCGCCCCGAGCTCTACGCGGGCGCGCAGGCGCGCCAGGCCCGCGACTGGTTACGGCGCGGCGTGTCCCGGCGTCCCGACGAGCGCGCCATCTACGCCGTGTTGTTCTCGGCGGCGGTCAGCATCCTGCCCCGGTGGGCCCGCGCCGAGCTCGACCTCGCCGTGCCCGCCCCCCTCGATCTTGTGCTCGAAACCATGGCGGTCATCCCCCTCTCCCGCGCCCTGTCGGCGGGCCTGCGGTGGGTGGCGACGCCTCAGAGCGCCAACGTGAGACCGCCGTCGATGGCCACGATCTGACCGGTCACGTACGAGGCACGGGCCAGGGCCAGCACGACCTCGGCCACGTCCTCGGGCTGCCCGATGCGCTTGAGCGGAGCGATCTGCTCCACACCCTGGCGGATGGCGCCCCAGTCGGCCGTCCACGGGGTGTCGATGAGGCCCGGCGCCACGGCGTTCACCCGGACGCCCGGGCCGACGACCTTGGCCAACAGGACGGTCATGTGGTTGAGGGCGGCCTTGCTGGCCGCATAGGGAATGGAGGATCCGGTCGGTCGCAGGCCGGCGATGGATGCCACGTTCACCACCGAGCCGCCGGCCGCCTGGAGGGCCGGCATGGCCGCCAGCGTCATCGACCACGTGCCGAAGACGTTGACTTCGAAGATGCGGCGCCACACGTCGACGGAGGCCGCCTCAAGGTCGTGGTGTGGGATCACCGCGGTGGCCCCGGCATTGTTGATCAAGGTGTCGAGCCGGCCCCACCGTTCCAGTGCGGCCGCCACCAGCCGGTGCGCCGCTTCGGGATCGGTGATGTCCCCCTGCACGTAGCAGGCGTCGGGCAGCGAGGCCGCCACCGCCTCCCCCTCGGCCACCGAGCGGGACGAGTTGACGAGCACGCCGGCCCCGGTCGCGGCAAAGGATCGGGCGACGGCCGCGCCGATACCGCTGCTCGATCCGGTCACGATCACCACGTGGTCGGTCACCGCGGCACCAGTCCCCAGCTGGCGGACCACTCCTGCCCCGGCGCGAGCGCCACCACGTCCTTGCCGGTCCGCAGGGCGTTGGGCGGGCAGGTCATCGGCTCAATGGCCACGGCGCGCCGGCGCCGGGAGACGTCTTCGAGGGTGTCCCCCGTGTAAACCATGAAGTAGCCGAACCCCGAGTCGGCCCACAGGGCGGCGCCGGTGACGCCGCCGGGGACGTCGAGGCTGGCCCAGGCCCGGCCGTCGGCGTCACGATCCAGGGTGGTGAACGCCGTATCGAGCACCGTCGGCCCCACGAAGCGCGCCGTGGTGAAGTCGCGCTCGGTGCCGGCCACCGGGGACATGCTCCCGGTCGGCAGGCCCCGCTCGTCGACGTCGAGCGTGTGATGGGCCGGCAGCTTGAGGATCGCCCCGTCGACGGTCTCGGGCCCGGCGGTGAGGTAGGGATGGAAGCCCAGCCCGAAGGGCACCGGGCCGTCATCGGTGCTGAGAGCCGTCGTGGTGACGCTGAGACCCTCCCGGCCGACGTGGTACTGCATCTCGAGGAGCAGCGAGAACGGGTACCCGGGGGAAGGGTGCAGCTGCAAGCGCAACGAGAGATGGTTCTGGTGCCGGGTCTGGAGGGCCCAGGGCAGCCACCGGACCAGGCCATGGATGGCGTTGCGCCGCTCGGGCTCGTCGAGCGCGGCCTGGGCCCGCACCCCGTTGAACTCGTAGCGGCCGTCGGCCAGGCGATTCGGCCACGGAGCCAGGACCTGCCCGCGCCCGCTGTGGGACCACTCGTGCGGCGCGAAGCCGTCGATCACCGGGTTCGACCCGACGTTGTACGCCCGCAGGGTGGCGCCCACCTCGCAGACGATGACCCGCTGCTCGCCGTGCCCGATCCGCCACTGCTGGCCCGTCGGCGACGCGACGCTGATCTGCGGTCCGGGTGGGGGCATGGCGCTGTGAATTGAAGCAGACCGGTGGGGTGGTCCGGGGTATGGGGCGGTGGGGCCGGCCCCGTGACGGGCGGGCTATCGGCGGCCGAACGGAGGGTGACAGGCGCAACCAGGGGTCCTGGCCGGGGCGCGGCGGACGCTAGGGTGCGCACACGTGAGGGTGCTCGTGACCAACGACGACGGCGTGCACGCCCCCGGATTGGCGGCGTTGACCAGGGCGCTCGTGACCTGGGCCGACGCCGCCGCCGCCTCGGGCGGCCCGGCGCACCAGATCGTCGTGGTGGCGCCAAGCTCGAACTACAGCGGCGCGGGTGCCGCCGTCGGCTCGGTGGCCGACCGCACCGCCATCCCCTATCAGCGGGCCAAGGTCGAAGGGGCTGAGCAGGTGGAGGCCTACGGCCTCGACGCCTCACCCGCCCTCTCCGTCATCGCCGGTGCCATGGGCGCGGTAGGCCCCAAGCCCGATCTTGTCCTGTCGGGCATCAACTACGGCGTCAACGTCGGCCGCTCGGTCCTGCACTCAGGGACGGTGGGGGCGGCCCTGACGGCATCGCAGCTGGGCATCAGCGCGCTGGCCGTGTCGCTGCGGGCCGGGGTGACGCCCGACCCGTGGGAATCGGCGGCCGCACTGGCCGTCGCCCTCATCCCCGTCCTGGCCAGCGGACCGCCTCGCACCGTCCTCAACCTGAATGTCCCGGCCCTGCCCCTCGGCGAAATCCGGGGACTGCGCTGGGCCCGGGTCAGCGGGGCCGGCCTGATCAAGGCGGCCAGCGGCACCAGCGGCTCCAGCGGCTCCAGCGGCTGGGAGTCACCCAATCGGCCCGAGATGGAGGGCCCGGCGGCGGTCGAAGGCGCCCTCGCCATCATGGAGGCCGGGCCCGACGAGAAAGGCGAGATCGTGCTGCGGGTGGGGTCCCCGTTCCCCCGCTCGGCCGACATGGAGACGGCCGACGCGAGCGAGGACGCCACGCTGGTGGCCCAGGGCTACGCCGCGCTCACCGCCCTGCGCGGGCCGCGGGCCGATGACGAACCGGCGCTGCACGACGTGCTCGACCGCGGCCTGGCGGCCGCCTTGGCGCCGCTCGGCATCGGGGACTGAGCCGGGCCGCCGGCGCTGCCTTCGGGCGGGGCCGCCGGCGCTGCCGCGACCAACGACCGGGCTCCGGCCCTATTCGTCGTGCTCGCCCGGTGGACGGCGCCGCCGTTTGATCTCCGCCCGGTGCCGCTTCTCCTCGACGCGGCGGACCTGGGATCCCTTTGTCGGCCTCGTCGGTCGCCGGTCCGGGTCGACGCGGAGGCCCTCGGCCAGCCTCGACGCCAGGCGCTCGAGGGCGAGCTGGCGGTTGCGCGACTGCGAGCGGGACTCGGACGCGGCGGCCCGCACCGTCGGGCCGTAGCGCTCGAGCAGGCGGGCGCGCTGACGGGGGCCGAGCGCGGCGGAAGCGCCGATGTCGAACTGGACCTCCACCCTGCTGAGTGTCCGGTTGGCGTGCTGGCCCCCGGGGCCGCCCGAAGTCGTGGCGCGCCAGGTGATCTCGCTCATCGGGACGGTCAGCGACCGGTTCACGCGCAAGGCGGTGCCCGGACCCGCCGTCCCCCCGTCGCCGTCTCCGCCGTGAGATTGGTCGGTCGCCACAGTGCGAGCGTACGACGACCAGGTACAGTCCGGCCCATGGACTACCGTCATCTCGGCAAATCAGGCATGCTCGTCTCCGCCCTCTCCTACGGCAACTGGATCACCCACGGAAGCCAGATTGAGGAAGAGACCGCGGTGGCGTGCGTCAAGGCCGCGCTCGATGCCGGCATCACCACCTTCGACACCGCCGACGTCTACGCCTGGGGCCAGGCCGAATCGGTGCTGGGCCGGGCCCTCAAGGGCGTGGCGCGTGACTCCATCGAGATCTTCACCAAGTGCTACTTCCCGACCGGCTTCAACCCCAACAACCGCGGCCTGTCGCGCAAGCACATCGTGGAGTCGCTGCACGCTTCGCTCACGCGGCTACAGACCGACCACGTCGATCTCCTCCAGGCCCACCGCTACGACTACGAAGCCCCCCTCGAAGAGACGCTGCGGGCGTTCGACGACCTGGTCCGACAGGGCAAGGTGCACTACATCGGGGTCTCGGAGTGGACGGCCGAGCAGATCGCCGACGCCCTGCGCCTCGCCGACGACATGGGCTTCGACCGCATCGTCTCCAACCAGCCCCAGTACTCCCTGCTGTGGCGTGTCATCGAGGCCGAGGTGGTCCCCCTGTGCCAGAAGGAGGGAGTCGGCCAGATCGTGTGGTCACCGCTGGCACAGGGCATCCTCACCGGCAAGTACCTGCCCGGCGCCGCTCCGCTGCCAGACTCGCGCGCCACCGGCCCCGAAGGCGAGGAGATGAGCTGGCTGCTGCGCGACGAGGTTCTGGCGCCGGTGCAGGACTACGCGGAGCTGTGCCGCCAGGCCGGCCACACGCCGGCGTCGGTCGCACTGGCCTGGGTGTTGCAGAACGACAACGTGAGCAGTGCCATCGTCGGCGCCAGCCGGCCCGCGCAGATCGCGGAGAACGTCAAGGCACTCGATATTGAGCTCGAGCCCGACTTCGTGGCGGCGATAGAGACGGCACTGGCCCCCACCACCCTCTTCGACCCCGCCTTCACGTTCAGCCCCGACACGAGGCCCTAACTCCCGAACCGCGACCGGAACGAGATCGAGGCGAGGGTCGAGTGGGTGCGGTGCTCCTCGAAGACCCGCACGTACCCGGTGTGCGCGATGCGCCACCCCTCACCCGTCTTTCGGTAACGGTCGGAGTAGAACGCCGTCCCGCTGATCTCGAGATCGGCGCTCGGCACAATGACGCGGTCCTGGAGATACCAGGTCCCGGTCGCCGTCGTGTCCGCGGTCAGGTCGATCTCGGGATGATGCCCATGGTGCTCGGTCACGATGGCCGGGCTGCCCAAGGCCTCGGACAGCCAGGCCACGATGCCGTCGCGCCCGTCGAGGAGCGTCTTGCCGTCCTCGTAGGAGGCCGTGGCGTCCTCGGTCAGGAGCAGGCCGAGCTCGTCGAATTGCTTGAGGTCGAGTGTGCGGAAGTAGGCGTACTTCAGCCGCAGTATGGCTTCTCGTTCGGTGGCGGCGTCCATCTCGCATCCCCTTCGTTCACGAGGCCGGGCGCGGCCCGGCCCCAGGGTAGCGGCCGGTGGCCTTTGCGCCCCGGGGAGGAGCACGCCACCATTGCCCCATGCCGGACATGCCCCAGCGCCAACGGATCGCTGCCTACGGACTGTGCGTCGACGCCGACGGGCGCCTGCTGCTGGTTCGGGGCGCGCCGTCTCTGAGCCTGCGCGGCCTCTGGTTCCTGCCCGGCGGCGGTGTCAACCACGGCGAGCACCCGACCGATGCCCTGCGCCGGGAGATCCGCGAGGAGTCAGGCCTTTCCGTCGAGCTGGGGCCCCTGCTCGACGTGCTGTCGGACGTGTGGACGCTGCCCGATGGGACGAGCCTCCACACCGTGCGTCTCGTCTACCGGGTGGCGTCATGGAGCGGGACGCTGGAGGCCGAGGTGAATGGGAGCTCCGATGCCGTGCAGTGGTTCGGACGCGACGAGCTGGCCACGCTCCCGCTGAGCCACTACGTCGACGAAGTGGTGCGGCGGTTCCTGTGAGCACCGCGCCGGACGACACACGCCACCATGTGGTGGTCATCGGGTGCGGCTTCGGTGGGCTCTTCGCCGTCAAGGCTCTGCGACGGGCGCCGGTCAGGATCACCCTGATCGACCGCACCAACCATCATCTCTTCCAACCGCTGCTCTACCAGGTCGCGACCGGCATCTTGTCGGAAGGGCAGATCGCCCCCGCCATCCGCGACGTCCTGCGGCGCCACCCCTCCGTGCGCGTCGTGCTGGCCGAGGTACAGCGCATCGACCCGGCAGCTCAGACCGTCGTCGCCACCGAGGTCAGCGGGAACGAGGCGACGTTCCACTACGACAGCCTGATCGTGGCAGGCGGCTCGGTGCCGTCGTACTTCGGCCACGACGAGTACCGGCGTACCGCGCCGGGCATGAAGACCCTCGACGACGCCATGCACCTGCGCGGGCAGATCTTCGGCGCGTTCGAAGAGGCGGAGATGGAGGAGGACGACGCGCGCCGCAGGGCGTTGATGACCTTCGTGGTCATCGGAGGCGGCCCCACCGGCGTGGAGATGGCGGGGCAGCTCGAGGAGCTGTCCCGCCGGGCATTAGACATGAACTTCAGGCGCATCGACCCCAAGACGACGCGCGTCGTCCTGGTCGAGGGGGGCGAGAGCCTGGTGGCGACCATGGGGGCCCGCCTTTCGCGCCTTACGGCGCGGGACCTCGGCCGCATGGGGATCGAAGTACACCTGGGGGCCATGGTCACCGGGATGGACGAGGGCGGCGTGGAGTTGACCCAGCCCGACGGCACGCACCTGCGCATCGAGTCGATCACGAAGGTGTGGGCCGCGGGCACGCGCGCCTCGCCCCTCGGCGCGCACCTGGCGTCGACCACGGGGGTGGCGCTGGACCGCTCCGGGCGCATACAGGTCCAGCCCGACTGCTCGCTGGCCGGTAACCCGGAGATCTTCGTCGTGGGCGACCTCATGGCCCTCGACGATCTGCCCGCGCTGGCCGAGGTGGCCATGCAGTCGGGCGTCCACGCGGCGCACACGATCATGCGGAGGCTGCGGGGCGACAAGAAGATGAAGGCGTTCCACTACCGCGACCTCGGCACGCTGGCGGTGATCTCCCGCTTCCGCGCCGTGGCCAAGGTGGGCCCGCTGCAGGTAGGGGGTTTCGCCGGCTGGCTCCTGTGGCTGGTCGTGCACGTCACCTTTCTGACCGGCTTCAAGAACCGGTTCGCCGCCCTGGCGCGGTGGGCCATCAGCTTCATCGGGCGGGGGCGCTACGAACGCGCCCTGACCGGGCGGTGGGTGGCCAGGGCAGCAACGGATGGGGGCCCCGCGCCCGATTCTGCGTAGGCTCGCCACGCACGACGAACGCACGTACGCGCGTACGGAAAAGATCGAAGGACCCGCCATGCCCATTACCGTCACACCCATCGCCGGACTGAGCGACCACATCAACGACATCCGGCTGCGCACCGCCCGGATCGTCAACGAGAAGATCCTGCCCAACGAAAAGGTGTTGTGGCCCGGGCGGCGGGGGCAGGCCAGCGAAGAGGAGCGGGCCGAGTCACGGGCGTTGCGCCAGGAGGTGCAGGCCAAGGTCAAAGCGGAGGGACTGTGGGCTCCCCACCTGCCACCGGAGTACGGCGGCATGGGCATCGACTTCTTGGCCCACGCCTACATGAACGAGATCCTGGCGTATGCCGTCGGTGCCGCCTCGCTCTTCGGGGTGGTGGCGCCCAACTCGGGCAACCAGACGATCCTGGTCAAGTACGGCACGGCGGAACAGAAGGAGAAGTGGCTCCTCCCCCTCGTCGAGGGGACGATGCAGTCGGGCTTCTCCATGACCGAGCCCGACAACGCCGGGTCGGACCCGCGCTCCATACGCACCTCCGCGGAGCGCCAGGGTGACGAGTGGGTCATCAACGGCCACAAGTGGTTCACCTCCAACGGGCTGGACGCGGACTTCTTCATCGTGATGTGCCGCGCCGTCGAGGAAGGGGCCGCGGAGGACGACCGCCCGGGGCGCATGATGCAGATCATCGTCCCCACATCCACTCCCGGGGTCATCATTGAGCGGGGCATCGGCATCTGGGGGAGCGCCACCTCGGACCACTGTGAGGTCCGCTATGACAACGTGCGAGTGCCGGCGGAGAACGTGCTCGGCCAGGTGGGCGACGGGCACCGTGCCGCCCAGGACCGGTTGGGCGCCGGAAGGATCTTCCACTGCATGAACAGCATCGGCCAGATGTGGCGGGCCTTCGACCTCATGGTGGAGCGCATCCTCACCCGCGAGGTGCACGGCGGCCTCCTGAAGGACAAGCAGTTCATGCAAGGGTTTATCGCGGACAGCTACATCGATCTGCAGGCCGCGAGGCTCATGACGATCCACGCCGCGGAGAAGGTCGAGCGGGGCGACCCCCAGGCCCGCACGGAGATCTCAGCCATCAAGGTCTTCGTGCCGGCGGCCTACTCCCGCGTCGTCGACCGGGCCATACAGGTGTGGGGGGCGGCAGGCGTGTCGAACGACCTCCCCTTGTCTGCCATGTTCCTCACGGCGCGCACCCTGCGCATCGCCGACGGGCCGGACGAGGTGCACCGCATCCTCATCGCCAAGAACGTGCTGCACCACTACGAGAAGGGTGAAAGCTGGGACTTCGCCGGTTGAGCGGACGGCGCCGAGGTGCAGTCGGGCCGTTCAGGCCTTGGCCTTCGGACTGGCGATGAACAGAGGGATCTGGCGATCCGTCTTCTCCTGGTACTCGGCGTAGGGCGGGTACGCCGCCACGGCGCGCTCCCACCAGAGCCGCTTCTCCTCCCCGCCGGCCTCGCGGACCGAAACCTCGAACGGCTCGGGCCCGTCCTGGATGACGACGGCCTCAGGGTTCGCGACCAGGTTGTAGTACCAGACAGGGTGGGTCGGAGCCCCACCCTTTGAGGCGACCAGCGCGTAGTCTCCCCCGTGCTCGACTCTCATGAGGGGCGTCTTGCGCACCTTCCCGCTCTTGTTGCCACGTGTGGTGACGATGATCACCGGCCAGCCTGTGTCCATCAAGGTGTTGGCACGCGTGCCTCCCGAGCTCTCGTACTCGGCGACCTGGGTGCGCACCCACTCGGCCGGGCTCGGTTCGTACTCTCCTTGGACGGTCATGACCCCACTATAGGGAGGCTCGTTGGGAGCGTGCCGCTGAGCCCATCCCTCCTAAAGACGACCTTGCCGGAGCGTAGGGCTGGGGCCGTGGCGGGTCTGGCGGAATCTAATTGTGCTGTGTCAGCTCAATGACGTTTCCATCGAAGTCTTCGTACCGTGCGCTGTGACCCCAGGGCTCGCGACGGGGGCCGTGCAGCGCACGAGCTCCTGCACGCACCGCCGCCGCATGCGCAGCATCGATGTCGTCCACGGCGAGGCTGATCTGGACGCCCGATGTTGGTTGCTCCCGGGCCGGATACAGAGCGAAATGGAGGTATGCGCCACCCCTCCACGAGATCTCGGCATGGCGGCCACCCGTCCACCGGTCGTCCACGGCATTGTCGCCCGGATGCAGGTCGAGGCCGAATGCGTCCCGATACAGGGATACGGAGCGCTCGAGGTCGGAGACCTCGAGAATGACCGCCACCAGCCGCCTTGTATCAGCCATACCTCTCCTTGCCACGAACAGGTCCAGCTGACCTTATGTCCCCTGCGGGACTCGGGCTCGGACGACGGGAGCGAAGCGCTCCCGTCGCGAGAGGGACTCACCGGGGTCGGTCCGACGATGCCCGCGCACGCTCGTGACCGTGGTCTTCGTCCGCAAGGACGTCACCGCCTGAGGGTGGTGCGCGGAATTGGCCATGACCAGTTCGGGCTGACGCCCAGCCTCTCGATATAGATGAATGTTCAGGGACAGTGCCTTGGTCTGACGGAAGCCCGATCCCGACAACCGATAGCCTGCGATGGCAACGAGGCACGTTCTGCGACGCCCGAGCGGGAGGCCCTGTGGCAAGACCGGCTCTAGAAAGAACTGACCGGGAGGTGGCAGTCCCATCGCTTCCCACTGTCACCGTCACGACGCGTCCGGCGACGGGCGCCGTGGGATGAGGATTCCCTCAGCCAGGTCGTTCCTTTGGCCACCCGGTGCGCGCAGCCGGACCGGCCTTCGCTGCTTCGTCGCGTTGATCTTGCTGCCCGTGACGACAATCGTCGCTGTCGGGGGCTCAGCTTTAACGTTTCGGGTCGCCTCGGCGGCGACCGCCACACCGCTGCCGGTGGCGGCTGTCGCCCTTGTATCGACCCCCGACGAGGGCGGATACTGGACCGCCCTTAGCGACGGCACCGTCGAGACGGACGGGGACGCCGCCTTCTTCGGCGACGCCGCGGCGACCTCCCTCGCACAACCGATCGTCGGCATGGCGGCGACCCCCGACGGCAAGGGTTACTGGCTGGTGGCTGCAGACGGCGGCATCTTCTCCTTCGGCGACGCCGGGTACTTCGGGTCGACCGGCGCCATCCACCTGAACCAGCCCATCGTCGCCATGGCGGCCACGCCCGACGGCCAGGGTTACTGGCTGGTGGCTGCAGACGGCGGCATCTTCTCCTTCGGCGACGCGCCGTTCTTGGGCTCCATGGGTGGCGTGCACCTGAAC
>Ga0182018_10001263_pt1 | contig 29239 bp, 32 predicted proteins | sample 812P2MmetaG_FD_120490 | JGI IMG/M metagenome (GOLD analysis project Ga0182018, IMG submission 120490) | Permafrost microbial communities from Stordalen Mire, Sweden - 812P2M metaG | ecosystem: Environmental > Terrestrial > Soil > Wetlands > Permafrost | place: Sweden: Stordalen | collected...
ACGGGAAGGGCCCTGGCGGCGCTCGACGCACTGGTCAAGGCCTCGCAGGCGGCCTGGGCCGAATCACAGGACTAGGTCCGGGGCACTCGGTTCGCGGACCGGGTCCGGGATCGAGGTTTCGTCGACCCGCCGTCGCGCACCTCCGCCCCCGCGTTGGGACTGACCCGCCAGGCGGCGAGCGGGGCGTGGCTGGCCGGGTCGAGTGCGGGCGAGTCGGGGGCGCACAGGGCAATGGCGCACCCGCCGAAACCGCCCCCGCTCATGCGGGCCCCGTAGACGCCCGGTGTGTGCGCCAGGCGGGCGACCAACTCGTCCATGGGCGGCACCGAGACCCGGAAGTCCTCGCAAAGGCTGCGGTGCCCCTCGGTCATGAGCGCCCCGACGCCGGACAGATTGCCGCGGGCCAGCAGCTGTTCCACCTCGTGCACGCGCGCACACTCGGTGATGACATGCCGTGCTCTTCGGCGCAGGACTGCTTCGCCCAGCGCGCTGAGATCACCGAGCGCGCACCGGCCCAGCGGCCGACCGATCTGGTTCGCCGCCCTCTCGCATTCGGCCCGGCGCGCCGCGTAGGGCGACGCGCCGACGCTGCGGCTGGTGCCGCAGTGCACGATGACGAACGCCGCATCCTCGGGAACGGCGACCTGATGCGACTCGAGGGTGGCGAAGTCGATGGAGAGGGCGTGCCCCGCCTGGGCGCCGATGATGGCCAACGGATCGAGCAGCCCGACCCGCGCACCGGCAACCTCTTCGGCGCGTTGACAGAGCCGGGCCAGAGCCGCCGGGTCAGAATGGACATCGCGTCCGAGGGCCAAGAGGAGCGCCACCGAGAACGCCGCGCTCGACGACAGGCCGGCTCCGATCGGGATGGTGCTCGTGACCCGCACGGCGCCGCCGGATGGGGGCTCGGCCAGGGCGACCAGGGAAGCGGCCAGCGCGGCCTGCGGAGGGTCCGGGGCTGTCGCACCCAGGGAGAGCTCCCAGGGTTCGGGGAACTGGTCGCTGGCCAGCCCGATCAGGAAACTGCCCGGTCTGGCGGTGAAGGTGGCCTCGGTGGCCAGGTCGATGGCCATGGGGAGCGAGAGCCCCTCGTTGTAGTCCGTGTGGTCGCCCATGAGTGTGACCCGTCCCGGTGCGCGCGCGATCCGCATCGCCCCAGCTTGACCCCTACAGGCCACTCGGGTCACGATCCTCCGATGACGCAGACGTCGAGAAGCGGCCCGCTCCATGGGATCAAGATCATCGAGCTGGCCGGGATCGGGCCCTCCCCGTTCACCGCGATGATGCTGGCAGACGCCGGTGCGCAGGTCATTCGCCTCGAGCGGGCCCCCGCCGGGGCGCCCGAGCAGGCGGCCGCGAAGTCGGGGCCCCACTGGGATCTGCTCAATCGCAGCCGGCCCTCTGTCGGCATCGACCTCAAGCACCCTGAGGCGCTCGAGCTGGTGCTGCACCTCGTCGAGCAGGCGGACGGGCTCATCGAGGGATTCCGCCCCGGCGTGGCAGAGCGCCTCGGGGTGGGCCCCGAGGCGTGTCGGGCCCGCAACCGGGCCTTGGTGTACGGGCGCATGACGGGCTGGGGTCAGGACGGGCCGATGGCGTCGATGGCCGGCCACGACATCGACTACATCGCCATCGGGGGGGTGCTGTGGTCCCTGGGCCGGGCGGGTTCGCCGCCGGTGCCCCCCATCAATCTCGTGGGTGACTTCGGGGGCGGCGGCATGCTGCTCGCCTTCGGCATGGTGGCCGCGCTGCTCGAGGCGGCGCGTTCGGGTGAGGGCCAGGTGGTCGACGCCGCCATGGTCGACGGGGCGGCCACTCTCATGACGATGGTCCACTCTTTTCACGATTCGGGCCTGTGGAACGAAGAGCGCGGCACCAACCTGCTCGACACCGGTGCGCCCTTCTACGAGGTCTACGAGACGGCCGATGGCAAGTACTTCGCCGCCGGGGGGATCGAAACGAAATTCTATGCCGCGCTCCTCGAGGGCCTGGGGCTGGCCGACGACGAATCCTTCCCGGCCCAGATGGACCGCGCACAGTGGCCGGCCATGAAGGAGCGCTTCGCCGCCGTGTTCCGGACCAAGACCCGCGACGAGTGGGAAGCCGTCTTCGACGGGACCGATGCCTGTGCCGTGCCGGTGCTCACCCCATGGGAGGCGCACCGCCACCCGCACAACGCGGCCCGCTCGACCTTCGTCGAAGTGGCCGGTGTCGTGCAGCCGGCCCCCTCGCCGCGCTTCAGCCGTACCCCGTCTTCCATCAGTCGCCCGCCGTCGCCCCCCGGGGCGGACACGGTGTCCGGGTTGCGCGAATGGGGCGTGGACGAGGGGACCGTGGCCAAGCTGCGTGAGACCGGCGCGCTGAGCTGATCGCAAAGGACCGCGTGCGCGGATGACGGCGTGATCACCGCACGCGGTGTGCGGATGGCGGCGGTGAGCTTCCGCAGTGCTCGTTCCGACGAAGGCGCCGCGATGGCGCGCGTCTTCGGTGCGGCGCGCGCGGAAATGCGTTATCTGCCTGTGCTGCACACCCCGGCGGAAGACGTGGCGTTCTTCTCCCAACAGGTGTTGCCCACCAGCCGGGTGACGGTGGCCGTGGTGGACGGCATCGTGGGATTCTCGGCGGTCGACGACGGTTGGCTGGCGCACCTCTACGTCGCGCCGGAATGGCAGGGAAACGGGATCGGCTCCGAGCTCCTCGGCCGGGCCATGGCCGAGAATCCCGCCGGCCTGTCCCTGTGGGCCTTCGCGGAGAATCGCCGCGCCATCGCCCTCTACGGCCGGGCTGGGTTCGAACAGGTGTTGCGGACCGACGGCAGCCGGAACGAGGAGCGCCGGCCCGATGTGCAGTTGCGCTGGGACGGCCGAGAACCGGCGTAGGGCTCCCGCCGGCCACGGGAGGTGATCGTTGGGTCACCGTTGTCCCGGCGTTCGGCCGCATTTGTGTCGCGATCCGTAGCGTTGTGCCCGATGTTCGCCGACACCCACTGCGCCGCACCGGGCCCGTGCTAGGGCTGGCCGCACCCTTGCTGGCGCTGGGGAGTGCGAAGGGCGCCGCGTTGGGCCCGTGCATCACGACTTCAGCCACCTGCTCGTCGTTGCCGAGCGGTTTCTCGCGTGTGTTCATCGTCTTGGGCGTTCTCGGTCTCCTTGTTTTTCTCTTCATGATGTTGTGCCAGTTCAAGGTCGTCACGAAGGCCGGCTACTCCGGTTGGTACGTATTGACCCAGTTCATTCCCCTGGTCGGCCTCGTGTTCTTCTTCATGTTCGTGTTCGGAAAGTGGCCCATTGAGGCGCGCCTCGAGGCGGCCGAGAGGGGCGCGCGGGGGTACCGCCCACCGTTCATGCCCGGCCCGCCCGGCCCGCCGCCCGGAGCTCCCGTTGCCGCGCCGCCACCGCCGCCGCCGCCTCCGCCACCACCCGCACACGCGACCCCGCGCCATCTGGTGCCCCTGTCGTCACTGGAGCCGCCGCCACCGCCGCTGCCGCCGCCGGCGGCGAGCGAGCTCAGGTCCACCGACCCCGACGTCATCTTCTGCAGCTGGTGCGGAAAGGAGCGGCGCGTCGATGCGGCCGCCATCCATCACTGCGGTTCCCGGGAGCGACCCGCTGTGTACTGCATGCGCTGCGGCACGCCGTTCGCAGAGGGTGCAGCGAGCTGCGCCTCGTGCGGGACCCCGTCTTCGCAGCTCTCGCGCTGACACCCGCGTCGCGGACGCGGCGCCCGGGAGGACCGGCTGGCGGCGCGGCGATGCCTAGAGATGCACCACCGGACAGGTGATCGTCCGCGTGATGCCGCCGATCATCTGCACGTGGCTCACCACCAGCCGGCCCAGCTCGTCAATGGAGTCGGCTTCGACGCGCGCGATCACGTCATAGGGGCCGGTGACGTCCTCGGCCAGGACGACCCCGCTGATGGCGCCGATCTGCCGGGCAACGCCCGCTGCCTTGCCCACCTCCGTTTGGATCAAGACGTACGCGTGCACGGCCATGGCACACCGTACATTGAGGGGGTGCCGATGGCCCCGAAGATCGAGCAGTTCCGGGACATGGCCCGTCAGGCCCGGGAGGACCTGTTCGACCAGTCGACGCCCATCGGTCGCTTGTCCCTGGTCCAGGTCGCCATGCTGGCAGGGGACACCCTGGTCACCCTTTCCTTGGCGGGGTCTCTCTTCTTCTCCATCTCACCCACGGAGGCCAAGAGCAAGGTCTTCTACTACCTGCTCTTCACCCTGGCCCCGTTCGCCATCGTCTCGCCGTTGCTCGGCCCGCTCATCGACCGCAGCCGCGGGGCGCGGCGCGTCATGGTCGTCTTCTCGGCGGTGGGTCGCGCGGCGCTGTGCCCGCTGATGGCGCTCAACGTGCACAGCCTCTTGCTCTTCCCCCTGGCGTTCCTCGTGCTGGTCCTCTCCAAGCTCTACCTGGTCACACGGGGAGCACTGGTGCCCGAGGTGGCGGTGCTGGCGGGCCCCGACGAGAGCGGTGAGCAGACCCAGTACGCCACGCTGAACGCGCGCCTGACCCTGCTCGGCACGGTGGCGGGGTTCGTGGTGGCCGTGCCGGGAGGGCTCATCTGGAAGCTGGGTGGCTCTTCGGCCCTCCTGTGGGTCGACTCGTTCGTGTTCCTGGGCGCGGCGGTGGCGGGGTTCCGCCTGCCGACCTTCACCCGGCCCCGCACCCGTGTCGTCGATGCGGGCGCGGCCGCGGAGGCCGATGTCGACCCTCGTTCGCAGGACCTGCGGCGCCTGCAGCCGGTGGCCCATCCCGAAGTGCTGCTGGGCTTGTCGGCCATGTCGATCATCCGCGGGCTGCAGGGTTTCCAGATCTTCCTGCTCGCGTTCGGGCTGCGGCGACTGAAGGTGGGGCTGTACATCTACGGGCTGGCCCTGAGCGCCAGCGGGGCCGGCGCCATCGTCGGCCTGGTGCTGCTCGGGCGGCTACGGCACCGGATGACCGAGCAGCAGCTCTTGCTGTCGTCGCTGTGGCTGATCGCCGTCTCGTCTGCCGGAGTCGCCGTGTGGGGGACGCTGGCGGGCCAGGTCCTGCTGGCCTTCGTCGTCGGTATGGCCGGCGCGCTGGCCCAGCCCTCCTTCGACGCCATGACGCAGCGCTACATCCCCCAGTCCGCCCAGGGGCGCGCCTTCGCGCGCTTCGCCACCCGCCAGCAGCTGATCTGGGTGCTGGGGTCGCTGATCCCGGTGGTGATCGCGTTCACCCTGCCCCAGGGCGACACGTTGATGGCCGTGCTGGCCGGGATCGGGGGCCTGACCTACGTCACCGGTCGTCGTGCCCTGCGCTCGCCGCGGGCAGCGCACGCATAGTCGCCCTCATGTCGCCCGCGCCACGGAGGGTGGCGACGGTCAGCTGGCTCAGCCCAGGCGCTTCTCGAGGGCGTCCACCTCGGCGGTGAGCGCGGCGGGGAGACGATCGCCGAACTGCGCGTAGTGCTGGCGGATGGAGGGCACTTCGGCGCGCCATTCGTCGTTGTCCACGCGCAGGAGCTCGGCCATGTCTCCGGGGGTGACGGCGAGTCCTTCGACGTCGATGGCGCCGGCCCCCGGGACCCAACCGATCGGCGTGTCGATGGCGTCGGCCTTGCCCACCACCCGGTTGAAGACCCACTCGAGCACGCGGGAGTTGTCGCCGTAGCCCGGCCACAGCCACTTGCCCTCGGCGTTCTTGCGGAACCAGTTGACGTAGAAGATCTTGGGCAGGAGCTCCTGGTCCGGCGCGCTGGCGCCGATGTCCAGCCAGTGCGCGAAGTAGTCGGCCATGTTGTAGCCGCAGAACGGCAACATGGCGAAGGGATCGCGACGCAGGTTGCCGACCGCCCCGGCGGCGGCCGCGGTGGTCTCCGACGCCATGATGGAGCCGAGGAACACCCCGTGGTCCCAGTTGTAGGACTGGAAGACGAGCGGCACGACCGAGGCGCGGCGGCCACCCAGCAAAATGGCCGAGATCGGCACCCCGCCCGGGTCCTCCCACTCGGGGGCGATGGCCGGGTCCTGGCTGGCCGGCGTGGTGAAGCGGGCGTTGGGGTGCGCGGCGGGGGTGGACGACGCCGGCGTCCAGTCCTGCCCCTTCCAGTCGATGAGGTGTGCCGGCGGCTCGTCGGTCATGCCCTCCCACCACACGTCGCCGTCGTCGGTGAGCGCGGTGTTCGTGAAGATGCAATTGCCGTCCAGGGTGAGCATGGCGTTCGGGTTCGTGTGGGCGTTGGTGCCCGGGGCCACACCGAAGAAGCCCGCTTCGGGGTTGATGGCATAGAGGCGGCCGTCGGCGCCGAACTTCATCCAGCAGATGTCGTCACCGACCGTCTCGACCTTCCACCCTTCGAGAGACGGGATGAGCATGGCGAGGTTGGTCTTGCCGCAGGCGGAGGGGAAGGCGCCGGAGACGTAACGGGTCTCGCCCTCGGGGGACGTGAGCTTCAAGATCAACATGTGCTCGGCCATCCACCCGTTGTCGCGGGCCATCACCGACGCGATGCGCAGTGCGAAGCACTTCTTGCCGAGCAGGGCGTTCCCGCCGTAGCCCGAGCCGTACGAGACGATCTCGCGGGTCTCGGGGAAGTGCACGATGTACTTGTTCTCGGCGTCGCAGGGCCAGGCGACGTCGGTCTGTCCCGGCTCGAGGGGCGCGCCGACCGAGTGGAGGCAGGGGACGAACTCGCCGTCGTCGCCCAGCACCTCGAGCGGGCCGGTGCCCATGCGGGTCATGATGCGCATGGAGACCACGACGTAGGGGGAGTCGGTCAGCTCGACCCCGATGTGGGCGATGTCCGAGCCGAGGGGGCCCATGGAGAACGGCACCACGTACATGGTGCGGCCGCGCATGGCGCCGTCGAAGATGCCGTTGAGCGTGGAGCGCATCTCGGCCGGGTCACGCCAGTTGTTCGTGGGGCCGGCATCGATCTCCTTGGCGCAGCAGATGAAGGTGCGGTCCTCGACCCGGGCCACGTCGCCCGGATCGGAGTGGGCCCAGTAGCTGTTGGGCCGTTTGGCGTCGGCCAGCTTGGTGAACGTCCCGGAATCGACCAGCAATTGGCAGAGCCGGTCGTACTCGTCGGCGGATCCGTCGCACCACTCGACGCGGTCGGGCTTTGTGCGCGCGGCGACCTCATCGACCCAGGCGAGAAGTTTGACGTTCGAGGTGGGGGCCATGGTGAGGTCGCTCACTCCTTCATTCGTTCGCAGCCGACGCATGCGGCTTCCAATGCTAGGCATGTGCTGTGGGTTCCCCCAAACTTGGGCACACGGATCCTCTTCATGAAGATGACACATTGCAGCGTATCCGGAGCACGCTCGGAGGTGGAATCGAGTTGGCCGGGCTGCGCGACGATGCCGCCGTGGTGGAGGTCCCCGAGGGCGCGACCCTGGTTGTCTCCGTCGACAGCGTGGTCGACGGGGTCCACTTCGACCTGGGGCTGTGCAGCCCGCTCGATGTGGGATGGAAGGCGCTGATGGGTGCCCTGAGCGACCTGGCGGCCATGGGGGCGCAACCCCTCGGTGCCCTCGTCGCGTTGTGCGTGCCCCCGGCGACGGGGCGCGGCGACCTGACGCTCGGCATCACCGCGGGCGTGGCCGAGGCAGCGGACGCCAGCGGGTGCCCCGTGGTGGGCGGTGACCTCTCGGCGGCGCCTGCGCTGGTGGTGGCGGTCACCGTGATGGGCACGGTTGCGGGAGGCGCGCCGGTGCGCCGTGACGGGGCCCGGCCCGGCGACACCATCCTGGTCACCGGGCCCTTTGGCGGGTCGGCGGCCGGACTGCGCACGTTGCGGGCTGGGCAGGCCGGGCCGGCGGCGTCCTACCGGCGCCCGTGGGCGCGCCTCTCCGAGGGGGAGGTGGCGCGCCAGGCCGGCGCCCACGCCATGATCGACGTCTCCGACGGCCTGGCCCTGGACCTGCACCGCGTCGCTGACGCGTCGGAGGTTGGTTTCGCGCTCGACCCGGGTGCAATCCCGGTGGCGGAGGGGGCCACCCTCGAGGAGGCCCTCGGCGGTGGGGAGGACTACGAGCTTGTCGTCGTCATGGCGCCGGGCGACCTGCCCGGTTACCAGCGGCGGTGTGCCGCCGCGGGCCTCCGGCCGCCGGTGCCCATCGGCACGGTGGGGGCCGATGTGGGGGCGCGGCGCCTGGGCGACGAGCCCCTAGCGCGGCTCGGGTGGCAGCACGCGGTCGGCTGACAGGGTGAACGTGAGGGGGAGGCGGGGTATGGCGGGTGGCACCGACCATTGGTGGGGCCCGGTCTGGACGAGCCAGGGCCACCGTTGCCACACCGTCCAGTCGTGCTCGGTGAGCTGCGTGATGCGCAGGCCGTGGGCCACCAGGGCCGTCACGGTCTCGCCCAGCGAGTGGTTCCACTCGTAGCTGCGCCGGTGCGCCAGGGGGCGCGTGGCGTCGGTGTAGGTCTGGTCGGAGTCGTCGACGAAGGGCTCCCGCTCCTCGAAGTAGGTATGGGCGAAGGTCAACTCGTCGTCGGAGAGGGACCAGGCCAGCGGATGCACGTCGTGGAGGTAGAGCCGGCCGCCCGGCGCGAGGAGCGCCCCGACGACGGCGGCCCAGCGGTCGACGCTGGGCAGCCAGCACAGGGCACCCAGGCTCACGTAGACGATGTCGAAGGCGTCCCCGCCGAGCGCCTCCACGGCGTCGTAGACGTCGGCGCAGACGAACGTGGCCCGTGCGGCCAGCCCCGCCCGCTCCGCCAGGCGGCGGGCGTTGCCGACGGCCACCGGTGAGAAGTCGAGCCCGGTGACCTCGGCGCCGGCCCGGGCGAAGGCCAGCGTGTCGAGGCCGAAATGGCACTGGAGGTGCAAGAGGCGCAGCCCGGCGACGTCGCCCAGCGCATCGATCTCACGCGGGCGGGGTCCGGGTTGGTCCCGCAACCACCCCTCGACGTCGTAGAAAGCCGACTCGAGGTGGATGCCGGCCCGGTCGTCCCAGTTGGCCCGGTTGGCGGCCGCGTACGCGGGTTCGTCGCCCACGGGGACCGGACGAGGGGGGCTCAGCCGGGGGCGGTGTGGGTGCGGCGGAGCGGCTTGGTGACCTTGCCCGCCCGGATGCACGAGGTGCACACGTGCAGCCGCGTGGGGGCGCCGTTCACCAGGGCGCGGACCCGCTGGATGTTGGGGTCCCAGCGCCGCTTGGTGCGGCGGTGCGAGTGGCTCACGCTCATGCCGAACGAGGGCTTCTTGCCACAGATATCGCACACTGCTGCCATCGGTAGACCTTCCTGTGGGTGGCCGCGGTGGTCTCACCAACCAGGCCTTCACGAACGGCGCAAAGGTTAGCATCCCTTGCCATGACCCCCCTGGCGGCGTTGGGCGCAGACGACCTGCGCGCGGTGATGCGCGGCTTTCGGGATGCGCTGCGCCGGCATCAGGTCGACATCAACCGCCTGAACGTCTATCCCGTGCCCGACGGCGATACCGGCACCAACATGGCGCTGACGCTCGAAGCGGTGGTGGCCGAGCTCGAGGGGGTGCCACCCGGGCTGGGCCTCCCCGAGGTGTGCAAGGCGATCGGTCACGGTTCGCTCATGGGCGCCCGCGGGAACTCGGGCGTGATCCTTTCCCAGCTCCTGCGGGGGATGTGCGAGCGCATGGGGGTGGCCAACGGCTCCGGCGTGAGCGCGGCCGTCTGGGCCGACTCCCTGGGGCACGCCTCGGACCTGGCCCGCCGGGCCGTCGTGCGCCCGGTCGAGGGGACGATCCTGACGGTGGCGACCGCCGCCGCCGAGGGGGCGGCTGCCGGGGCGGGCGCCGAGGGGGCCACGCTGGTCGGCGCGGTCGAGCAGGCCCACGTGGTGGCGGCCGACGCCCTGGCCCGCACACCCGAAATGCTGCCGGTGCTGGCCCGGGCGGGTGTGGTCGACGCCGGGGGCACCGGGCTCCTGCTCCTGTTCGATGCGTTCTGGTCGGTGGTCGACGCCACCCATCCGCTGCCCGAGCCCTCGGGCGTCCCCCCGGTCGACCTGGCCGGCCTCGGCCTGGCCCACGGCGAGGTGGGCGAAGCCGGCGGCGAGGGCGCCACCGACGTGGGCGACCTGCGCTACGAGGTCATGTACCTGCTCGATGCACCCGACGATTCGATGGCGTATTTCAAGGAGGTGTGGGCCGGCATCGGCGACTCCATCGTCGTGGTCGGGGGCGACGGGCTGTGGAACTGCCACATCCACACCGACGACATCGGTGCCGCCGTCGAAGCCGGGGTCGACGCCGGACGCCCCCGCCGGATCCGGGTCACCGACCTGGCCGAGCAGGTCGAGGAGGAGCGCTGGGTCCGCGAGGCATCCGCGGCGCCGGGAGCCGGGTCGGGCACCGAGCCGGCCGGCCCGGCCCCGACGACCAGCGTGGTGGCCGTGGTCACCGGCGAGGGCATCGGCCGCATCTTCCGCTCCCTCGGCGTGCACCATCAGGTGGTGGGCGGCCAGTCGATGAACCCTTCCACCGAGGACCTGCTCACAGTCGTCGAGTCCGTGGGGTCCGACGAGATCGTGATCCTGCCCAACAACAAGAACATCCGCCCGGTGGCCGAGCAGGTGGACGCGCTGAGCGCCAAGACCGTGCGGGTCGTGCCGACCGGGAGCATCCTCGAGGGCTTCGCCGCGCTGTTGGCCTACGACCCGGCGGCCGCGGCCGAGGTCAACGTGGCAGCGATGGAGGAGTCGGCGGCGCGGGTGGTGCCGGGCGAAGTCACCCGGGCCGTCCGCGACGCGGTCACCGACGCCGGTGAGGTGCACCGGGGCGACTGGATCGGGGTGTCGCGCGATGCCGTGGTCGCCATCGCCGACTCGGCGGTGATGGCGACCCGCCTGCTGCTCGGGCGGCTCCTCGAAGAGCACCACGAGCTGGTCACGCTCATCGAGGGGGACGGCGCGAGGGCGGGCGACACCCGCGCCATCAGCGAATGGCTGCGCGAGGAGCACCCCGATGTCACGCTCGAGGTGCACCACGGGGGCCAGGCGCTCTATCCCTATCTGCTCGGCATCGAGTAGCCGGTCAGGCGGCGGATGGCATCTCTGCGGTCGCTCCGTGACCTGAGCCTGCGGCCGGTCTCGGTGCTCAAGACGGTGTCGGCGCGCAAGGCCGCCCAGCTCGAGCAGTGGGGGGTGGAGTCGGTGCTCGACCTCTTGATGACCTTTCCCCGCGAGGGGCGCTACATCGACCGGACGGCCCGGGCCAGCGTTTCGGCGCTCGACGTCGGCGCTGCGGCGGCCGTGTTGGCCGAGGTGCAGCGGGTCCGCGCTGCCGGCCGCAACCGGCGGAGCCCCGTCCGCATCACGGTGCGGGACGACACCGGGGCCATGGAGGTGGTCTTCTTCAACCAGCCCTGGCGGGCCAAGCAGCTGCGGGAGGGGACCGAGGCCATCTTCTGGGGCAAGGTCGGGGACTACCAGGGCACCCGCCAGATGGTGAACCCGGTGGTCGACGTGGTGGGGGGCGTGGACGAGCCGGTCGTGGGCCGCCAGCGCCGCACCCTGCGCATCCTGCCGGTGTACCCGGCCTCGGCCAAGGCCGGCCTCACCAGCTGGGAGATCGGTACCTACGTCGAGGAGGCGCTCGAGCGGGCCGGCGAGCTGGTGGACCCGCTGGCCGACGAGTGGAGGGAGTCCCTCGGCCTGTGGGACCGGACGGCGGCCATGCGGGCCATCCACGGGCCCGAATCGATGGAGGTGATCGAGCCCGCCCGCCGCCGCTTGGTCTTCGACGAGCTGTTCCGGCTGCAGCTGGCGCTCGTCCTGCGCCGGCGCGCCTTCGAGCACAACGCCCGGGCGTTGCGCCATGAGGTGTCCCCCCTCGAGATCACCGGTGCCCTGGGGGGCACCCTGGTCGCCCGCTTCCTGGCCGCACTGCCCTTCGAGCTGACCACGGCACAGCGGCGGGCCCTGGCCGTGATCGTGGCCGACCTGGCCGGGCCATTCCCCATGCACCGCCTGCTCCAGGGCGACGTCGGCTCGGGCAAGACGGTGGTGGCCCTGGCTGCCCTGCTCGGCGTGGTCCAGAGCGGCTACCAGGGGGCGCTCATGGTGCCGACCGAGGTGCTGGCCGAGCAGCACGCCATGGCCGTCCGCCAGATGCTCGGGGGACTCGAGGTGCGGGTGGAGCTGCTCACCAGCCGGGTCAAGGGCAAGGCCCGCGTCCAGATGCTCGACGACCTGGCCAGCGGGAAGGCGCAGATCGTGGTGGGGACGCACGCCCTGCTCACCGAGGAGGTCGCCTTCGGCTCGCTGGGCATGGTGGTGATCGACGAGCAGCAACGCTTCGGCGTGGAGCAGCGGGCCACCCTGCGGGCCAAGGGGGAGGAGGGCGACCCCGACCTGCTGGTCATGACGGCCACGCCGATCCCGCGCACGGCCGCCATGGTGATCTTCGGCGACCTCGACCTGACCGTGCTCGACGAGCTGCCCCCCGGGCGGGTGGCGGTGACCACCGAGTGGCTGCCGGACCCGGGGGACGAGTACCGGGCCTGGGACCGCGTGCGCCTCGAGGTGGCCGCCGGCCACCGGGCCTTCGTGGTGTGCCCGCTGGTGGGCGATTCGCCCCGGGTCGAGGCGCGCTCGGCCACCGAGGAGTACGCCCGGCTGGAGGCCGGCGAGCTGGCCGGCCTGCGGGTGGGGCTGCTGCACGGGCAGATGGCCCCGGCCGCCCGGGAGGAGGCCATGGCCCAGTTCCGCCGCGGCGACGTCGAGGTGCTGGTGGCCACCACGGTGATCGAGGTGGGCGTGGACGTGCCCGAGGCCACGGTGATGGTGGTCGAGAGCGCGGACCGCTTCGGCATCGCCCAGTTGCACCAGTTGCGGGGGCGGGTCGGCCGCGGGGCCCTGCCCAGCTGGTGCTTCCTGCTCGGCGCCGGCGGCGACGACGGGTTGGCGGGGGAACGCCTGGCCGCGGTGGCCCGCACCACCGACGGCTTCGCCCTGGCGGAGGAGGACCTGCGCCTGCGCGGCGAGGGGACGCTCCTCGGGGCCCGCCAGCAGGGGCACACCGACCTGCGGCTGGCCTCTTTGTCCGAGCCCGAGGACCGGCTCCTCCTTGCCGAGGCCCGGCGGGTGGCCGAGGCCGTCGTCAACGAGGACCCCCAGCTCGGGGCGCACGAGGACCTGGCCGACGAGATCCGGCTGTTCCTCAGCGAAGACGAAGGCGAGTACCTGTTCAAGAGCTGACCGGTCTACCCTGACGTCGGTGCGCGTCATCGGAGGCCGGAGCCGGGGCCGGCGCCTGCCGGCCAAGTTGCCGCCGGCGGTCCGCCCGACCTCGGACCGCGTGCGCGAGTCGATCTTCGACATCTTGGGCTCGCGGGGCGGGGTCGACGGCCTCACCGTCGTCGACCTGTTCTGCGGCAGCGGCGCGCTGGGGCTCGAGGCGCTCTCGCGCGGCGCCGCCGCGGCCACCTTCGTCGACCAGGACGCCGGCGCGCTCGAAGCGGTGCGGACCAACCTGGCCTCCGTCGGCCTGGGGGACGAGCCGGCCACCGTGGTACGCGCCGCGCTGCCGGGCTGGCTGGCCGGCGCGCCCGCCTTCGATCTGGCCCTGTGCGACCCGCCCTATACCTTCGACGCGTGGACAGAGCTGCTGTCGATCCTCCGGGCAGAGACGGCCGTCCTCGAATCGTCGGCGCCGGTGCCGCTCCCGGAGGGCTGGATGGTCGCAAGGGAGCGCCGGTACGGCGGTACGCTCGTCACCGTGGCGCACCGCAGCGGACCAAGCTCGTGAAGGCCGGTTTGTGAAGGTCGGACTGTTTCCCGGCTCCTTCGATCCCTTCCACAACGGACACCTCGAAATCGTCGAGCGGGCCAGCCGGCTCTTCGACGAGGTCGTGGTGGCCGCCCTGCGCAACCCGCAGAAGAGCACGGCGCTGTTCGACCTCGACGAGCGCAAGGCCATGCTCGAAGAGGTGGTGGCGCACCTCCCGGCGGCGCGCATCGTCTCGGTGTCCACGCTCTTGGTCAACGTGGCCCGCGATGTGGGGGCGTCGGCCATCGTGCGCGGCCTGCGGGCCGTCTCGGACTTCGAGACCGAGATGCAGATGGCGCAGATGAACCACCATCTCTCGGGTATCGAGACAATCTTCATCCCCACCAGCCCCAAGTACTCGTTCATCCACTCCAAGCTGGTGCGCGAGGTGGCGCAGTTCGGCGGCGACGTGTCCGCCTTCGTGCCCAAGGTGGTGGCGGAGCACCTGGCGGCCAAGTTCGAGGCGGGGCAAGGTGGAGCTGGGCAAGGTGGAGCTGGGCAACGTGGAGCTGGGCAAGGTGGAAAGGGGGCGCAGTGACGGATCCGTTTTTGGATGTGGACGAGGAGCCCGATCAGGACGTCAGCACCGAGGCGGCCATCACGCAGGTGCTCGACATCATCGCGGGCGCCAAGTCGATGCCCCTCTCCTCCTCGGTCATCGTCTCGCGCGACGACGTGGTGGGAATCCTCCGCAGCGCGCTCGAACGCCTGCCCGACGAGCTGCGCCAGGCCCGCTGGCTCCTGCGCGAGCGCGAGGAGTTCCTGGCCGAGCGCACCCGTGAGGCCGAGACCCTGATGGAGGAGGTGCGGGCCCAGGCCGAGCACATGGTGCAGCGCACCGAGATCGTGCGCCAGGCCAACGCGGTGGCGCAGCGGATCCTCGACGACGCCAACGACGAGGCCCGTACGATGCGCCACGAGGCCGAGGACTTCTGCGACCAGAAGCTGGCCGGCATGGAGATCGTGCTCGAGCGCCTGGTCCGCACGGTCCAGTCCGGCCGGGCCAGGCTGGCCGCCGCCCCCGCCCCGGCGGCCCCCGAGAGCGCCCTCGGCGCCGCAGGAAAAGAGGAGGACGGCTTCTTCGATCAGGACGTGTCCTGATGGCGCGCGACCCGTTCGTCGTCCACGTGGCGCGGCTGCGGCGCGCCCCGGGCACGTCGGCCCACGAGGTGCGCCGGGGCCCGGTGGCCCTGGCCGGCCCGCTCGACGAGCGCGGGATCGACCCCGGCCGCAGCGTCGTCCCCCTGGGCGCCGAGGCCGAGTGCGACGTGACCCTGCGGGCCTTCGAAGGGGGCATCGCCGCCGTGGGGACGGTGCGGGCACCGTGGGTCGGGATCTGCCGGCGCTGTGCCGTCGGGGTCAGTGGCGAGCTGCGCATCGCGGTGCACGAGCGCTTCGGCGACGCCCCGATCGCCGAGGACGAGCTGTACCCGATCACCGACGACACCATCGACCTGGGCCCGCTGGTGCGCGACGCCATCGTGCTCGATCTGCCCATGGCCCCGCTATGCCGGGAGGACTGCCGCGGGCTGTGCCCCCAGTGCGGGACCGATCGCAACGAGGCCCGGTGCGACTGCGTCGCTCCCCCCGATCCCCGTTGGGCTAACCTCGACGTGCTCCGGTAGCTGACCCCACGCGGTCGGCGCGCCCCGATCCGATTGTTGGAGACCCACGATGGCAGTCCCGAAGAAGAAGACGTCCAAGGCCAAGGGGCGCAGCCGCCAGGCGGCGAACTGGGTGCTGCGCCGGCCACCGCGCAGCGTGTGCCCGCACTGCCAGTCCGCCAAGACCCCGCACGTCGTGTGCCCGAGCTGTGGGTGGTACAAGGGGCGCCAAGCAGTCGAGGTGGACTGATGTGAGCCGCCGGGGCGAGCGTCCGAGCGCCGAGGCGCTGGCCGCGCTGCCCGTGGCGGTGGACGCCATGGGCGGCGACAAGGCCCCGGGCGAGATCGTCGCGGGGGCCCGCCGGGTCGCGGCCGACGACGGCATCCCGGTCGTCCTGGTCGGCCCGCCCGACCAGGTGGGCGACACCTTCGGGCTCCCGCTCGTGGCCTGCACCGAGGTCATCGCCATGGACGAGGACCCGGCCGGCGGTGTGCGCCGCAAGAAGGACTCCTCGCTGGTGCGGGCGGCCGAGCTGGTGCGCGACGGCCGGGCGTCGGCCATGGTGAGCGCGGGCAACACGGGGGCGACCATGGCGTCGGCCCTGCTGCGCATGGGCCGCCTGCCCGGGGTGATCCGGCCGTGCATCGCCACCCCGCTGCCGCGCCTGGGCCGCACGCCCGCCGTCCTGGTCGACGCCGGGGCCAACGCCGAGTGCACGCCCGCCATGCTCGTCCAGTTCGCCCAGATGGGCGCCGCCTACGTGGCGGCCCGCTTCGGGACCGCGTCCCCCAGCGTCGGGCTGCTCTCCATCGGCGAGGAGGCGACCAAGGGCACCCCCCTGGTCAAGGAGACCCACGCCCTCCTGGCGGCCGAGGGGGGGTTCGAGTTCGTGGGCAATCTCGAGGGTCGTGACCTCCTGCCGTCGCCGGCCGACGTCATCGTGACCGACGGCTTCACCGGAAACGTCGCCCTCAAGGCGCTCGAGGGGTCCTTGCGCTTCATGTTCGACACCATCACCGCGGTCTTGGCCACCAACGAGGAGACCCAGGCGGCGGCCGGCGTGCTGCTGCCGTACCTGCTCCCGGTGGCGGCCGAATTCGAGCCGGAGAACACCGGCGGCGCGATGCTCCTGGGCACCGACGGCGTCTGCGTGATCAGCCACGGGTCGTCCAACGCGGTGGCCATGGTCAATGCCGTGCGGGTGGCCTACGAGTGCGCCACCCGGGGTCTGGTCGACCACGTGGCGGCCGCCGTGCGACCGGGCGGGGACGGGTAAACCACCAGCTCATAAGGGCTATCCGGAGGGTCCGGACCCAAAAACCGGTAGCATGCGCTGTTGTCTGAATTCCTCGACCCAGGAGTGCACGTGCCTGCCGAAACCCACACCAACCAGGGCCCCCTCGACCGCAACGGGGTGTTCGCACTGATCCGGGACCAGCTGGCCGACATACTGGAGACGGATCCGTCGACGATCACCGAGGGGGCATCCTTCGTTGAGGACCTTGATGCCGACTCGCTGGCTCTGATTGAGCTGGTCGAGGGCCTGGAAGAAGAGCTGGGGGAGCGGACCGTCGGGTTCCGCATTGACGATGAAGACCTGGAAGATCTGCGAACCGTCCGTGACGCCGTTGACTACGTCTACGCCAAGCTCGAGGCGGGGTGACGCTGGCGCCGAAGGGGCGGCCGCGCTTGCCGGACGGTTGGGCCACAGCTTCGGCGACATCAGCCTCTTGCAGCACGCGCTGGCGCACCGCAGCTGGTGCGGCGAGCAGGAAGGCGGCGCGCCGTCGAACGAACGACTGGAATTCCTGGGCGACGCCGTCCTCGGGCTGGTCGTGGCGCGTTACGCCTACGAGCGCTATCCCCATTTCCCCGAGGGGAAGCTGGCCAAGGTGCGCTCTGCCGTGGTGAACGCCCGGGTGTTGGCCCAGGTGGCAGAGCGCCTGGGCGTGGGTGACGTGCTGCTGCTGGGCCGGGGCGAGGAGGCCTCGGGCGGCCGGTCCAAGGCCTCCATCCTGGCCGACGCCTTCGAGGCCGTGCTAGGCGCGGTCTACCTCGACGCCGGGTGGGACGCCGCCGAGCTGCTGGTGCTGCGCGAGTTGCGCGACGCCATCACCCGCGCCGCCCAGGAGCCCGACGACTTCGACCACAAGAGCCGCCTGCAGGAGAAGACCGTCCGTGACGGCGAGGGGACGCCCCGCTACGTGGTGGTGGGCTCGGGACCCGACCACGAGCGCGCCTTCGTGGCCGAGGTGTTCGTCGGCGGCGCCCTTCTCGGTATCGGGGCAGGGCGCTCCAAGAAGGATGCCGAGCAGGAAGCGGCCCGCAATGCCTGGGAGGGCCTGCAGAATGCCTGAATTGCCCGAAGTCGAGACACTGCGCCAGGACCTGTCCCGTGAGGTGCCGGGCAAGAAGATCAAGTCGGTGGCGGTGGCCAACGGGCGCTCCGTGCGCCGCCACCCGTCCGCCAAGCACTTCCGGACCCCGCTCGAGGGCCGGACCATCAAGTCGGTCGGCCGGCTGGGCAAGTACCTGCTGTTGACCCTCGACAGCGGCGACACCCTGGTCGTCCACCTGGGGATGAGCGGCCAGCTGCTGCGGGTCAAGTCCCCCAAGGACCCCAAACCCAAGCACACCCACGTGGTGATCACCTTCACCCAGGGGGGCGAGCTGCGTTACGTGGACCCGCGCACCTTCGGCGAGCTCTTCGTCTCCACCCCCCCGCTCAAGCCCGACGGCACCGCGCTGAGCCCGGTCTCGGGCACCTCGGGCGGGGACGGGGCCGCCATCCGCAAGGCCATTCCCGAGCTGGCCCACCTCGGCTTCGACCCGGTCGAGGACCTCATGAGCTGGGACCGCTTCGGGCTCCTGCTGCACCAGCACAAGGCGGGCATCAAGTCGATGCTGATGGACCAGACCTTCACCGCCGGCATCGGCAACCTCTACTCCGACGAGATGCTCTACCAGGCCGGCCTGCGCTACGACCGGCCCTCGAACACCCTGACGGCCACCGAGGTGCGCCGGCTGTATCGAGCCATCGTCGAGACGTTGGCCGACGCGATCAAGCACCGGGGCTCGTCGTTGGCGGACGAGCAGTACCGGGACCTCTTCGGCGAGATCGGGGACTTCCAGGGCTCGCACCAGGTCTACGACCGGGAGGGCCAACCCTGCCGCCGCTGCCGCAACGTCATCGTCCGCGTCAAAACGGGGGGCCGCTCGACGTTCTTCTGCGAGCACTGCCAGGTCTGAGCTGCTGGCGCGCGCGGAGCGGCCGCACGCAGGCGCCAGACCCCGGCAAAGCCGCGGTGCATTGCCGCTTCCAATAAACGATTTCGGGCATCCCCGGGCACTAGGGTCGCCGCGGTGTTCCTGAAGTCGCTCAGCATGAAGGGTTTCAAGTCCTTCGCCGACCCCACCGTTCTGGAGTTCGAGCCGGGTATCACCGTGGTGGTGGGTCCCAACGGGAGCGGCAAGTCCAACGTGGTCGATGCCGTGACGTGGGTGCTCGGGGCGCAGGGCCCGCGGTCGCTGCGCTCGGCGAAAATGGAGGACGTCATCTTCGCCGGGACCTCCTCGCGCCCGGCGCTCGGGCGGGCCGAGGTGTCCCTGACCATCGACAACGCATCGGGGAAGCTTTCGATCGACCTGGCCGAGGTGACCATCACCCGCACGCTCTTCCGCTCCGGTGACAGCGAGTACGCCATCAACGGCGCGCCGTGCCGCCTGCTCGACATCCAAGAGTTGCTCTCCGACTCGGGCGTGGGCCGCCAGCAGCACATGATCATCGGGCAGGGGCAGCTGGACACCGTGCTCAACGCCCGCCCCGAGGACCGCCGGGCGATCATTGAGGAGGCGGCCGGGGTGCTCAAGCACCGAAGGCGCCGCGAGCGGGCCGAGCGCCGGCTGGCCGCCACGGCGGAGAACCTCGAACGCCTGGGTGACCTGGTCCGCGAGGTCCGCCGGCAGATCCGCCCCCTCGAGCGCCAGGCCGCCGCCGCCCGGTCGCATGACAGCGTGGCGGCCGAGCTCCTGACCGTGCGGCGGTACCTGGCCGGGACGGAGCTCGCCGAGCTGCTCGGCCGCCGCCGCACCGCGGCGCAGAGCCTGGGCATCTGCCAGGAGGAGGAGCGCGAGCTGCACGCCGCGCTCGAGGCGCTCGATGCCGAGGCATCGTCGACTTCGGCCGAGCTGTCCTCGCACCGCGAGGAGGACCTGGCCCGCGCCCTCGGACGGGTGCAGGGGCTGGTGGAGCGGGCCCGGGGCACCTCGGGCGTGCTGCGCGAGCGCGGCCGGGCCGTGATGGCTGCGCTCGATGCGGCAGCCGATGTCGATGTGGTCTCCACCCTCGAAGCCGAGGCGGCCCACCTGGCGGCCGAGCTCGCCGCCGGTGAGGGCGAGACCGCGGCAGATCCCGAGCAGTCCGGGCTCGAGGCCGATGCCGCCGCCCTCGACGGCGAGGAGTCCGCCCTGCGGGAGCGCTGGGCCGGTGTGCTGGGCGACGACTCGCCCGACGACGCCCTGGCCAAGGTGCGCGCCCGCGCGGAACCCCTCGAGCGCGCGGCGGCGCGCGAGCAGCAGGACATGGCCACGACGGACGACCGGCTGGAGGCGCTCGAGCAGCGCAACGCCACGGCCGCGGCCAGGGCCGACGTGCTGGTCAACGACTCGTCCGCGCTCGAGGAGACCGCGGCCAGGCTGGCGTCGGACGTAGCCGCCCGGGCCCGCGAGCGTGAAGGGGCCACCGAGCGGACGGACGCCGCGCAGTCGGCGGCCGACGAGGCCGAGCAGGCCCGCCACCGCAGCGCGGCCCGGGCCGAGGCCCTCGAGCGCGCCCTGCGCGACCTGCAGGGCGCCGGCGGCCGTGAGCTCCTGCGCGGGGTGGACGGTGTGGTCGGCTCCCTGCTCGACCTGGTGGAGATCGACGAGGGCTGGGAGCCGGCCTTCGAGGCGGCGGCGGGCGCCGGGGTGGCTGCGGTCGTGGTCGACGGGCGCCAGTCGGCCCATCAGGCGCTGGCGACGCTGCGGGAGCGGGGGGTGACCGGCGCCGTGCTGGCCCCGCGCGGCGGGGCCGGGTTCGCCGCGCCCGCCGCGGTGGAGCTGCCGGCGGGGTCCGGAGCCGAGCCGGTGCGCGGTCACGTGCGCGCCCGCCACGGCGAGGCCATCGCCGAGTCCGTGCTCCATGCGCTCATCGGGCGGGCCGTCCGGGTGGATGGCTGGGAGGAGGCCATCGACCTCTCGCTCGCCCGCGACGACCTGATCGTGGTCACGCCCGAGGGCGACCGCTTCGCCGCCACCGGCTGGCGCGTGCGCTCCTCGACCAGCGTGGTCACGGCCGCCGCCGTCGAGGAGGCCCAGCGGCGCGCCGTGGAGGCCGCGGCCGCCGCCGATGCCGCCCGGGACGCGCTGGCCGCGGCCCGGGCCACCCTGGCTGGCGCACGTGACGCCCTGGCCGCCGGGGAGCGGGCGGCGGACCGCCACGCCGCCGCGCGCACCAACGCGGCCGGCGAGAGCCAGCGCACGACCGAGGAGCAGCGCCGCCTGGCCGAGGAGCTCAGTGCCGCCCGCCAGGCCCGCGCCCAGGCCGAGCAGCGGTTGGCCGCGGTGCACGCGGAGCGGGAGCGGCTTGCCGCCGCGCTGCCCGCGCTCGAAGAGGCGGGCGAGGCCTGGCGCCAGTTGGCGGAGCGCCGCCGCGCCCTGAGGGCACGCCGCCAGGAGCTCGAGATCAAGGTGGCCGGTCTGGCCGAGCGCCGGCGGGTCCTGGCCGAGCGCCAGGCCGAGGTCGAGCGCCGCCTGCTCGGGCACGCCGAGGAGCGCGCGACCGCCGCCTCGCGCCGCCAGCGCCTCGAGGCCGAGGGCGCCGCGCTCACCTGTCTCGAAGCGGTGGTCGAGACGGAGCACACCCGGCTGGAGGGCATCTTCGACGCCCTGCGCGGCGACTACCAGGAGCAGGTCGACGCCGTGCGGGCCGGGGGCGCGCGCCTCGAGCAGCTGCGCCAGGATCGCCACACGACCGAGCAGCGGCTCGATGCGGTGCGCACCCGCACCCGGGCCCTCGATCTCGAGACGAACGAGGTCACCCTGCGCTCCGAGGCGCTGCACGAGCACATCGCCCGCGAGCTCGGGGCGGTGCCCTCCGACCTGGTCGACCTGCCTGTGCCCACCGTCCCCGAAGGGACCGCGCTGACGGAGCACGCCGGTGAGCTCGAGCGCAAGCTCGTGGCGCTCGGACCGGTGAACCCCCTCGCCCTCGAGGAGCTGTCCTCCCTGGAGGAGCGCCACAAGGAGCTCGAAGGGCAGGTCGACGACGTGCGGGGCGCCCGCCGCGAGCTCCACGAGGTCGTGCGCACGCTGGACCACGAGATCATGACGTCGTTCGCCGCCGCCGCCGCCGACGTCAACGAGCACTTCTCGACGCTGGTGGCGCTGCTCTTCCCGGGCGGCACCGGCCGCCTGGTGCTGACCGAGCCCGACGACCTGCTCAACACCGGGATCGAGATCGAGGTGCGGCCGGCCGGGCGCAACGTGCGGCGGGTGTCGCTGCTCTCGGGTGGCGAGCGCTCGATGGCCGCGCTGGCCTTCCTCTTCGCCGTGTTCCGAAGCCGGCCGTCACCCTTCTACCTGATGGACGAGGTGGAGGCTGCGCTCGATGACGTCAACCTGCACCGCTTCCTCGGCCTGGTGCGCGAGTTCCGCGACGAGGCCCAGCTGCTCATCGTCAGCCACCAGAAGCGCACGATGGAGACCGGCGACGCCCTCTACGGGGTGACCATGGCGCCCGGGGGCTCCTCGCAGGTGGTGAGCCAAAAGGTGGAGCACGAGACCGTATGACGGTGCCGCCCGCATGACCGCGCTCCTCGCATGAGGGTGCCGGCCCGCCTGACGGTGCTCAGGGACATGACCGCGCTCCTCGCATGACGGCGCTGCACCCGTGACCGCCCTTTTCATCGTCCTCGGCGTCGTCGTCGTGGTGGCCCTGTTGGCCGCCCTCTTCCTCGTCGGCCCCCTCCGGCGGGGACCCCGTCGCTCCACCATTGCGAAGCAACCACCCCCAGGGCCGCTCGAGAAGCCGCCCAAGGGGGGACCCGCGCCCAAGAAGGCCTCGAAGCCGGCGAAGGCGGCGGAGAAAGGGAAGACCGCTCCCAAGGCGCCCGCCCGGCCGGCTCCCGAGGTGCCCGCCCCCGCCCGGCCGGTTAGCGAGGCCCCGGTCGAGGCGCCCGCCGAGCCGGCGGTCACGGCACCAGAGCCCTTCCTCGCTCCCGAGCCCGAGCCGGAGCCGGAGCGCGCACCGGAGCCCCCCAGCTACCGCAGCCGCCTCGGCAACGTCCGCGGGATCTTCAGCGGCGCGGTGTCGGCGCTGCGAGCCAACAAGATCGACGCCGCCACCTGGCAGTCGCTCGAGGAGGCGCTCATCCGGGCCGACGTCGGGGTGCACACCACCGACGCGTTGTTGCAGGGGCTGCGGGCCCGGGTCGAGTCCAACGACATCGCCAACGGCACCGACCTCCTCACGGCTCTCGGCGACGAGATCCGCAGCCTGCTCGACGTGCCCGATTCCCGCCAGCTGCGCTTCGACGGCGAGACGGGCGCCATCGACGTGTGGCTGGTGGTCGGCGTGAACGGCGTCGGCAAGACGACGACCATCGGCAAGCTCGCCCGCCAGCAGTCTGCCGCCGGCCGGTCCGTGCTCCTGGCCGCCGGCGACACCTTCCGCGCCGCGGCGGCCGACCAGTTGGGCCTGTGGGCGGAGCGTTCCGACGTGGAGATCGTCCGGGGCGCCGAGGGCGGTGACCCCAGCGCGATCGTCTTCGATGCCGTCCAGCGCGCTGCGGCGCGGGGCAACGACCTGGTGCTGGCCGACACCGCCGGCCGGTTGCACACCAAGGTGAACCTGGTCGAGGAGCTGAAGAAGATCCGTCGCATCGCCGACCGCGAACCGGGGCGGGTGACCGAGGTGCTTCTCGTGCTGGACGCGACCACGGGCCAGAACGCGTTGGTCCAGGCGCGCCAGTTCACCGAGGCGGTGCAGGTGACCGGGATCGTGCTGACCAAGCTGGACGGGACGGCCAAGGGCGGCATCGTCGTCGCCGTGCAGCGCGAGCTCGGGTTGCCCGTGAAGCTGGTCGGGCTGGGTGAAGGCCCCGACGACCTCGTGGCCTTCGACCCTGACGCCTTCGTCGACGCGCTGCTCGGCCTGGACTGATCGGCCTGGACTGATTCGGGGGACCGCTACCGGCGGCGCGCTCCCGCTAGCCTGAGTCTTCGATGTTCGACGCACTCTCCGACCGGCTGGAACGCATCTCCACGCGCCTGCGCGGCAAGGGCCGCATCAGCGAGGAGGATCTGGAGGAGGCTCTCGGCGAGATCCGCACCGCGCTGCTCGAGGCCGACGTGGAGCTGTCGGTGGTGCGCCGGTTCTGCGACGGCATCCGGCTCCGGGTCAGCACGGAGGCCCTCTCGCGGAGCTTGACCCCTGGACAGCAGGTCATCAGAGCCGTCCATGAAGAGCTCGTGAGTGTGCTCGGCGGGGACACCCTCAAGATCTCCTACGCCTCGCGGCCGCCCACCGTCGTGCTGATGGCCGGTTTGCAGGGCTCGGGCAAGACGACGGCGTCCGCCAAGCTGGCCGTGTGGTGGAAGCAGCAGGGGCGCAACCCGCTCCTCGTCGGCGCCGACCTGCAGCGGCCGGCCGCCGTCGAACAGCTCCGGGTTCTCGGCAGCCAGGCCGGGGTCACCGTGTTCAGCGAGCCCACTGACCCGGTGGCCGTGGCCCGTGCCGGCGTGGAAGAGGCCAGGCGGTTGGGCCGGGACGTGTGCATCATCGACACCGCCGGGCGCCTCACCATCGACGCCGACCTCATGGAGGAGATCCGCTCCATCTCCGAGGCAACCGAGCCGCACTACACGTTCCTGGTCATCGACGCCATGATCGGCCAGGACGCGGTCACGACGGCCAAGGCGTTCCACGAGACCCTGGCCCTCGATGCCGTGATCCTCTCCAAGCTCGACGGCGACGCCCGCGGTGGCGCCGCCCTGTCGGTCAAGGGGGTCGTCGGGAAGCCGATCGCCTTCGCCAGCACCGGAGAGCGCCTGGCCGACTTCGACCTGTTCCACCCCGACCGGATGGCGGACCGGATCCTGGGGATGGGCGACGTGCTCAGCCTCATTGAACAGGCCGACCGCACCATGGACCACGACGAGGTGGCCAAGGGCGCGGCCCGCCTCATGCAGGGCCATTTCACACTGGAGGACTTCCTCTCCCAGCTCAGGCAGGTCAAGAAGATGGGCTCGCTCGGCGGCCTGATGAAGCTGATGCCGGGCATGTCCAAGGAGATGCGCCAGGCCGCCGGCCAGATCGACGACGGGGAGATCTCCCGGGTCGAGGCCATCGTGTGTTCCATGACGCCGGCCGAGCGCGCCGACGTCAACCTGCTCGACGGGTCGCGGCGCAGCCGCATCGCCCGGGGTTCGGGCTCCACGGTGGCCGAGGTCAACACGCTCCTCAAGCAGTTCAAAGAGATGCAGAAGATGATGAAGGGCATGGCGGCGGGCAACATGCCCAACCTTCCCGGCATGGGCGGCCTCGGGGGGATGGCCGGGCTGGGCGGCCGTGCCGGCCGCAAGCTGGCGGCCCAGGCGGCCGGTGCCGGCGGGCCGGACTTCGACATGCTCTCCCAGCTCATGGGCGACTCCGGCGCCGATGACGCTGCCGCATCGCTGTTCCCCGGGTTGCCCGCCCCCTCGGCGCCCCGGCCCGTGGTCAGTGGCAACAAAGGGTCCAAGAAGAAGAAGAAGGGTGGCCGGGTCACACCCCCGAAAAGCCGGTAGGGCCGCCATCTGCCAGAATGGGGCACACAACGGCCGGATGCACCAGGCCCAATGATGGAGGAACAGTTCGTGGCAGTGAAGCTCCGCCTCGTGCGGATGGGAAAGAAGAAGCAGCCGACCTACCGGGTCGTGGCCGCTGACAGCCGGTCGCCGCGCGACGGTCGATTCCTCGAGATCGTGGGCACCTACGCCCCGCGGGGTGCATCGACCACCGAGCGGGAAGCCGTGATCAAGATCGACAACGACAAGGCCGTCAAGTGGCTCGTCAACGGCGCGCAGCCGACCGAGCGGGTGGAGAGGTTGCTCAAGACCTCGGGCGCCTGGGACGAGTTCACCGCGGCGAGGGCGACGTGACGAACCTCTACGAGGCCGGCGACATCAACACGGTCAATGGTGATGAGCACGGCGACATTAACGCGGTCGACCCCAACGCGGTGGACGACGGGGTCGACGAAGAGTCGGACTACGAATCCGGCGCCGGCAACGAGAGCGACCAGGCACCCGACGGCGGCACCCCGCTGGCCGTCCTGCACTACCTGGCCCGTTCGCTGTCCAACGATCCCGGCTCGGTCGTGATCGACACCGAGGAGCGCCGGGGTGGGCTGCGGCTCAGCCTGCACGTGGCGCCCGACGACATGGGACGGGTCATCGGCCGTAGGGGCCGGACGGCCCAGGCCATCCGCACCCTGGTCAACGTGGCCGGCGCCAAGGACGGCGTCCAGGCCAGCGTGGACATCGTCGACGACTGACGAACACCCACGACGCCTGAGTTCCTGAAGATCGGCCGGGTCACCAAGGCGCATGGCCTGCGCGGCGAGGTGGTCGTCCAACTGTGGACGGATCTGACCGAACGGCTCAATCCCGGCTCGGTCCTCATCACATCCGGGGGCACCCTCACGGTCGAGGCGGTCCGCCCCTTCGGCGATCGCTGGATCGTCCAGTTCGAAGACTTCGTGGATCGCTCGCAGGCCGAGCGCATCCGCGGCGTGGAGCTCGAGGCCGAGGCCGTCGAGATCCCCGGCAAGCTCTGGGTGCACGAGCTCGTCGGCGCGACGGTCTTCGACGCCACCGGCGCCGAGCTGGGCTCGGTCAGTGCCGTCGAGGCCAACCCGGCCAGCGACCTACTCGTCCTCGCCGGCGGGGGTCTGATCCCTCTGCGCTTCGTCACCCATCGCGACACCGCCGCCCGCACCTTGGTGGTCGACATCCCGGAGGGACTGCTCGACCCGTGAGGGCGCGCCGATGAGGATCGTCGTCTTCACCCTCTTCCCGGACGTCATCACCGCGTACTGCGCCACGTCGATCCTCGGCCGGGCCCAGGAGTCGGATGCACTGGCGATAGAGGCGCACGACCTGCGGGAAGGGTCTCAGGACGCCCGGCGCACGGTGGACGACAGTCCCTTCGGCGGCGGGCCGGGCATGGTGCTGATGCCCGAGCCGGTATTCCGCGCCGTCGAGGCGGTCGAGGACCTGCCTCGGCCCCTCTTCCTGCTCTCGGCCGGGGGTCGGCCCTTCACCCAGCCGGTGGCCACCGAACTGGCGGCGCTCCCCGGTGGCTTCTCGCTCCTGTGCGGCCGCTACGAAGGGGTGGACCAGCGGGTGAGCGACCACCTGGTCGACGGGGAGCTCTCGGTCGGGGACTACGTGCTGGCCGGCGGGGAGCTGGGGGCCCTGGTGGTCATAGAGAGCGTGGCCAGGTTGCTGCCCGAGGTGCTGGGCAACGAGGACTCCACCGTCGAGGAGAGCTTCTCGGAAGGGCTGCTCGAGTACCCCCACTACACCCGTCCGGCCGAGTTCCGAGGCTGGAGCGTGCCCGAGGTGCTGCGGGCGGGGGACCACGGCGCGGTGGCGGCTTGGCGGCGCGGCCAGGCACTCGTGCGCACGGCGGCCCGGCGGCCGGACCTCCTGGACCTCCTGGTCGCCAAGGGCGCTCTGAGCGACGTCGACGTGCGGGCACTGGCCGTGCACGGCTACCATGTTCCGTCCGGCACTGAGCCGGTATGACGTAAGGATCCCCATGCACCCCACCGAAACCATCGACCGCGACAGCCTGCGCACCGATGTCCCCGACTTCCGCCCGGGGGACACCGTGAAGGTCCACGTCCGGGTGGTCGAGGGCACCCGCGAGCGGGTGCAGATCTTCCAGGGCGCCGTCATGCGGCGCCAGGGCGGGGGGGTGCGCGAGACCTTCACCGTGCGCAAGGTCAGCTTCGGTGTGGGCGTGGAGCGCACGTTCCCGGTCCACTCGCCGACCATCGCCACCATCGAAGTGGTCACGTTGGGCGACGTTCGCCGGGCCAAGCTGTACTACCTGCGTGAGCGCCATGGGAAGGCCGCAAAGATCAAGGAGCGGCGGACCGCGAAGCCATAGGGCGCGCGATGAGTGAGGAAGACCTCGAGCGCTATGAGGCCGAGATCGAGCTCGGCCTGGTGCAGGAGTACCGGGCCGTCCTGCCCGTCTTCTCCTACGTGATCGAGACGGAGCGCCGCTTCTACCTGGCCAACGAGGTCTCGCTGCACGTGCGGTCGGACACCACGCCGGCGTGCATCGAGCTGGAGTTGCGCGACGCATGGGTCTGGGACATGTACCGCCCGGCGCGCTTCGTCCCCTCCGTGCGGGTGGTCACGTTCCGCGACGTCAACATCGAGCGACTGCCCGAGCAGGAGCTGTAGCCCCGGGCCTCCTTCGCCCCAGGGGTTTGTCCGCCCGCAGTTCTCCTTCACCGTAGGGTCGGGCCGTTCGCCCGGTGCGACCGTTCCCCCCGGTGACGGATCAAACCGGCCATCCCCGAGATGCACCCGACCCGGGGCGGAACGCGCACCGGGAGCAGAGCCCGAGCCGGGAGCAGAGCCCGAACCCGGAGCGTGACCGGGGCCCGAACCGCAACCTGGCGCGCGGCCAGGCCGGAGAGGACCGGGCGGCGGCCTGGTACATCGGGCAGGGCTACGACATCGTGGCGCGCAATTGGCGGAACCGGCGCGGAGAGATCGACCTCGTGTGCGCCCGGCGCGACGTCATCGTGTTCTGTGAGGTCAAGTCCCGCCGCACGGATCGCCACGGTGCGCCCCCCGAGGCGGTGACGCGGCGCAAGCAGCTCCGGCTTCGCCGCCTGGCCGCGGAGTACCTCGTCGTGCACGCCAACGGTCGGCGCCAGGTCCGTTTCGATGTGGCCGCCATTCTGGGCACGACGCTCACGGTCATCGAAGATGCGTTTTGAATCGTTCCCGGCCTAGGGTCACCTCTCATGGAAACCCTCATCGTCGAACGCCGGGGGGGCGTGGTCAACGTGACCATGAACCGCCCCGAACGCAAGAATGCAGCCAATGGCGTGATGCTCACGGAGCTGCGCACCATCTTCGAGGAGATCGAGCGCAGGTCCGAGGACCGGGTGATGGTGCTCACCGGCACCGGGGGAGCCTTCTGCTCGGGCGCCGACCTGGCTGATCCCCACGGGCCGGCCACGGACCCCACCCAGTCGGGACTGGCGCGCATGCGGCGGCTGGGAGACGTGGCGCTCGCGCTGCACCGGCTGACCAAGCCGACCATCGCCAAGGTCGACGGCTTCGCCGTCGGCGCCGGGTGCTCCCTGGCGCTCGGCTGCGATCTCGTCGTCTGCAGCGACCGGGCCAAGCTGTCCATGATCTTCGCGCGGCGCGGCCTCTCTCTCGATACCGGCGCCTCGTGGCTCCTGCCCCGCCTGGTGGGCCTGGCCCGGGCCAAGGAGATCGCCCTGTTCGGTGGCATGTGGAGTGGGGAGGAGGCCTTGGCCATGGGATTGGTCAACCGGGTGCTGCCCCTCGACGAGATCGACGCTTTCGTCGACGGCTGGGCCGACACCCTGGCCGCCGGGCCACCGTTGGCGCTCTCCATGAACAAGACGCTGCTGCACGCCTCGACGCAGTCCTCCATGGCGCAGATGGTCGAGGACGAGGCCCGCTGCCAGGCCGTCAACTTCGCCAGCCAGGACACCACCGAGGCTCTGGCCGCCTTCAGCGAGAAGCGGGAGCCCACCTTCATCGGGCGCTGAATAAAGTGGGGGAATGCTCAACGGAGTCCAAGGAATGGTGGGCGACA
>Ga0182018_10001264_pt1 | contig 29237 bp, 28 predicted proteins | sample 812P2MmetaG_FD_120490 | JGI IMG/M metagenome (GOLD analysis project Ga0182018, IMG submission 120490) | Permafrost microbial communities from Stordalen Mire, Sweden - 812P2M metaG | ecosystem: Environmental > Terrestrial > Soil > Wetlands > Permafrost | place: Sweden: Stordalen | collected...
CCAGGCGATCCAGTTCAAGCTGGCCGACATCGCGACCGAATTGGAGGCGGCACGATGGCTGACCTACCGGGCCGCGTCCCTGCGCGACAACGGACAGCCCTTCCTCAAAGAGGCGTCGATGGCAAAGCTGAAGGCGAGCCGGTTGGCCACGTGGGCGGCGTCGGAGGCCGTCCAGATCCACGGAGGTCTCGGGTACATGCTCGAGTCGCCGGTCGCCCGCTTCTACTGCGATGCCAAGGTCCTCGAGATCGGTGAAGGCACGAACGAGATCCAGCATCTGGTGATCGCCCGCGAGCTCGGTTGCTGAGCAGGCTGCGGCGTGGGCCGTGGCGGTGACGACGGTTCCGCGATCGGACGCCGGTGGCCGGATGTCAGCTCAGATCGCCGCGAGGCCGCGGATGGCCTCGGCAATGTCGTTGTCGTCGGGTAGCCAGGCGCTTTCGAGCGTGGGCGCGTACGGGGGCGGGGTCGCCGCAGCACCGATCCGATGGATCGGCGCGTCGAGGTCCCAGAATGCCTCACGGGCGACCGTGGCGGCGATCTCGGCGCCGATGCCGAACGGCACGACAGCCTCGTGCGCGATCAGTAGCCGGCTCGTCTTATGGACCGAGTCGAGGATTGGAGCCATGTCGAGCGGAGCGACGGTTCGCAGGTCGATCACCTCGACCGAGATGCCGTCGCTCGTCAGGTGCTCGGCGGCTGCCATCGCCGAGTGAACCATCCGGGAGACCGAGACCACCGTGACGTCGGTCCCCGATCGCACGACCGCAGACTTGCCGATCGGGACGATGTGTTCGGTCGGCGGCTGCGGTCCCTTCATGCCGTAGAGGAGCCGGTTCTCGATGAACACGACGGGGTTGGGGTCCTGGATCGCAGCCCGCAGCAGCCCGTAGGTGTCGGCGGGTGTCGACGGCATGACGACGGTGAGCCCGGGGATGTGGGCGAGGAGCGCCTCCAGACTCTGTGAGTGCTGGCTCCCAGAGGACCGCCCGGCACCGAACTGGGTGCGCACAGTCAGCGCCATCTCCGCGGCACCGCCGGTCATGAACGGCAGCTTTGCCGCTTGATTGAGCAGCTGGTCGAGGCAGACACCAACGAAGTCGAGATACATCAGCTCGACCACGGGGCGCATCCCGGCCATCGCGGCACCGACCCCGAGGCCGATGATCGCGGTCTCTGAGATGGGGGTGTCGCGCACCCGGTCACCGAATCGATCACGCAGCCCACGCGTCAGCCCGAAGACGTTGCCACCGGCACCGACGTCGATCCCGGCGACGAAGACACGCTCGTCGCCCGCGAGCTCGGTCTCGAGGGCGGTGTGGATCGCGTCCATGGTGCGGAAGACCGGGGCGTCCGGGCCCGGGGCGGGGGGTTCGGGGTAAGCCGGCCTCGGGCGTACGACGAAGTCGGTCAAGGTAGCGGCGGCCGGAGCCTCCAACCGCCGAGCTGCCTCGACGGCTTGGTCCAGCTGCGCAGCAACCGACGACTCCAGCGCCTTGATCTCGTCTTCACCGATGCCCGTCGCTTGAAGCCGGCTGGCGTGGACGAGGATGGGGTCCCGGGTCTCCCACGCTTGGACCTCGTCGGGTGACCGGTACCGCTGCGGGTCGCCCTCGTAGTGGCCGTGCCAACGGTACGTTGCCGCCTCCACGATGGTCGGACCCGCTCCGGCCCGGATCGCCCCGACGACGCCGTGCATCGCCGCTGCGGTCGCTACGACGTCGTTGCCATCGACGGCGACGAAGGCGACGCCATAGCCGGCTGCCAGCCGCTCGAGGGGCGCCGCGTGCTGGGTCGCCGCGGGGGAGAACTCGGCGTAGCCGTTGTTCTCGCAGAAGAAGATCACCGGCAATCGCTGTACCGCGGCGAGGTTGACCGCCTCGTGGAAGGCGCCTTGGGCCACCGCGCCGTCCCCGAAGAACGCCACCGCCACGGTGTGGTCGTGTCGCAGCAGCGCGGCAATGGCCGCGCCCGCGGCGATGGGGAGCCCGGCAGCCACGATCCCGTTGGCGCCGAAGATGCCGATGGTCGGATCGGCGATGTGCATCGAGCCCCCGCGCCCGCGGTTGGTGCCGTCGGCCTTCGCCATCAGCTCGGCGAACATGCCGAGCGGGTCCAGGCCCTTGGCGAGGCAGTGCCCGTGGCCACGATGCGTGGATGTGATCACGTCCGTGGGCCCGAGCGGCCAACACGCGCCGACAGCCGACGCCTCCTGCCCGGTCGAAAGGTGAACGAACCCTGGGATCTCGCCGTCGCGGTACAGCGCCGCGACCCGTTCCTCGAACCCACGGATGACGAGCATCCGCCGGTGCATCTCGAGGAGCTCCGTCGTCTGGAACACGAGTCGCGTAGTGTACCGGTCAGTACAAGGTCGGGAAGGACGATGGCGGAAGAAATCGAGATCCCCGAGCGCTTCCCTGCTGCGGGTGACGTCACGGGGAAGCGAGTGGTGATCACCGGAGCCAGCCGGGGGCTCGGCCGAGTGCTCGCCCATGCGTTCTCGCAGGCCGGTGCCCGGGTGGTGTTGGTCGCGCGCGTCGAGAAGGACCTCAAAGAGGTCGCAGGCGAGCTGCCGAGTCCCACGCTCGTCTGCAGTGGTGACGTGACCGATGCAGGATTCAACGAAGCGGTTGCCGACTCCGCCGTCGCTGAGTGGGGCGGCATCGACGTCTGGATCTGCAACGCCGGGATATCGCCTGTTGTCGCCAGCCCGCTCAAGATCGATCCGTCGGTGTGGCGCCAGGTGCTCGAGGTGAACCTCACCGGGGCGTTCCTCGGGGCCCGCGCGGCGGCCGGCGTAATGCGCGACGGTGGCCGGCTGATCTTCACCGGATCGGTGCTGGGTGATCGGCCAAGCGAGGGGCTCAGCGCCTACTGCACGTCGAAGGCGGGGTTGGTGGGGCTGGCCAAGGCCTTGGCTCTGGACCTGGCGAGATCGGGGATCACCGTCAACGTGGTCGCCCCGGGGTGGTTCGACTCGCCGCTGGCCGAGGGGTGGAAGAGCAACCCCAAGCTGGCCGAGCGGATCCTCGACCACACGGCCCAGCGCCGCTGGGGCAGCGCCGCCGACTTGGCCGGCGCCTACAGATTTCTGGCGTCCGATGCGGCGGCGTTCGTGACCGGGACGGTGCTCTACGTCGACGGCGGGTACCTGCTCGTATGACCGGGGCGCGACGGGTCATCGCTATCACGGGGGCCGGGGGATCGCTCGGAGCCGCGCTGTCGTGTCAGTTCGCCGGCGAGCCCGACACCGATCTCGTGCTGAGCGACCTCAGCGCGTCCTCGCTTGAGGCGACTGTGGGGGGCCTTCCCGAGCCGACCGGCGGGGTGGAGGTCCAGCTCGCAGACGTGAGTGACTTCGCCCAAGTGGAAGGGGTGGTTGGTCTGGCGGTCGGGCGCTTCGGCCGGCTCGACGTGTTGATCAGCAACGCCGGGGTGCTCTCACCGAATGGTCGGATCCACAACCTGGCCACGGAGGACTGGGAGAGGGCATTCCGGGTTAACGTCCTCGGTGCCGTCAATGGCATTCGGGCGGCCGTCCCGGTCATGCGTGAGCAGCGGTCGGGGTCCATCGTGCTCACGGCGTCGGTTTCCGGGCTTACCGCGTGGTCGCATGCGGCCCCGTACTGCGCGACGAAGGCGGCGGTCATCCAGCTCGCGAAGGTCGCGGCAGTCGAGTACGCCCGCGACGGAATCCGGGTCAACTGCGTGTGCCCAGGGACGTTCCTCTCGGGGATCCACGCCGACCTCCCGGCGGAGGCGATCGCCTCCATCGCTGCTCGGCACCCGCTTGGACTGGGCTCGGCCGCCGACCTGGTCGGCGCATACTCGTACCTGGCGAGCGACGCTTCTCGCTGGACGACCGGCGCGGCGATGGTCGTCGACGGGGGTTACGCCGCACCTTAAGGTCTCTGGTTGGTAATCCCCCGGATGAAGATCTCGGCGAAGGGTTTTGCCACGTCGTGAGCCGACAGGTGGCCGCCCGCCTTCAGCCACAGGTACGTGTAGTTGTGCATCCCGAGCCACGCGAGAGCGGTGAGCCTCGCGTCGACGTCACAGAACTCTCCCGAGTCGATGCCGGCCTGCAGGATCGCTTCGACCTTCCGCTCGTATTCACGCCGACGCAAGTGGAACCGCTCAGCGCGTTCGCCCGTGAGTCCGTGGAACTCGTGCAGGACCACCCACGAATGATCGGGGTAGCAGTAGATCACGTTCAGCAGTTCGTCGCCGAGCATGGCCAGCTGAGCCGAAGGTGAGCGTTCCGTTTCCACGGCGCGGTCAGCGCTGAGCATCACTTCGTCCATCACGCGGTCGTGGATGGCGGCGAGAAGCTCCTCCTTCGAACCGATGTAGTGGTAGAACGCTCCCTTGCCGAGACCGTTCGCCGCACAGAGCTCAGCGATCCCCGTTGCGTGGTATCCGCGCAGTGCGAAGACCCGCGCCGAGGTGTCCACGATCGCCTCGTATCGCGCTCGCCAGTTCTGGCTTCGTCGAGGTTCGACACGCGCTTCGGCAAGCGGCATGGGCACCGACGCTACACGGGCGCGTGTCGTTGGCCGATTCCATGGCGGAGCTGCGCTAGGTGAAGCCACCCCGATCCGATCGCGTGCGTCTACGTGGGCGACGCGGCTCCTGATCCGGCCCGACGGTCGCAGAACACGGTCATTGGGCGGGCCGCAACGGCTGGGCCGCCGGCCACGACAACGCCCGATCGGTGGTTGTACCGGACGAGGCGCCCGGGCTCGCGAATCGGTGGCCCGGCCGCCACCGAGCATCGGCGGTCGAATCGGCGCGCCGGAACTCCTTGTCGGCACTTGCTGGATCCAGACAGACGGCAGCTATACGGTCGGGACCAGGCACCGGCCGCCATGGGGTACCTTGGGCCGCCGTTGGTAGACTGTACTGGTCGGTACAAAAGCCGCCTGTCGGTTACAAATCCGCGTGTCGGTTACAAACCGCCTGAGGAGTTCCGGAGGGGGACAGTTGGTAAAGCGAGCCCGTTTCGCGGAGTACAAGGACAGCTACGCGAACTACAAGTTCGAGCTGAGTGAAGAGGGCATCCTCTTCATGCAGTGTCACACCGACGGCGGACCCCTCCACTGGGAGTGGTCGTCGCACGACGCCATGTCCGACGCGTTCGCCGATGTCGCAGGGGATCGTGAGATCAGGGCGGTGATCCACACCGGTACCGGGGAGACTTACAATCACAGCTGGGGCCGGCCGGTTACCGACAGTGGCAAGCCGCTGTACAACGCGTATGCCGACGCCGAGGGTGTGTCGATCATGGACGAGAAGTCTTGGTACGGCCGGATGCTGCTCGAGAACCTGTTGGCCGTCGATGCCCCCATGATCGCCGCGATCAACGGCCCCTGCAGCATGCACTCCGAGGTGCCGCTGCTCATGGACATCGTGCTCGCGTCGGACGATGCGTGGTTCCAGGACCTCTCGCACTTCCCCCGCGGGATGGTGCCCGGCGACGGGCAGCACGTCATGTGGGAGTCGCTCGTCGGTCCGAGCCGCGCCCGCTACTTGCTGCTGACGGGGTACAAGCTGACGGCCCAGGAGGCCCGAGAGTGGGGCGTGGTCCACGAGGTCCTGCCCAGGGACAAGCTCCTCGACCGGGCGTGGGAGATCGCACGTGAGATCGCCATGCGTCCGCCGATCGCAGCCCGGAACACGCGCCACATCCTCGTGCAGAACCTGAAGCGGGCATTCCTGAACGAACTCGACCACGGCCTCCAGGCGGAGATGTGGGCCCAACGGCAGTTCTTCCCGTTCGGCGCGGGGATGCAGGGCCTTGACCGGCCGTGGGACCAGAAGCCGTGGTCGGACTGAGGTGAATGCGGCATGACGACAGATGCGACGGCGGTGAAGTGGCCCGCGTGGGAGGAAGCCGCGTTCTACCTGCAGGAACCCGCCGAGATGTATGCGTCGATCGCGGCCCAGCGGCTCGGCGCCCCCGTGCACTGGTACGAACCGCCCGGCTACCCCACCGGACTGTGGGTGCTGTCCAAGTGGGAGGACCAGCGGTTCGTCGGTAGCCATCCTGAGCTTTTCTCCAGCCGTTCGGGGTTTGCAATCGGTGATGCCAGCGACCCGTCGACCGTCATCCACCAGCTCCCCGAGTGGGCACAGGAGAAGATCCGGGAGGGCAACCTCAGCCCGGCCGAGACGCGGAGGACGATCGCCCACGGGAAGCTCTCCATGGGGGACCCCAATTTTGAGAGCTTGATGATCTCGGACCCACCTCGCCACGGCCAGATCCGCAACATCTTGATGAAGGCTTTGCGACCCAGCCTGGTACGGAGCCTCAAGCCACGCATCGCCGAGATCGCCGACGAGTTCATTGGCGAGATCGAGCCAGGTGCCGAGGTCGACTTTGTCACCACCGTCGGGCGAATCCCGGCGGCGCTCATGACCGAGCTGATCGGCGTGCCGCGAGACATGCGGGAGCGGTTCATCGAGATGGCATCGGCTCAGATGCAGGCGATCACCATCGATCCCAACCGGGATCCGGCCGAGGCACAGCGGATCAACAAGCTCGTCGAGGAGTTCCACTCCTACTGCGGCGAGCTCCTTGCCGACCGACGGGACCACGGAGGTGAGGAAGACGACCTCACCAGCATCATCGCCCGTTCCGAGTACGACGGCGGACCGGTACCGCACGGCATGGCAATCTCCTTCATCCACACGTTCGTCAACGCCGGTGAGACGACGAGGGCTCTGCTGGGTTTCGTGGCCAGGGCACTTGCCGAGCATCCCGAACAGCGACGACTGCTGGCCGAGCAGCCGGAGCTCATCTCCAACGCAATCGAGGAGACGCTGCGGTACTACCCCCTCAACTGGTCTGGGTGCCGCACCGCCACCCAAGACGTGGAGGTGGGCGGGCAGCTCGTCCACAAGGACGACTACGTTCTCATGGCCTACGCCAGCGCCAACCGCGACGAGGATGTCTGGGACCGACCAGACGAGTTCGACGTCACCCGGCCCTTCGACAAGGACCACCAGTCGTTCGGCTACGGCGAGCACTCCTGTCCGGGCGCGCTGCTGGTGCGGACCGATGCCGGGATGATCGTCGAACGGCTCTTGGTCCGGTTCCCTGACTGGGAGCTGACGAGCGAGCCACAGCGCTGGGCGAACCCGTTCCTTCAGGGTCTCGGGACCGTGCCGGTGAGGTTTCACTCGTGAGTGCCCTGACCTTCCACTACGTGCTCGACTGCCCCTGCGGAACGACCCTGACCGGCCTGTCCGAGGACGAGATCGTGGAGGTGGCCTTCGCGCACCTGCGCGAGGTTCACCCGGACATGGCGGAGGACTACGAGCGTGAGCACGTCCTGGTCATGGCCCGCCGGCTCGTCCGAAGCTGAGCCGTCACGGCGACTGAGGAGAGGACATGAAGGTGATCATCGACGAGGAGCGGTGCGACGCCCACGGGATCTGCGTCTCAGTGTGTCCTGAGGTCTTCGCCCTAGAGGACGACGAGGATGTGGTCCGGGTGCTCGACGAACATCCGGACGAATCCCTTCGGGAGAGTCTCTTTAGAGCGGTGCAGGGTTGTCCGAAGGCCGCGATCACCATCGAGGGCTGAGCGGTGGGCGCTGACGACCTGTCCCGTATCGTCGACCGCCTCGCGGTCACCGACGTTCTGGTCCGCTACTTCGAGCTGGTGGACGCCAAAGGCTGGGACCAGATGCACGAGGTCTTCACCGAGGACACGACCGCCCGGTGGACGCCGGAGTCCCTGATCGAGGGCCGCGCCAAGGTCGTCGGAGCGATGCAGCACATGTCCGGCAGCGCCGAGATCGTCACCTATCACCTCGTCGCGTCCATGACCCCTGTGATCAACGGTGACAACGCCGAAGTCGTGGTTCGCGTCCGCGCCATGCACCACGGCGTCGGCCCGCGAGCCGGAAAGTTCTATGAGAGCCTCGGCATCCAGCCGACCCGCTTGGTGCGGACACCGGAGGGTTGGCGGATCAAGCACCATGACTGGAACATCGCGGTGAAGCTCGGCAGCATGGAGGATCTGTTCGCGCCGGAGCTCGCCGCCGGGAAGCGGCACTGAGGTGCGGCGGGAGCGAGCGCTCCTCACGACGGGCTGACACGGCTATGCATCCGCGCCTCTCGGTCAACGCGATCTGCTCCATGAAGCAATCGCTCGAAGACGACTTGATCCTGTGGGCCGATCTCGGAATTGACAACGTTGGTCTGATCTCTCCGAAGCTCGAGCTCGCCGGGTGGGATGCCGCTCGGCAGGTCATCCGCGACGCCGGCCTGTCCGTCTCGAGCATGTCGTGCTACCGGGAGGGGATCGCGCCTTCGCTGGAGTTCGCTGGCGCAATCGCGACGCCGGTGCTCTACATCATCACGGGCAGCGCCGGCTCGACACCCTGGGAGGAGGCAGCCGAGAGGTTCTGCGAGGAACTGGAGCCGCACGTAGCGCGCGGCAAGGAACTCGGCGTGCGGATTGCCCTCGAGCCGACGAACCCGCTGCGCACCGATGTGAGCTTCGTGCACTGTGTCCGTGACGCCATGGACCTCGCCGTCATGGCCGACATGGGGGTTGTCGTCGACTTCTACTCGTCGTGGTACGAGCGCGGCCTGGAGGAGCTCGTGTGCAAGCACATCGACCTCGTCGGGCTGGTCCAAATCTGTGATTACAAGCTCGGCACCTTCGACATGCCGAACCGCTCCGCCATCGGTGACGGGAACATCCCGGTGGAGCGGATGATGGGGTTGATGCTCGACGCCGGGTACGAAGGCCCGTTCGACCTCGAGATCCTCGGTCCCCGGATCGAGGCGGCCGGCTACCGAGCTTCCATCGCCAGCAGCATCGAGCGGGCGGGCGAGATGCTTGGCCGCCTTGTCGCATGATGAATGTTGTACCGACCGGTCGGTTGACCGGGTACGTTGGGGGACCTAGTTTCGATGCAGTGCTGACGTGGGAGGACTGAAAGACAATGGCTCGCTACCCAAAGCCCGCAGCAGGAAGCTGGACGGAGCACTACCCGGAGCTCGGTACCGGCTCGGTGTCGTACGAGGATTCGATTTCCCCCGGGTGGTACCAGCGCGAGCGCGAGGCGATCTTCAAGCGAGCATGGCTCCAAGTCGGCCGGGTTGAGCAAATTCCGCGCACCGGAAGGTACTTCACCAAGGACATCGCCGCTGTCAACACGTCGATCATCGTGGTGCGCGACGGCGACGATGTACGCGCCTTTCACAACGTTTGCCGACATCGCGGCAACAAGCTCGTGTGGCAGGACTTCCCCAATGAGGAGACGAGCGGGACGGCGCGGCAGTTCGCCTGCAAGTACCACGGGTGGCGGTATGGGCTCGACGGTTCCTGCGTATTCGCGCAACAGGAGGGTGAGTTCTTCAACTTCGACAAGGCCGACTATGGGTTGGTGCCCGTGCACTGTGACGTGTTCGCGGGGTTCATCTTCGTGAACTTCTCAGAGCAACCGGCACAGTCGCTCCGCGAGTTCCTCGGCCCGATGCTGCTCGGGGTGGAGGAATACCCCTTTGGGCTGATGACCGACCGGTACGGCTTCCGAGTCGAATGCCGCTCCAACTGGAAGGTGTTCTCGGACGCGTTCATGGAGTTTTACCACGCACCTGTGGTGCACGTCGGCCAGCACCCGAGCCAGCTCCGGGCGGCGATCACGCAGATGGGATACGAGGCGCCGCACTATCAGGTCGACGGTGCGCACGGTTTGGTTACGACTGCAGGCTCTTTGCACCGGTCGTGGGACATGCCGCCAGAGAACGTGAAGCCGGCCGACATCGCCACGCGAAGCGGGCTGTTCGGTCCGTGGGATAGGTCGGATCTCGGCGAGCTGCCACCGGGCATCAACCCCGGCAAGGTCGACCCCTGGGGACTGTCGTCGTTCCAGTTCTTCCCGAATTTCGCCATCTTGATCTGGGAGGCTGGTTGGTATAACACGCACCAGTTCTGGCCGACGTCGCACAACACGCTCGTCTTCGAGGGCAACGTTTACTCGCTGCCGGCCAAGTCGGCCTCCGAACGGGTCGGACGAGAGATGGCGGCGGTGTCGTTCAAGGAGTACTCGCTGCAGGACGCCAACACGCTCGAGGCAACGCAGTGGGGCCTCGAATCGGGGGTCATCGATCAGTTCCCCTTGAATGACCAGGAGGTGCTGGTTCGTAATTTCCACAAGGCCACAGCCGACTGGGTGCACGAATACGAGCGCGAGCCGGCGAGGGTGTGAGGGGGATGGCGCTGCTTCCGAGTGAGTTTGCCAATTTTGAGCCGTTCGCCGAGAGGTGGTCCCTGGCGACCGAGCGCGAGCGTTGGGCCGAGCGAATGTCGAGCTCGATCGACGATATGCAGGCCTTCTACGACGTCGTCATCCCCGAGGTTGGGGAAGCAATCGCCTACTGCGATAAATTCCCACTCGACGAGATGCCCGACGACGCAGTCAACCTCTTGCGGTTGGTTTACTCGTTTGTGATGGTGTCGTTCGCGGTCGAGCTCTGGCGCCAGCCGTATCCTCCCGACACCCTCGGCACGCAGTTTGAACGGATCAGCGAGCCCCTTCCCTGAGACCGAACTCGAAGGAGACGTCATGACGACGCTGGCTGAGAACGAGCTGATGACCCTCGTCGAGGGCAAGACACCTATGGGCCGGCTCATGCGGGCGAACTACTGGCTGCCCTTCGGACTCTCGGATCAACTCGTGCACGGTCAGGCACCGATGCCGGTCCGCCTGCTCGGGGAGAACTACGTCGCATTCCGGGCCGAGGACGGCCGCATCGGCTTCCTCGACGAGCTGTGTCCGCATCGCCGGTCGTCGCTCCTGCTGGCCCGGACCGAGGGCAATGGCCTGCGCTGCATCTACCACGGGTGGAAGATCGACGCCTCGGGTTCCGTCGTCGACTGCCCCAACCACGCCGTGCGGGCCGAGCAGTTCGCGGCGAGTGTGCCCGTGGTCCACTTCCCAGTGCACGAGTGTGGTGGGTTGGCCTGGGTGTGGCTCGGCGGCACCGAGGCGCCGCCCTTCCCCGAGCTTCCCTTCGCCGACGAGGACCTCTACCGCTACTGGTGCGTCTCGAGGGTCCCCTGCAACTGGCTCCAGGGGATCGAGGGCACGATCGACTCGGCGCACGTGGGCCTGCTGCACCAGACGTGGATTGCCGAAGCCGCCAAGATGGCCGAGCACTCCAACCTAACCATGGCACTCGACCAGTCGCCGAGGTACGAGACCCAGTCCACGCCCTATGGGATGCGCGCGGCGGCGCTGCGCAAGACCGCCGACGGTCATACCTACGTGCGGATCACCGAGCACCTGATGCCGCTGGTGACCATCACACCGGTGGGCCGTTCGATGCCTCGTGCGGGCTCGGTCTTCGTCATCTCGCCGATGGACGATGCCCACCACCTGCTCTTCTTCGGGTACTTCGGGGACACCCCGCACAGCGCCAAGCCGCCGACCGAGATCTGCATGCAGGACGACGAGTACCAACCCGATCCGCGTGACTACGCGGGTGTCCGGGGCGACCGCTGGACCGCCTGGGGCCAGGATCGTGCGCTCATGGCGGCCGGCCACTTCACCGGATTCGGGCGGAGCCTGCTCGAGGAGGATGCCGTCGTCCAGAGCAGCATGGGTCCCATCCTCGACCGCAGCAAGGAGCACCTCGCTTCGAGCGACGTCGCGGTGGCCAGCGCCCGGCGGATGCTGCTGGACGCGGTGAGTGCCGCCGAGGCGGGGGAGCTGCCACCCGGCAGTGCCCTGGCCGCAGCGGGCGCTCGGCTTCCGAACGCCCTCGAAGTTGTCGTAGCCGAGGGCGAGCGTTGGGAGGACGCCGCGCTCGATCAGGTCACCGCCTGAGCGATCACGTCATGGAGCATCGCGAACCAACCGCGTTCGAGGATTGGCACGCGATCAACACACTGCTCATGACCTACGCCGAGCATGTGGACGCCGGCCGGTACGCCGACGTAGGAGCGATGTTCGATCACGCCGCGTATCGCATCGAGCATGCCGACGGCGGGCACGTGTCAAGCTACGAGGGCAGCACGCAGGTAAAGGCGTTCTGTGAGCAGACTCGGATCTATCCCGACGGCACGCCGCGAACGAAGCATGTGATCACCAATGTGATCATCGATGTTGAAGGGGACCGGGCAAGAGCCCAGTCCTACGGCACCGTCTTCCAGCAGACCGACGTGTTCCCCCTCCAACCGATCGCTTCGGGACGCTACATCGACCGGTTTGAGCGAATTGACGGCACCTGGTGGTTCGTCGAGCGTGTCATGTCCAGATTCCTACTAGGCGACCGCAGCCACCACATCGTGTGGCCAGGCGACACTCCAGAGGCTCCCGGGTCGTGACATCCCGATCGTGATGAAAGAAGAGGCGATCCGCGCCGACGTCAACTGGTACGGCGTCCTCGCTCACCACGCGCGCGCCATGCGAGATAAGGCGATTGCGATCTTCGAGTCGAAGAGTGTCTCCTACGGTGAGATGGATGCGCGCACCGTGTCGCTTGCTTCGGGCTTGCATGAGCGCGGCATAGGTAGCGGTGACGTGGTTGCCCTCCTGTCCTACAACTCGACGGAATTCTTGGAGACGATCTTCGCCGCCAATTACCTCGGTGCCATAGTGATGCCGATCAACTGGCGCCTTGCTGCACCCGAGGTGCGCTACCTCCTCGACCACTCCGAGGCGCGGGCTCTCGTGTGCGACGAAGCCCTCATGCCGCTCGCGGACAAGGCGACGGAGGGCCTGGAGGCAGCGCTCGTTCGAGCCTGTGTGTCGGCCCAGGCCCCCGGTGACTGGCTCCCGCTGGCCGAGCTCCGCAGCGCCTCGGCCGCGCCGCCGGCCGCTCGCATGGGTGGCGATGACGTTCACCGGCTGATGTACACGTCGGGGACGACCGGGCGTCCCAAGGGCGTCATGCTGACGCATGCCAACCTGGCCTGGAAGAACTTGGCCCACATCGTCCAGTTCGGCTTCACCAGCTCCGACCTTGGCCTCGCATGTGGACCGCTGCACCACGTCGGAGCCCTCGACCTCACCACGACGTCGCTGATTACGGCAGGAGCCACCATCATCATCCACCGAACCTTCGAGGCATCCGAGGTCGTCGCCGAGCTCGAGCGATCCAGGGTGACCACCGTGTGGCTGGCACCGGCGATGGTCAACGCCATCATGGCGCTTCCCGACATCGAGCAACGAGACCTCTCTTCCGTGAGGCTGATCATCAATGGTGGCGAGAAGATGCCGATTCCCCTGATCGAGCGGCTCCAACGGACCTTCCCTTCGGCCTGGTTCGCCGACGCATACGGCCTTACCGAGACGGTGTCGGGCGACACGTTCCTCGATCGGGACAGCATCGTGACCAAGCTCGGTAGCGTGGGCCGGCCGTGTCTCTACGTCGAGCTCGACATCTGGGACGAGCAGGGACAGTCGCTCTCGGCGGGGGAGCGCGGCGAGGTCGTCCTGCGGGGCCCGAAGATCTTCAAGGGCTACTGGCGAGACCCAGAAGCGACAGCCACCGCCTTCGCTGGCGGCTGGTTCCACACCGGGGACATCGGCGTCCGAGACGATGACGGATACCTTTTCATCGTCGACCGGCTCAAGGACATGATCTTGTCCGGCGGTGAGAACGTGGCCGGATCGGAGGTCGAGCGGGTGCTCTACGAGCACTCAGCGGTGCTGGAGGCGGCGGTTGTCGGCCGTCCGGACGACCGATGGGGCGAGGTGCCGGTGGCCTTCGTCGCGCTGCGACCCGACGCGAACGCCACGGCGGATGAACTTGTCAAGCATTGCCGGGGCCAGCTCGCTAGTTTCAAGGTGCCGAAGGACGTCACCTTCGTCGATGCGCTTCCCCGAAACCCCTCCGGCAAGGTCCTCAAGCGCGAGCTCCGAGACCGGGCGTGACGTGACGAAATATGACCAACTGGATCGATTCGTGGAATCCACTCGAGGCTTAGATGGACCCGCGACCGAAAGAAGGGGATTTGCATGATGCTCGAGACGATCGACCTCTCTCCTCGGGTTGGGACCGAGATCCGTGCCGACGTCACTGACTTGCTGAGCGGTGAGCACGCCGCCCAGATCCGCGACATCCTGGGGGAACGAGGGCTGGTCCTGTTCCGACAGCTGAACCTCGACGATCGCCAACAGGTGGCATTTGCCAGCACACTTGGCCAAGTCAAGGACCTGGGCGAGGATCACATCTACAAGGTCACGCTGGACAAGACGGTGACCAAGACCGCCGACTACCTGCTCGGGACGTTCCATTGGCACATCGACGGTACGACCGACGCGATCCCATCCCGGGCTTCGCTCTTGAGTGCCCGCCGCTTGTCCGAGACCGGCGGACAGACGGAATGGGCGAACACCTACGCCGCGTACGAGGAGCTGCCGCCCGAGGAGAAGGCCGCCATCGATTGCTTGCGGGTCGTGCACTCGGCGGAGACGATCGAACGGGTCGCCCGTCGCGATTTCACCGAAGAAGACGTCGCCGACTGGCGGACGCGCCCGCTCCGGTCCCATCCGTTGGTGTGGAGCCATGTGTCCGGCCGCAAGTCGCTCGTCTTGGGGGCCACCGCCTCTCATGTAGAGGGGATGGAACCGGACGAGAGCCGAGCGCTGATGGATCACCTGTTGGAGCAGGCCACGCAGCCCCAGTTCGTGTACCAGCACGAATGGCAGGTGGGTGACCTGGTGATCTGGGACAACACCGGCACCATGCACCGGGTCGTTCCGTATTCCGCCGACAGCGGCCGCCTGATGCACCGGACGACCCTGGTCGGCGAGGAACCGTTGGCCTGAGGGTCCGAGCGGAAAGGGGGAACGCGTTGCGGGTCGCAGTGATCGGGCGGGGCTTCGGAGAGCGCGTCGTCGCACCGGCCTTCCAAGCCGTGGACGGGAGCGAGGTCGTCGACGTTGTTTCTCCCCGCGACGCCGCTGGGGTGGATGCTCTGTGTAACCGCACCGACGTCGACCTCATCGCGGTCCACTCTCCGCCGTTCCTGCACTTCGAGCACGTTCGGCGGGCGGTCGAAGGCGGCCACGACGTGCTGTGTGACAAGCCCTTCGGCCGGAATGCCACCGAGGCCGCCGAGATGCGGGACCTCGCGAAGGCGGCGGGCGTGCTCCACTTCTTGAACTTTCAGTACCGCTACGACGACGCCAGGCGGTCGGTGTTCGGCGCCGTCGCCGACGGTGCGGTGGGGGAACCAGAGCATGTCGCCTTCACGATGCTCATGGCGGTCTCCCGATCTCCCTTGCGGCCCTATGGCTGGTTGTTCGACGCAGCGGCTGGTGGGGGGTGGCTGCGGGCCATGGGCTCGCACCAGATCGACTTCACACGCTGGACGTTCGGGGAGATTGTCGAGGCTGCTGGCCAGCTCCGGACGGCCGTGACCGAACGCCCCGATGCAGCGGGAACGAAGCACCGATGCACTGCCGATGACGGCTTTGCGCTCACCTTGCGCTCTGAACGCGGCGTGAGTGTCGTCATGGACGGCAGCTCTGCTGCACCGATGAACCTCCCACTGTCGTTGGTGGTCGTGGGGTCCGAAGGCGTGCTCGAGGAGGCGGGAAACCGGGTGGTCGTCCGCACCCCCGACGGCGATCGGGAACTGTTCAAGGCCCAGCCCAGCTCAAATCCTCTGGTGCCCGCCATGCAGCGGTATGCCGAGGCCATACGTGATGCCGTCCGGGAGCGGTGGGTCCCACCCGACGTGCCGACGTTCGACGACGGGCTTGCCTGTGCAACCGTGATGGATCGCGTCGCCGGCGGCGCAACGTCCGAGCAGTGAACCCGACTTCGCGGTGTATCTCGTCCACGACTTTTGGATGCATGGGAGGCACAGATGAGTGACTGGACCGAACGCCGTGTCGCGGTGGTGACTGGCGGGGCTTCCGGCATCGGCCTGGCCATCGGCCAGCGCCTCGCCCGCGACGGCGCGGCGGTGGCCATCTTTGATCTCGACGGTGTCGCTGCCGAGGCGGCTGCTTCGGGCATCACCAATGCAGGACACCATGCCATCGGTCTCAAGGTCGACGTCACCGACCGTGCCCGGATCGAGCAGGCGGTAGGGGAGGTGTCTGAGCAGCTCGGGGCTCCCCTCATCTTGGTGAACAACGCCGGCCAGGCGAGCTTCATGCCGTTCCTCGACATGAGTCCCGAGCACTTTCGCCAGATCATCGAGGTCAATCTCGTCGGGACGTTCCATTGCTGCCAGGCCGTGCTGCCCCACATGCTCGAGGCCGGGTGGGGTCGCATCGTGAACATCTCGTCATCGAGTACTTACAGCGGGACACCGCGGATGGCGGCGTACGTGTCGTCCAAGTCGGCGATCAATGGTCTCACCAAGACCCTGGCCAGGGAGTTTGGGCCTCGCGGGGTGACGGTCAATGCCATCCCGCCCTCGTTCATCGATACCCCGATGCTTCGCGCATCGGCCGCCGCTGGCGACATCGATGTACAGGCCTCCATCGCAACGACACCGGTTCGTCGCCAGGGTCGGCCAGAAGACATCGCGGCGGCATGCTCGTTTCTCTGCCGAGGCGAGGCCAGCTACATCACCGGCCAGATCCTCGGGGTCGACGGGGGGAGGTCCTGAGATCGATGAGGGTCCAGCGATCGAGGTCGACCGCTTCATCGGTCCTCGGGACTGCAGGTGTCGCGGGCTTCGCGTCAGGTCAGGCCGGCATCTTGAGGAGGGACATCGCATGCGAACCGGATTGATGATCGGATCCGATCGGGAGCACTCTCGAGGAGAGAGGCTGTCGGCGCTCGTCGCCGAGGTACAAGCGGCAGAGAAGGCCGGCTTTGCCTCGGTATGGATCCCCCAGGTCCCGGGCTACCTCGACGCGTTGACCGCCGTCGCCGTGCTTGGCCAGGCCACCGAGCGAATCGAGCTCGGGACCTCGGTCGTGCCCATTCAGTCGCGCCATCCGATCACGATGGCGCAGCAGGCTCTCACCACCCAGCTTGCGTGTGGCGGTCGCTTCAGACTGGGCCTCGGGCCCTCTCACCACTGGCTGATCCAGGATCAGTGGGGACTTCCCTACGAGCGGCCGGCCCGCCTGGTGCGTCACTACCTCGAGGTGCTCCACGCGGCCTTCGCCGGGCCCGGTACGGTCGACGTTGAGAACGAGGCGTTCAACGTGCACAGCCCGATGAACGTCACCGACGCGGTGTCGATGCCGATCCTGCTTGCGGCGCTCGCACCGGTCATGCTGAGCATTGCGGGCGCGCAGACGTCGGGGACGATCCTTTGGATGGCCGACGAGCGGGCCATCAGTGAGCACGTGCTCCCGCGCATCACCAAGGCGGCGGCCGAGGGGGGCCGACCGGCCCCGCGCATCGTCGCCGGGGTGCCGGTGGCCCTGTGCCCGACCGGCGAGGTTGATTCGGCACGACAGACCGCGAAGGAGACGCTCGGCCATGCCGAGTTCTCGCCCAACTACACGCGGCTGCTCGAGCACGGTGACGCGCGTGAGATCGACGATGTCATGGCCGTCGGGGACGAATCTGCCATCGCCGAGCGGCTGCGGAGTTACCGAGACGCTGGCGTCACCGACCTCATGGCCCGGACGGTCCCCATCGGCGAGAGCGCCGAGGCCCGGCTGGACTCGAAGCGGCGAACCCTGGAGGCGCTGGCCACGGTGTGTACGGAGCTGTGACGGATCCGTCATCACGGGCGATCTCCGGGCGGGCCTGATCCCCCGGCCCGTGGCCGGCCCCGGCGGTGCGCGGTACCATTAACCGAATCCGGCAACGAGATTCTCAAAGTTGAGAGGAACATCCATGCAGCTCGACGACATGATCTTGGTAAGCATCGACGATCACATGATCGAGCCGCCGGACATGTACAAGAACCATGTGCCGGCGAAGTGGGCGGACAAGGCTCCGAAGGTTGTCCGCAACGAGCAGGGCATCGATCAGTGGGTCTTCCAGGGGGAGGCGACGTCGACTTCGTTCGGCATGGCGGCCACGGTCGGGTGGCCGGCGGAGGAGTGGGGCTTCAACCCTGGTGTCTACTCAGAGCTCCGACCCGGGTGCTTCGACGTGCACCAGCGGGTGCGGGACATGAATGCCAACGGCGTGTTGGCACAGATGAACTTCCCGACCATGGCCGGTTTCAACGCCCGGACCTTTACCGAGTCAAGGGACAAGGAAATCGCCCTCGTCATGCTCCAGGCGTACAACGACTGGGCGATCGACGAGTGGGCTGGCGCGTATCCCGAGCGCTTCATCCCTCAGGGCATCGTGCCGATGTGGGACGTCAACCTCGCAGCCCAGGAGGTCAAGAGGGTCGCGAAGAAGGGGTGCCGCTCGATCAGTTTCCTCGAGACACCGCACGTCCAGGGGTTCCCGAGCTTCCTCTCGGGCTATTGGGACCCGATGCTCCAGGCGATCGTGGACGAAAACATGGTGCTGTCGCTCCACATCGGCGCCGGATTCGACGTCATCAGGAGGCCCCCGGAGGCCTCCGCCGACCATCTCATGGTCCTTGCGTGCCAGATCAGCGCAATCACCGCGCAGGACCTGCTGTTCGGTCCGACGCTGCGCCGGTTCCCCGGTCTCAGGGTCGCGCTATCCGAGGGAGGGATCGGATGGATTCCCTTCTACTTTGACCGGATCGACCGGCACTACCAGAATCAGAAGTGGATGAATCACGAGGAGGACTTCGGTGGCAAGATGCCGTCCGAGGTGTTTCGCGACCACATCCTCGCCTGTTACATCACCGATCCCTCCGGTCTGCTGCTTCGTGACCGGATCGGGGTGGACATCATCGCGTGGGAGTGCGACTACCCCCACACCGACACCACCTGGCCCGTGTCACCCGAGTTCGCCTGGAACGAGCTCCAGGGCGCGGGTTGCACCGACGAAGAGATCCACAAGATCACCTGGGAGAACGCCTGCCGATTCTTCGATTGGGATCCCTTCAAGCACACGCCGAAGGCCGAAGCCACGGTAGGGGCTCTTCGCGCCCTGGCCAAGGATGTCGACGTCACTCGGATGTCGAAGGACGAGTGGCGCAAGCGCAACGAGGCTGCCGGCATCGGCGTCTTCTGATCTCACCGCCACCCGCGGCCCTCGCGCGGTTTCCGGTACGGCGATGCTGAGGCACCCGAGGCGCTCGGCCCACTCCGCCATCTCGGACGCGGCGTCGTAGCGCTCGGCTATGGATGTGTGTGCGAACTCGGGGTTCCGAAGGTCGACCCGGAGACTTAAGGGCATTGCAAGGATCCTTCCCGAGCGGCGATCAGGCCGAGCCCCAGTATTGCTCCATTCCCGGTTGCAGCTGTCGGCTCACGAGCTCGATCCGGGGGCCGCTCGTGCTCCGGTGGTACGCCCAGGCCGGGGTCTCGTCGGGCCGGACCCCCTTGGCTTCGGTCACGTAACCGTGGCCCTCGAGGAGCGCCGAGTCGGCCGTTAGGTCGTCGGACCAGTACCCGGCATGATGGATGCCCGATCCCGGTGCCGGGACCCACAACGTGCCCGGGATGGTCTGGACCAGCTCCACCCGAGGTGCCGTCACCGAGTAGGTGAACCTGAGGTCGAGCAGCATCTCCCCGTCCGGCTGCACCACCGGGGTCTGGACGGCCAGAGGTGTGCACCACTCGTACCCGAACATCTCGGTCAGCTCCACCATGGCGGCATCGAGGTCGTCGACGACGACACCGATATGGAACTGATCGGTGCCCTTCACGATGGCTCGATCACGACGCGAATGGCACCGCTGCTCCTATCCGATGCGACCCTGAACGCCTCGGTCGCGTCCTCGAGCGGGAATCGGTGGGTGATCACCGTCTGGGCGATCACGGGATCCTCGGCCAGCATCGCCGCCGCCTCCTCCATCTCCCGCACGCCGGCGTGGGCGCAGTACCCGAGGGAAGGAATGACCCGGGCTTCGTGATGGAACAGCGGCATCCAGTCGAGTTCGACCGGGCCGAGGTGGACTCCGAGCACGACGATGGTCCCGCTGGGCGCAACCAGCTGGCCGCACCGGGCCAGGCTTTCCATGGACCCGGCCGCCTCGACGACGACGTCGTACCCGCCGCTCGTTCCCACGTGGGCGCCGAGTCGCTCACCGGCCTCGATTTGGTGGGGGTGGCGCGCCTCCAGCGCAACGTCCTCAACCCCCATGCGGAGCGCCCCCGCCACAGCGAGGAGCCCGAGCGCGCCGGCACCGACGACCGCAACCGTCTTTCCGGGCCCGGTGTCGGCCAGGCGCAGCGCGTGCCACGACACCGTCGTCGGCTCCACGATTGCCGCGTCGCGCAGGTCGAGCCCTGGGGGAATCGGCACGAGACGCGCGGCAGGGGCACGGAACTGCTCGGCCATCCCTCCGTCGGCGCCAATGCCGAGCGCGCGCTGCCCGTGGGTCGGGCACAGGTTGTAGGTACCACGGAGGCACTGGTCACATTCCATGCATCCGTAGATCGCCTCCACCACCACCGGCGCCCCGTCGCTCCGGGTGCCGGCCAGCTCGTGACCGAGGATCTTGGTGCTGCCGAGCCGTATGTACATCAGGTCAGACGCACAGATGCTGGTGGCGGCCATGTCGAGGACCTCGCCGGTGCCCGGCGGCTCGCCGACCTCGATCACCGCGACACCACCGTCCTGGCTTCGCACGGCCTTCATGGCGCCGACTCGGGATCGACTGGCGTTTCCGTCGGATCATCCGGCATGTCCGCCTGTAGGCCGATGCTGTTCAACACGGTGGCCAGGCAGAGATAGCCCCCGATCACGAAGAGCAGTTCGAAGAGCTCGGCGGCGTTGAACGAGGAGGCGAGGCTCTGCCATGTCTCTTCGCTGACACTGAATCGGTCGATCATCTCATCGACGGCCTTGAGCATCGAGCGCTCCTCGGGCGTCCATACCGCCGCGTCGGGTCCTTCGCGGACGGCCTGAAGCTTCGCATCGCTTAACCCTTCCGCAGCTCCCATCCGGTGGTGCTGGTTCCACTCGTACCCCGATCGGGTGCGCCAGGCGACGCGAAGGATCACGAGCTCGCGATGGGCCGGATGGAGCACCGCGTCGCTGCTCGCGAGCATGTTGGAGAAGGCAAGCCAGGTATCGCTGAGCGGGAGATGATGCGCGAACAGCTCCAGAACGATCGGCATGGGTGGCGCGTCGGGCGCTCCGGACAGGTAGATCTCCGGGCGCCGCAGGTGCGACAGCAGCACCTCGCGGGTGCGATCGTCCCATTCGCCGTAGGGAACGGGCGCAAGCCGGGTCTCGTGCGGGGGTGTCATCGTTGTCGTGCGGGCCGCCGCCGCCGAAGTGCCGACCGGGCCCCGGGGGCCGGCGGTGTGGAGATCGTCACCGGCAGAGTCCACCACCTTGGGCCCGCCCGCGCCACCCGCCAGGGCCCTGCGTGGGTGCCTCAACTGGGCTTTTCACAGCTCGGGCGATGGGCGGCGACCCAACAATTCCAATAGCGTCCTTGGGGGTCGCCGGCGGGGCGAGGAGGGAAGAGATCGACATGGGCGGAAGTCCCTATCGGGTCGTTCAGTGGGCGACCGGCAACGTCGGGCTGCGCTCGCTGCGAGCGGTGATCGAGCACGCGAACCTTGAGCTGGTCGGGGTGTACGTCTACTCGGGCGTGAAGGCCGGCAAGGACGCCGGGGAGCTGTGCGGCACCGAGCCCACGGGAGTGACCGCCACCCGGGATATCGAAGAGATCCTGGCCCTCGAGCCTGACTGCGTGCTCTACATGCCCGACCGCCCCGACATGGACGTCGTGTGCCGGTTGCTCGAGTCCGGTGTCAACGTGGTCTCGACGCGAAGCGAGTTCCACCGTCCCGCGAACCTGGACCCCGATGTACGCGCCCGGATCGAAGCCGCGTGCGAGCGGGGGGGCTCGTCGCTCCACAGCACCGGGTCGAGCCCGGGGTTCATCACCGAGGCGCTGCCGCTGGTGCTGGCGTCGCTGCAGCGAAGACTGGACCACCTGAGCATCGAGGAGTTCGCGGACATGTCGTCGCGCAACTCCCCGGAGCTGATCTTCGATCTCATGGGTTTCGGGCGCGACCCGGCCAGGTTCGACCCTCGGGGGGTCGAACTGCACGGGGGCTCGTCGTTCGCCGGCTCGCTGGCCGTCCTAGCGGACGCCGTGTCTCTCCCGCTCGACGACGTGGTGGCGGTCGGCCAGGTGGCGACGGCGCGCCATGCTGTGAACATCGCGGCCGGCCACCTCGACGCCGGCACGATCGCAGCGCAACGCATGCAGGTGACCGGGATGCGCCAAGGGCGGCCCCTGCTCACGTTCAGCGCCAACTGGTATCTCACCAAGGACGTCGAGCCGGCCTGGGACTTGCGCGAGACGGGCTGGCACGTCCTGGTCGAGGGGGACACCCCCTTGGACATCGACATCCGTTTCCCCGTGCCGCCAGATGAGTGGGCGGCCACTTCGCCGGGCCTGACGGCACACCGCCCGGTGAACGCCGTGCCCTATGTGTGCGCGGCTGAGCCCGGGATCCGGACGACGGCCGACCTGCCCCAGATCATCCCGATGTTGGGCTGACCGCAACGCCCGGGTTCCGAGACTCGACCTCGGCATGCGGTCGGAGCTATCGCCGAACCCAAAGGCCCGGTCTCGTCCCTCTATGGCGTGAAGACCGGGAGTTTCTCCCACCCGCGTACGGTGGAGGTGCGAGCCTGCACGGCGTTTTCGGTGTCGATCTCCCACTCGGGGAAGCGCTTCAGCAGCTCTTCGAGCGCGACCCGGGCCTCCAGACGGGCGAGGTGCGCGCCGAGACAGAAGTGGACCCCGTACCCGAAGCTCAGGTGGCGCTGGACCTGCCGGTGGATGTCGAACCGGTCGGGGTCGGCGAACTCGCGCTCATCCCGGTTGGCTGACCCGTTGAGGAGCACCATGATGCTGCCGGCCGCGACCGTCTGACCGTGGTGCTCGACGTCCCGCGTGACATAGCGGGACTGGACGGGGGAGGGCGGCTCGTAGCGGAGGCACTCCTCGATTGCGTTCGGGATGAGCGCCGGTTCGTCGACGAGGGCCTTGCGCTGGTCGGGATGGTCGGCGAGCAGCTTGGCCGCCCAACCGATCAGGCGCGTCGTGGTCTCGTTGCCCGCGCCGGCGAGGAGTCCGATGTAGCCGAGCACCTCATCGCGGGCGAGCGTCCGCACCGTGCCGTGCTCGTCGGTGAACTCGGCGGTCAGCAGGTCGGTCATGAGGTCGTCGGAGGGGTGCTCCTTGCGCCAATCGATGTACTCGGCGTAGTCCATTGCGAGGCGGTCGGCTCCGTCCGCGGGCGGATCGGGCATGACTCCGTCGGCCAGGCGCAGGCCCGCGTCGATGTGGTCTCGGAGGGTCTGCTGATCCTCCTCGGGCACCCCGAGGAGCATCCCGATGGTCCGCATCGGGATCTCGGTGCCGAGGTCCGCGATGAAGTCGAAGCCACCCTTGCCAACGAGGCCGTCCAGGCTGCGGGCCGCGAAGGCGCGGACCTGGGGCTCGATCGCGGCGAGGCGGCGCGGTGTGAACACCCGGCTGAGCAACCCCCGGTGAAGATCGTGTTCCGGCGGGTCCTCGAAGATGAAAATGCCCGGCGGCATCTCACCCCCGGCCTTGATGATCTCTAGGACCGAGCCTTTGGCCGAGCTGTAGGTCTGCCAGTCGACCATGCAGCGCTCGACGTCGTCGTAGCGGCTCACTGCGAAGAAGCCGTACTTCTCGTTGTAATAGAGCGGAGCCTCATCGCGCAGCCGCCTCCACACGGGGTAGGGGTCGGCGTCGATGTCGAAGTCGTAGGGGTCGTAATACGGCTGGAGCGCAGCTATGGCCATCTCGCCTCGCTTGCAGAGTTAGGGGAAGGGGCCTCCGCCCCGCTCTTGGTGGGCAGACCGCTTGAAAGTATCATTTTTGTGTGCAAAGAGCATCGTTCTCAATCGGCCCCTCGTGGGCACCCAACCGCAGGTGAACGCGCCCCCCGGGCCCAAGTGGCCATCGATCCCGGCGATGCTGGCGAGCACCGCGGACTGGCGCGGAGAGGGCGTGGCCATTCGAGATGGGGACACCACGCTGTCATACGGCCAGCTGGGGCAGGCCGCCCGGGACTTCGCTGCCGCGCTCGTCGTGTCGGGGGTGACCCCCGGCGACCGGGTCGCCATCTGGGCCTTCAACAGCGCCGAGTGGGTGGTCGCGGTGCTCGGGATCTCCGCCGCCGGCGGGGTGCTGGTCCCGGTGAACACCAGGTTCAAGGGCCCCGAGGCGGCCGACATTCTGTCGCGGAGCCGGGTGCGGGTCCTCGTGACCGTCACCGACTTCCTCGGCAACGACTACGTGGCCATGCTCGCGGACACCGGGATAGAGCTCCCGGCGCTCGAGACGATCGTGGTGGCCCGGGGGACGGCCGCCGAACCGGCGCTGGGTTGGTCGGACTTCCTCGACCGGGCGACACCGGAGTCGGTGGCCGAGGTGGATCGCCGGAGCGCAGCGCTCGGACCCGATGATCCCTCGGACATCCTCTTCACCTCGGGGACGACCGGAGTCCCGAAGGGCGTCGTGATGACGCAAGCTCGGACGCTGACCGTCGCCACCGACTGGGTCGCCATGACGGGACTCACCGCGGGCGACCCCTACCTCATGGTCAACCCGTACTTCCACATGTTCGGCCTGAAATCGGGGATCCTGTCCTGCGTCGCGAGCGGCGCCACGATGCTGCCCGAAGCGGTGTTCGACGTCGACCGGGTGCTCTCACGCGTGGAGGAGGAGCACGTCACGGTGCTGCCGGGACCACCGACGCTCTACCAGGCCATCCTCGACCACCCGGACCGACACCGCCACGACCTCTCGAGCCTGCGCGTCGCGGTGACCGGCGCGGCCGACATCCCGGTCGAGCTGATCCGCCGGATCCACGACGAGCTCCCGTTCTCCAAGATCGTCACCGGGTACGGGCTCACCGAGGGCGGCACGGCCTGCTCGACGTCGGACGGGGACGACGCCCAGGCCATCGCCACCACCGTCGGCCGTCCCCGACCCGGGTTCGAGATCCGCATCGTCGGTGAGGGCGACCGTGACGTAGGCGCCGGGCAGCCCGGCGAGGTGCTCATCCGCGGTGGGAGCGTGATGGCGGGCTACCTGGACAACCCCGAGGAGACCGCCAAGGTGCTTTCTCCCGACGGGTGGTTGTGCACCGGTGACCTCGGGGTGCTCGATGACGCCGGTCGCCTGCGCATCGTCGGTCGGGTCAAGGACATGTTCATCGTCGGGGGCTTCAACGCCTATCCCGCCGAGATCGAGAACGCGTTGTTGCGCCATCCGGCCGTCCGGCAGTGCGCGGTGATCGGCATCCCCGACCGCCGCCTCGGTGAGGTCGGCATGGCCTTCATCGTCGTGTCGGGGGAGGTCTCCGGCGACGAGATCATCGAATGGAGCCGCGCACAGATGGCCAACTACAAGGTGCCGCGGGTGGTGCAGATCGTGGACGAGCTTCCCCTGAACGCGACGGGAAAGGTCATGAAGGATGTGCTCCGAGAGCGGGTCACGGCCGGCCAGCGCGAAGGTGCGCCGGCATGAGCACGACCCAACCGGCCGGCCTCTCGGCCCTGGCCGATCTCCGCGTCGTCGAGCTGGGCGTGTGGGTCGCGGCGCCGTCCGCGGCCGCCCTCCTGGCGGACTGGGGTGCCGACGTCATCAAGATCGAGTCGCCGACCGGTGACCCGATGCGGCACGCGTTCGGCTCGCTCGGGATCGACAAGGACTTCCCCAACCCGGCGTTCGCGCAGGACAACCGGGGGAAGCGCAGCGTCGTGCTCGACCTGCGCGAGCAGGTTGACCGGGACCGCCTCGAGGAGCTGCTGGACACCGCGGACGTCTTCGTGAGCAACCTGCGCCCCGACGCGCTCGACGGGCTCGGCCTTGAGCCTTCCGCGACCGTTGCGCGGCACCCCCGCCTCGTCTACTGCTCGATCAGCGGCTACGGACTGAGCGGCGACGATCGCAACCGGCCCGCCTATGACATCGGTGCCTTCTGGGCTCGGTCGGGCCTATCGGTCCAGCTGGCCAGCAGCGAGGGCGTTCCGCTCAACGCGCGGGGTGGAATCGGGGACCACATCAGCGGGCTCGCCGCACTTTCGGGTTTGCTTGCCGCGGTGCTGGAGCAGCGCCACACCGGTCGCGGCCGGATCGTCGAGGTGTCGCTCCTCAGGACCGGCACCTACGTCCTCGGGTGGGACCTCAGTCTCCAGGCCACCGTGGGCAAGGTCGCCCGGGCGGAGGCCAGGCAGAACAACCAGACGCCGTTGATGAACTCCTATCGGGCCGCCGACGGTAGGTGGTTCTTCTTCACCGGACTGGAGGCCGATCGCCACATCGGCCCGATCTGCCGCGCGCTCGGCCGTGAGGACCTGCTCTCCGACCCCCGCTTCGCCGACGCAGGCGCCATCCGAAAGAACCGCACCGGGGTCATCGCCATCTTGGACGAGGTCATCGCGGCGCAGCCCCTCAACGTGTGGGCGGAGCGGTTCGACCGCGAGGGCGTGTGGTGGGCACCGGCCCAGGGTCCGGCGGAGGTCCTTGAGGATCCGCAGCTCGCGGCGAACAACGGGTTCTTAGAGCTGCGCAACGAACCCGACGGCCCGCCGGGGAAGTCGGTCAACGGCCCGGTCAGCTTCTCGGATCTGCCAATCCGGCCGGCGGCGCCGGCGCCGCGGCTCGGCGAGCACTCCGAGGCGGTGCTGGCGGAGCTGGCCGAGCGGCGGGGGAGCGGGGCCGCTCAGGCCTGAGCCCGGGCGCGGGCCAGCAGGCCGCGGGCGATAACGAGGCGCTGGATCTCGTTGGTGCCCTCGCCGATCACCATCAAGGGCGCGTCGCGGTAGAAGCGCTCGACGGGAAACTCGGTCGTGTAGCCGACCCCGCCGTGGATCCTCATGGCCTCGATGCTGAGCTCGAGCGCCGTCTCGCTGGCGAACAGCTTCGCCATGCCGGCCTCCACGTCGCAGCGCAGCCCCTCGGCCTTCCGCTCGGCGGCGTTGCGGGTGAGCAGCCGGGCCGCCTCGAGACGGGTCGCCATGTCGGCCAACTTCAGCTGGATGGCCTGGTGCTCGCCAATGACCTTCCCGAAGGTCACGCGCTGTTGGGCGTAGGTCAGGGCGGCGTCGAACGCCGCCCGTGCGACCCCCACCGCCCGCGCCGCAATGTTGATCCGGCCAATTTCCAGCACCGCCAGGATCTGGGGCAGGCCGCGGCCGGGCTCGCCGATCAGGTTGGCTGCGGGGATTCGGTGGTCTGCGTAGGCCATCTCGACCGTTTCCACGCCGCGGTAGCCAAGCTTGCCGACGTGCTTGCCGACCGAGATCCCCTCGAAGCTCGCGCCCGGCTCCTTCTCGACGATGAAGGCCGAGATGCCCTCCTTGGCCCGCGCGGCCAGGGCGACGATCGCGGCCCGCTCTCCGTTGGTGACCCAGGCCTTGGTGCCGTTCAAGATGTACTCGTCCCCGTCCCGCTCGGCGCGGCATGCGATCGAGCGGGTGTCACTGCCGGCATCGGGCTCCGAGAGCGAGAGCGCGCCGCGCCGCGCACCGGACGCCATGGAGGGGAGCCATCGCTGCTTCTGCTCCTCGGTCCCGTACGTCATGATCAGCGTGGCCGCCATGGTGTGCGTGTTGACGATGCCGGTCAGGCTCATCCAGCCGTAGGCCAGCTCCTCGATCACGCCGATGTAGGTCAACAGGTCGAGGCCGAGCCCGCCGTACGCCTCGGGGATGGTGATCCCGAACAGGCCCATGTCCCGCATTTGGGCCACTATCTCGGCCGGGAAGGTGTCGGTCCGCTCCAGCTCCGGGGCTGCCGGGATGACCTCCCGCTGCACGAACTTGCGGACGGTCCCGATGATCTCGGAACGCAGCGCGTCGTCTACCTCGCGGGGGTTCGCGCCGGTCACGTCCGGACCGCCCTCGTCACGCCGATAACACTACCCTTCAATCTTGTTGACGCTGAATCTCAATTTGGAGAAGAATATTTCCCCCATGACCACGGGCCTCATGCACCACGGGCTCGCGTCGACGGCACACCGGTTCCCCGACCATCCGGCCGTGCTCGCTGGCGCGGACCGCTGGACCTTCGCGGACCTCGACCGGGCGTCAAACGCGGCGGCGAACCACCTCGCCCGGCGGGGCCTCGGCGTCGGTGACCGTGTGGCGGTCATGACCTCCAACCGCCCCGAGTTCGTCGTGAGCGTCCAAGCCGCGAGCAAGATCGGTGCGGCGCCCGTCCTCCTCAACCCGGCATGGAAGGCGCTCGAGGTCGAGACAGCGGTCGGTCTCACTGCGCCCCGCTACGCCGTGGCCGACGGGCTGGGCGTCGGGCTGCTGAGCGAGCACCTGGGTGGGGACCGGGTGCTCAACCTCGACGACGATCGTTCGGCGGCCGTCTTCGACCGCACCAGCTCACTGCCCGCGCCCGCCGACGAGGTGGCGGAGACCGACGACGCGGTCTTCGTCTTCAGCTCCGGCACGACCGACCGGCCCAAAGCGGTGCGCCACACGCACCGGTCGATCCACCTGGCCACGGCACACTGGTGCCAGGCGCTCGGTCTCGGCCCCGACGACCGGTTTCAGGTCGCCACGCCACCGTCCCACATCCTGGGGCTCCTTAACCTGCTCGCCGCGGCCGCGGCGGGAACGACCGTCCGCCTCCACCGGCGGTTCGACCTCGACGAGGAGCTGCGCTGGATCGAGGAAGAGTCGATGACGCTCGAGATGGCGGTTGCGCCCATCGCTCTGGCCATGGCCAACCATCCGGACCTGGAATTGTTCGACCTCTCGTCGCTGCGCTACATCATGTGGGGGGCCACGCCCGTGACCGCCACGGTGGCCGAGTTGGTCACGACACGCACCGGGGTGCGCTGGCTCCCCGCCTACGGGACGAGCGAGGTGCCGGTGATCACCGCCAACCCGGTCGGGGATCCCTCTGCGTGGCGACTCGACTCCGCTGGCCGGCCGGTCGGCGACGTCGTCCTGCGTGTGGTGGACCTCGACAGCGCATCGGTGCTGGCGCCTGGGGAGACGGGCGAGATCCAGGTCAAGAGCGCCTCGGCGATGGCCGGGTACCTGCCCGACGAGGCCACCGCCGACGCGTTCGTCGACGGCTGGTACCGCACCGGCGACGTGGGCTGGTTGGAGCCCGACGGCTGGGTGCACCTCACCGACCGCTGCAAGGAGATGATCAAGGTGAGCGGCTTCCAGGTCGCGCCGGCCGAGCTCGAGGCGGTCCTCCACGGCCATCC
>Ga0182018_10001265_pt1 | contig 29189 bp, 19 predicted proteins | sample 812P2MmetaG_FD_120490 | JGI IMG/M metagenome (GOLD analysis project Ga0182018, IMG submission 120490) | Permafrost microbial communities from Stordalen Mire, Sweden - 812P2M metaG | ecosystem: Environmental > Terrestrial > Soil > Wetlands > Permafrost | place: Sweden: Stordalen | collected...
ATTGAAACGGAATTTTTCCCGGCTCAATTTTCCAGCCAGCGGGCGTCTCCAATTCAATCGTTCCGCCAACATTGGAACGCGCAGCAGTGATTTCGCCGCTCACATTTTGCATCGTGCCCGGTTTGAAAAGCTCCACGTCGTGATCGAAACGCAGCGAGACCGGCGCGATGACTTGCAAAGTCCGGCGCGCTTCAAATTTACCGGATTCGGTTCCGGCCTGAACGGGTTCGTCGGGAACAATCAGTTTCTGGCCATCAACCTCAAAAACATATTCCACGGGAAACGCCGGTGGATTTTCCGGCTGGCCGATCAAATCCGCATCGGCGACGCGGAACATTCCGGCGGTCGCATCTTCGCGGAGCCAATACGGCTGGCTCAATGGCGTGTTCTTCGGCAGCATTTCCATGGAACGAAAGATTACGGACGTGTTGTTTGAGAAGGGTTCAATGTTATGAGGTATTTCAACATCTTCACGATCAATTGATGGATACCGCACCGCCGTCCAGCGCACAGGAAAACTGGAATTCACGGTTACAGTTTGAATCAAAAACATGTGTTCACCCGGAACAACTTCCGTCGGTGCTACTGCTACCGTGGTTTCCACCGAGAGTCCGAGGCAGGCTTGCAGAATGCGGTCAAGCTGTGCGCGCTTTCCATCCAGCAAGGGATCGCCGGACAACGTTGCGAGGCGGCTCTTCAATTTCAGCAGCGCGTCCACGCTCGCCGACGGATTTTGCGGGTCAAATTTTGCGATGATGTCGTCGGTCATTTGTCCGATTTCCGCGCCGCCGGGATGGCGGTCCCACGTCGTCACCACGCCATCAAAGATGTCGTTGGTCGCGGGTTCACCGGCGATGACCTGGAACGATTCCGTCCGCGCACCGCCGCCGCCGAAGCCGGCAAAATTTCCGAAGCCCTGCGTTTTGTGCATCGCCCGGCTGCGCGCCGCAATCGCAGTGAACGGTTCGCCGGAAACCGGATCGTTGCCGCTGACTTCCATGTGAATCACGCCGGCCGCGTTCGTTCCGCCGCCGCCGCGACCGGGACCGCCTCCGTTCACGAGAATGCGCTTGGGCTGCCACGGCATCATATGTTGTTCGGGAAACGCGTTGGGATCGCCGGCCAGCTTGAAGGCTTCCAGTGAGAGAATCGCGGACGCCGTGTGGTGGCCGTGCGTGTTTCCGGGCGTCGTCGAAAAGCGGTTGATGACCACGTCGGGCCGGAATTCGCGGAAGACACGCACAATGTCGGACACCACCTGCTCCCGGTCCCAGATGTTGAGCGTCTCGCGGTAATCCTTCGAGAAGCCGAAATCCATCGCGCGGGAGAAAAACTGCTGTCCGCCGTCCAGCCGGCGCGCGGCGAGCAATTCCTGCGTGCGGATGACGCCCAGTTCCTGGCCGAACTCCGGGCCAAGCACGTTTTGACCGCCGTCGCCGCGCGTCAGCGAGAGATACGCCGTGCGATAGTGAAGACCCCGCGCGAGGTAAGTGATGAGCAGGGTGTTTTCATCATCGGGATGCGCTGCGACGTAAAGCACGCTGCCCGTTTCGCGGAAGCCTTTTAATTGCTGGAGGATTTCCGACGGAGGAATTGTCTGGCTCATCACAAAATTCGGGAGGAACAGGAGCAGCGCGGCGCAAATCAAACCCGGCAGCGAACCCCGGCTTCCGCGCCGAATCGTCACCGGCTTGAAATTTTGCGCGCAGGACATAATCGTTTATTTGAGACTCGAAATGATGTCGTCGTTCATTTTCACGAACGAGCTTCCCGCTGTGCCTTCGGCTTTCACGGCCAGTTCGCTCGACTCTTTCGCAGCGGCGATTGCGCCGTCTTTGTCGCCTTGTTTGGCGAGAATTTGCGCCTTGAGGTGCAGTAATTCAAAGGCGATGTTCGGCTTGTCTGCCAGGCCGGCGTTCACCCATTCCAGCGCTTTCTTCAAATCCAAATCGTGGTTGAAATAAAATGTCGCGGCCTGAAAATAAAAACCGTCGATCTTTTTTCCCGACGACGACATTGCCGTTTCGATTTGCGAAACCAATTTGTCCGTGATCGCAACTTCGAGATGAATCGGCACGACCGTTGTGTCCCAGACGAGATTGATGACGGCGGATTCGTCGCGGATGCGATTAAATTCAATCGTGAACGTCTCGATGGAATTTCCAAACGGAACGGGCGTGGCTTTGAAGCGAACCAAATCGTTTGTCTCGCTGTAATTGAAAATGCTCGCGGCGAGGTCTTTGCTGATGATGATTGTCCATTCGTTTTCGTCGGGAATCGTGTAGAGCGCATATTTGCCGGCGGGAATGTCCACGCCATTGAGTTTCACCGGCGTGGAAAAGGAGATTTTCGTCGAGGCGTTCGCGCCCGTGCGCCAGACTTGCCCAAACGGAACAATGCCGCCGAAAATCTCGCGATCCTTTTTGCTGGGCCGCGAATAAACAATCTCAATGTCCGTCAGCCCGACGCGCTGTTTCAACGTGCAGGCGGGGCTGGGCGCCGGAAAATCCACGCGCGGCGTCTGCGCGGACAATTTGGCCTCAAAAAAAATTCCCAACGCGAGGACAAAACAAAAAAGGAGCGCCTTGGTTTTCATAAACTAAAAATTGAAATGGCTGGCGCGCTATTTCTTCACGGTGAACGCCGCGGAGAACTGCGTGTTCTCCCACGACATTCTCAGAATGCCGCCGCCGTCGGGATTTTTTTCCAGTGTTATCGTGAATTGATCCACCGGCTTGTCCAGCGCGTCCTTCTTCAAATCCACCCGCGCCAGGTCCTGGCTCTCGTCATACGATCCCGCCCCAATGCCCCACTGCCCGACCTGCTTGTTGATGATGAGCTTGGCCGTGCCGTCCTCCTGCGGCAGCGTGAACAGCGTGTAGGCGCCCGCCGGAATCTCCGTCCCGCCGATCATGAGCGGCTTTTGCGTGACGAGCAGCGTGGCCTCGTCCGCCCCGGTGCGCCAGACCTTGCCGTAAGGCACCAGCGTCCCCCAGATTTTGCGGATTTCGTCGCTCTTGGGGTCTTTGGAATAAGGCCGCCCGTAATAAATCGTGACCCGGTCGTTTCTGACCCCGTCAAAAACCTGGCTGACGGTCTCGTGCGGGCTGATTCTTTTTTGCTGCGCCGAGGCGGGCCACGCGAACGCCAGGACGGCGGCGGCAAGCAGGATGATGGTTTTCATGTCTTTCATAATTCTCCTATGGTTGATGATTGGCAACGCGACTTGGGTTCATGGATTCGGATTCTAGGCCAAGCCGGTTAAATTGGAAGTGGAAAAATGCGGGATTATGTCGTTGACGGAAGCAGGCGGTAGGGACAGCGCGCTGCGCTGTCCCCGTCGCCGGGCGCAACGTCAGGCGACGGAAGCGAATGGCCGGGGCACGTGATTTATCTCGTTTGTTTCGTCCTATCGGACGGGGACGCCGCAGCGCGGCGTCCCTACCAGTTCATCTTCGGTCAAATACATAAACATAATCCCAGAAAAATGCGGGATAATCCCGTGGGTATGAGTCTTTCCGGGGCGGTTTGGGCGTTTTCCTTCAATTTGCCAGTAAAAGCGGCGTTCCGCACCCCGGCTGAACGCGGTCAGCACCCCCTGCACGACACGTTCCGCAACCCATCATGGCATCTAACCGCCGTTGGGGCTTGCAGTTCAGCACACGCTTCTAGGGCGCTGGTGCAATTCTTCGCACCGGCGCCTTCTCCTTTTTAATGAAATAATTTTCAGCAGCACGCGGCGTTGCGCACGGCCCGCTATCGCGTGATGAAATTGTCCCGGCAGATTTGGGCATAGACAGCCGCCAGTGGTTTCAGCGTGCGCGGCAGCTTTTCATCCGCAAAATTCACGGCCAGCAGCCCGAACTTTTTCGTGTAACCGAACTGCCACTCGAAGTTGTCCAGCAGCGACCAGTAGAAAAACCCGCGCACGTCCACGCCGCCGGCCATCGCGCCGTGGAGCGCGGCGAGGTTCTGGCGCAGGTCGCGTTCGCGGAAATTGTCATCGTCCGACGCCGCGCCGTGTTCTGTGATGTAAATTGGCAGGCGGAATTTCCCGTGGAGATACGGCAGGATTTTCACCATGCCTTCGGGATAACGCTCCACCATGTCGTCGCAGACAAAGCCAAAGTCGTTCAACGTCTTCACCGGCGCGCCGCTCGCGGGAATCAGCGCGCGGAAATGATGGAAGCGCACGCGGCCGTAATAATTCAGCCCGATGAAGGTCGAGTCGTGCCGCCGCCCGCCGCCGAGAAAGGCGTCCAACACGAATTTGTTGAACGTGTAGTGACAGGCAAATGCCGTCGTGCGGTCCCACGGCGAAAACTTTTTATACGCGTGGAAGAACGTCCAGTTCTTGGCGATGCCGACTTCCGGTTGGCGGCCCGCGCCGCCCTCGCGCCGGATGACGCGGCTGGCCTGCACATGGGCGCGGGCCATGTGCGCAATCACTTTGCGGAACTGTCCCAGCTTCCACTTGCGCCGCGGCGGAAATCCGCCGAGCACATATGCCACGCAGGCGTAGGTGTCCGGCTCGTTAAATGTGTTCCACAGATAAACGCGCTCCTTCAGCGCGGCGACAAGCTGGCGGACGAAATCCACAAACGCCGGAACCGCCGCCGCGTTCGTCCAGCCGCCGGCGGCGTTGATCCACGGTGGATTGGAAAAATGATGCAGCACAACCATCGGTGTGATGCCTTTTGCCTTGAGGCAGTCCAAAAGGTGAACGTAGCGCTCCAGTTCTTTTTGGTTCAGCGGCGCGAACGGCGCGGGTTGCAGGCGCGACCATTCGATGCCGAAGCGATAGGCGTTCGCGCCAAGTTTCGACATCCATTCGATGTCTTCGGGATAACGATGGTAATGGTCGCACGCGATGCGACAGTTGCCGCCGTCCAGCGCGGTGAAGCCCGTCCATTCATTTTCGATGCGGCCTTCCACCTGCGTCGGTGACGTGGCGGTGCCCCAGAGAAAACCCGCCGGAAATTTCAGGACGTTGTCGGGAGTCATCGGGAGGATTTTACGGCGGATTCGATGGCGGCAAAAAGTTTTTCTGGCGCGCAGGCCAGCCAGGCGCGGAATTTTTCCACGGGCAGACGCGCCGGCAGTTCGGCCAGCCGGTCGAGGTTGAAACTTTTTTCGGCGATGCCGATGCCGGCCTGCTGCGCGTCGAGCGCGTTGACCTGCTGCTCGACGTGGTTTTCCACCGGCACAAGGAACAGCGGCTTGCCGAGCCACGCGGCTTCGCACAAGGATTCAAACCCGGCGGTGCAAACGACATGCCGGCACTCCGCCATCATTTTCAAAAATTTCTCGCCGTCGAGCCGGTGAAACGTGAGCGGCGGCGAATGTTGAAATTCCACCGGCGCACCCGGCTGGTCGTAAAAGCAATGCAGCTTAGTTTGCGGATTTTTCGCGCTCCACCGGATGATCTGCCCCGCGTAACCGTGGTTCAGCAAATACACGAGCACGAAATCGCCGTACGGGTTTGAGCGCAGTTGAAAAAGCTGTTTCCGCAAAATCGGCGGGCCGACGATGATTCTTTTTTCCGGCAAATCCGGCGCGGCGTAAAGTGAGAGCGCGAGCTTGGTCGCGCGCGCGCCGAGGAGTCGCGTGTAAATTTTCATGCTCAACATTTGTTTCCACAATCGCGGCGCGCGAACATAGCCGGGATGCTGGAACATAAATTGATGGCCGATGGCGACGACCGGCGGACGGCGGCGGCGCGTGATTGCGTAAAACGCGGCCATCGGGTCGAAGAAATTTATTATTACATCGGGCCGCGTTTCGCGGACAATTTCATCAAGTTGGCGCAACAGCCGAAAATATTTTGACGGGCTGCCAAACACCCCAAGCAGTGTGGACGTGTTGCTGACGGAGCGGTTGTTTTTGTATTTGAATTCGAACGTCGGCAATTGCGTGACGGGAATCTTCATCGCCGCCGCGAAGTAATCGGGCATCGGTCGTTGCGCGCTCGCGCCCAACGTGACGGCAACGATTTGATGGCCCGCGGCCTCGACCATTTCCTTGACGGCCATCGCCTGGGTCATGTGGCCCCGGCCTTCGCCCAGCACGCAGAACATTATTTTCACGCAGTCATCGGTTCGCCGCCTGCAACGGCAAACGATCTTGAAAATAATTGAGCCGGCCCGCGGGCGAATCGAACTCATGGCCTTTGTGTTTGGCCGCAACGCCGGCGAAGTCGCGGTAAAGCGTGATCGCCACATGTTCGTTGCGACGGATGCAATCCTTGATGGCTTCGTAATCTTTCTCGCAATGGATCAAAGTTTTCCATGAATAAATATGTTTCGGCTTGTGGAAATCGCTGTTGGCGATGAACGGCAGGCGCTTGAGTCCGACGTCGTTGAAAATGTTGTCGCGGTTGGCGATTTCCCACGCGTCGAGCAGCGGCGCATACTTGTCCTGATTTTCCCAAAAGTAGAGGGTGTTCTTGCCCCACTCGCTTTTCATGATGTGCGGGTGCGACGCGACGGCGAGCGCGCCCTGGTGATGGATTTGCTCGATGATGTCGGGAATGTCGAGCGCGGCGGAAATCGGCAGCTTCAAATCAATGCCGAGCAGATGCGCGGAAGTTTTTGCCGTGTAGCCATCCTTGTTGAACTCAATGCCGGTCATCACAAGCATTTTGTAACGACGCCACGCGCGCTGGCGTTCGCGCTCGATGACCGCGAAGTATTCGCCAATCTGGCCTTGGGCGAGCGTGCAGTTGGCCAGTTCAGTGATCTTGCCGAGCAGTCGTTTCGGGTCGGCAAGATGGTCGGTGATGCAAATGCAGTCGAAGCCGCGCTCGCCGTAAAAATCAATGATCTCCGGCACGGAAAGTTTGCCGTCGGAATAATTCGTGTGAATGTGGAAATCGCAGAGAAGCATCTGCCGCTGGTGACCGCCGTTGGTTTGGGCGGGAGCGCGCATGACACGGTCCGGCGCGGTTTCAAAAAGTTTGACAGCCTTGTGTTCGGGCAGCTCGTGTCCGGCAGATTCGAGAATGAGTTCGCTGATGCGCAGTGCGGCGTCCGGGCGGGAAAGCTTCTTGATGTTCCTTCGCCACTCGTTCCAGAGTCCCGCGCGTTTCTCAAAGGCGAGCTCGACGGCCTCGGAAATTTCCCGGTTCCGCTCGACGACGGCGCCAAGGCTGAATTTTTCGATGAGCGCGGCGTTGCCTTCGTGCTGTCCGGGGATGACCTTGTTGACGATGATCGGGCAGCGCGCGGCGATGGCCTCCTGCACGGTTTCGCTGCCGGCCTTGCTGATGACGAGGTGATGCGACATCAGGTGTTCCGGCATCTGATTTGTCCAGCCGAGCACCTTCACGCGGTCGCCAAAATCGCGGGTGTGTTCGATGAGCCGGGCGCGCAGTCCCGGGTCGTGGCCGGTGATGACGGTGAGTTCGACGTTTTCAATTTCCATCAGACAATCCACGGCCCTGGCGGCTTTTTTCTTGCCGGTGTTGACGATGAACAGGACACGGCGTGGTTCATCGCCAACGGGCTGGGTGAGCGCGCCGGGATTGTCGGCAAAAGCCGGATTGACGGGATAGCCGAGCGTCAGGATTTGTTTCTCCGCGACGCCGGCTTTTTTCAAGGCGTCGGCGGTGGCGTTGTTGACGACGCAGAAATAATCACACGGCGCGCGGAACCATGTGGGATTGATTTGAACGGAATCGGTGACGACGGTGATGAGCTTGAACGGACGTTCGCGGTCGTGGTAAATCGCCTTGATAACGTGGCCATAAGCCGGATAAGTGGACACCACGCAGTCGGGCTGGGTTTCGGCGAGGATTTTCTCCAGCGTGATTTGCAGGCGCGCGAAACCGCCCAGTTGCTTCTCAATGAATGGCGATTCGAGCAGCGAATTAAAACCGCTCCAGAGCTTTGGCGCGTGTTGGACGACGCCCAGATAGGCCTTGCGGGCGAGGGTGTTGAACGCGCCAAAATTATCGGCGAAGAGGTCGAGGACTTCCGCGCGCGCGTTTTCGTCGAGCAATTCAATGGCGTCACGCAGGCTGCGGGCGGCCGCATGGTGTCCGTCACCGAATCCGGCCGTCAGGATGAGGATTTTTTTCATGGTCGGATCTCCACTCACCCCGAACCTACTCGCGACATGTTACGGAAATGTGACGAACAGGTGAACTTCTATTCACAATTTTATTCACAGAAACCTTAAAGCGCCAAAGAATCGGACTTCACCTTGATCCGTGGCGTGGTGGTTCAAAGTCTCAAAAAGCGGAAATTGGAAATCCGTGTCCATCCGTGACCATCCCGGGTTGAAAGATTGACCTCCCAAAACTTGACGCTCACTTTTCGGACACCAAAGAAGCCAGTAGAAACAGCCCAAGGAGTTGAGAATGAAATTCCAACGACGAAGGCCATGCCGCCAGACGCCGGCGTTAATCCCATTCTGATGGACAATTTTGTCTTGACATCTTCAAGGCAAAGTTGTTTATAGTTGGAACAGCAAACAGTAAATCCTCGGCCTCATGTAACAAATGAGTGTTTTAAAAGAAGGCGAATTTATTGGAATTGTTGTGTCTCGCTTGATGTGCAGCGGGTCCTTTTTTCCACGGGAATTGGCTTTGACAGAGGAGGAACGTTGAATTGCGGCGAATTTGACCGGCAGTTAACCCTTGAACCAACCGGAAAGCCATGAAAAACAAAACCCATCCCGCCCGTTTCCAAACCTGCATCCCCATCGTCGTCTGCGGCGCATTGCTGGCGCTGCGCACGAGTGCCTTCGCCGCCGTGACGGTCAACACAGACTTTTCGATTCAACCGGTCGGGATCCTGCAAGGCGTGGGGGTTGGCTGGAGCGACACCAACGCCACGCTGGAAAGCCGGACGAATCTGGCGACCGGGAATTGGACCACCGTGTCGAATGCGTCCAGCCCCTATTATGAAATCCCCGGCCTGCCAGCGGATTTTTTCCGGCTTAATTTCGGGAACGTTGCCAACCAGCCGCCAGTGGCCAATAACGATTTCTACACGGTCACCCACGACCAAGTTTTGAGTGTGTCGTCACCAGGAGTTTTGGCCAATGACGTGGACAACAACAATTTGGAGTTGTTCGCAACGATGGATTCCGGACCGGGCAACGGAACATTGATACTCAATGCTGACGGCAGTTTTGACTACACACCCAACCAGGGATATGTCGGTCCGGACAGTTTCACTTATGTTGACAGCGACGAGTTGGGCGGGGTGAGCGCCCCAGCCACGGTTTTTATCACAGTCACGAACCACCCGCCCGTGGCGCAGCCCGACGTTTACGGCGTGCAGGAAAACGGGATGTTGTATATTGCCCCACCCGGCGTGCTGGTCAATGACACGGACGCGGATGGCGACGCGCTGACCGCCGTGTTGAGTGCCAGCCCATTTGACGGAACGGTGACGTTGAACAGTGACGGTTCATTCATCTACACGCCAAACAGCAACTACGTTGGCTCGGACTCGTTCACTTACTATGACGACGACGGCATCACCAACGGCAATACGGTGACGGTGACGTTGAATGTTCATTCCAACAATACGCCGCCGGTGGCTGTTGGTTCCAGTTACACCATGGCAGAAGGCACAATCCTCCCGGTGTCCGCGCCCGGAGTTTTGACCGGTGCTACGGACGCCGATGGCGATTCCCTGTCGGCTGAATTGGTCAGCGGGCCATCGGACGGAACGCTGAATTTGTCAGGTGATGGGTCGTTTCAATACACACCGACCAGTGGATTTACCGGAAACGACACGTTCACCTTCGAGGCCTTTGACGGGCTGACCAACGGCAACACGGCCACAGTGACCATCACCGTGACCAACAGCCAGCCGATGGCGTCGGTCTATACCTACTATGTCCACGTCGGCGCGGTTCTTTCAGTGCCGCCCTCCGGCGTCTTGTTGGAGGATGCCTCGCCCATCAACGATCCGCTCGTTGCCCAGCAAGTTTCGCCTCCATCACTTGGTACCATGTTGTTGAACGGCGACGGCTCGTTTGATTACACCAACATCAGCGCGGGCGTGGACACCTTCACCTACGAGGCCGTGGACACGCTTGAAAATTCGACGAGCGCCCCCGCGTTGGTCACCATCATTGCGACCAATCGCCCGCCCGTGGCCGTGGCGGACGCATACGGCGTCCTTACCAACACCACGCTCAACGTGCCCGCGCCGGGAGTCCTGGTAAATGATACCGATCCTGATGGGGACAGTTTGAACGTGGACGTCAGTTCGGTAACCCGGCCGGCAAACGGCGCGGTGGCAATGAACGCGGACGGCTCGTTCGCCTACACCCCCGATTCAGGATTTGTTGGCACCGACACCTTCACCTATGCGGCCAGTGACGGTCTGGCCGACAGTGCCCCCGCCATTGTCAGTGTGAATGTTCACGCGACGAATGCCACGCTGCTTTCCAATCCAGGCATTTACGCCATCCGCCCGGATGAAATTCTAATTGTCAGCAACGACGAAAGTGTGCTGCTGGCCGATGATTCGGACAGCGATGGAGACGTGTTGACGGCGACGTTGCTGACCAGCCCGGCCAACGGCAGCCTGTCCTTTGATACCAACGGTGATTTTGTCTATACGCCCAACGATGAGTTCGTGGGACAGGATTCATTCACTTATCAACCGAATGATGGCCCGGTTGCGGGCACACCCACCACAGTCTATATCAATATTCAAAATTCCGCCCCCGTGGCTGTCTCGGATGTCTACACGTTCCACTTTCTTACGACCAACGACACGGTCACCAATTATGTTGTCGGACCACCGGGCGTGCTGGAAAACGACAGCGACGCCGACCAGGATGAGCTTACCGCCGACCTTGTTTCCAGCACAACCAACGGCGTATTGCAGTTCGATGAGGATGGCTCCTTCACCTACACGCCCAATCCGGGCTTTGTCGGCACGGACACGTTCACCTATGTTGCGGATGATGGATACACCACTTCTGAAGTGACGACCGTCACCTTGGACATCACGGACACCGCGCCGGTGGCAGAGCCGGATTACTTTTACACAGCTAAAAACACCGCCCTCTCCAACGCCGCCCCCGGCGCCCTGGAAAATGCCTATGATGCCGATGCCGATCCTTTGACGGCTGTGCTGGTCAGTCCCACCAGTAACGGTTCGTTGACGCTCAATCCCGATGGTTCGTTCCTTTACACTCCCAATAACGGGTTCGTCGGCACGGATCAATTCACTTACTCGGCTTACGATGGAGGCCTGACCAGCGCGCCGGTGGCCATCAGCATTGATGTCACCAACAACTTTATCATCATTTTAGCTGCCAAACCGGCGCCTTTGGCGCAACCGCAGGCCGGAGGAGGCGGCCCCAGCGCAGTCCTTTCCCAGTTGACGTTCGACAATGTGATACAAACCCCGAATATTCGCGGCATCACGCCAACTGGCCGCGCGATTTATTCGGACTGGGTGGGTTCAGCGGCGATCGAGAACGGTTATCCGCCTGTTTCTTTTGACGGCAGGGCGTGGGACTACGGCTGGAGATGGGGGACTGGCAATGGTTACATTCCAAGCACGGGCTTTGGTCGTTACCCGTATATTTACGTGCGAAACAACGCCCTGGCAGCCACTGTCATGCTCAGCTTGGCGAATATTGCTCCCGGAAGTAAAATTGCCTTGACCGGCGATGTGTATTGGAATGGCCAGGCAAACAAATTGTTTCAAGTTATAGCGGGTTTGGTGGGCGTGGGTTCAACTATCGTACCCAGCCAATTGCCAGCCGGCAATTTGAATGGAACTGTTTCAGACACTCTAAAATACACCTTCACGGTGGGGGCAGGGCCGGGCGGAGCCAACTATAACGGCCTTAAAACCCCCGATGCCGGCGGGCCGAAGGGCCAATGGGCGACAACCACCACTCTCTTCCCGAATTTTGTGGGATCAAACGTCATGACAATTATCTGGCATTACAACATTACACCGCCGGGTAAAGCCGCGACCACCGAAACCATTTGCGGCGTCAGCAAGCACATCATTTATCTCACCTTTGGACAAACGGTGCTGGAGCGGAACTATTGGACGGTGACGGATGCCGGCTGCAAGACAGCCCCCGCTTTCGTCGCCAATCTCAACCTCCAGAACCAGAACGCTTACATCGGGTCCATTTTTCAAACCAAATTCCGCAGCCTGTTCAACATATTCGCGCAGGCAACGCCCGCCGTGGGAAATCTAACGCGAGTGGATGGCGCGCCTTTAAGTTTTTACGGCACGGCCATTCAACCGTCCTTCGTCAGTCCCTATTGGAGGACCATGCCTCAAAATACAACCGGCTGGCGCGCCCCCCAATCCGCCAATGCTCCCAACTTGTTGCGGTATGGCGCCGGCTTGAACTACGCGTGGGCCGACCTGTTCCGGCAGATGCTTTGGGCGCAGGGACTGAAGACTGCCGGCGGAACGCCCGTGGGCACTTTTAACACCATTACTGCCAAAAATAACAATGATGGATTTTTGCTGGCGGGAACCATGCCGGGCGTGGGCGCCGCGCCCTTCAAGGCCGCCTCGTTTCAGGCGACCACCACGGCCGATACGAGGTATCCTACCTATCAAACCGCTGCCTTGGCAGGCTCTGCGCCGCCAGGCCCCGGTTGGAGATTTCTTTTCAGGTTGAACCTTCCGCGCGGGGTCAATGTTCCAGGGGGAATCTCCACGCCCCAGCGCAGTGCCATCAATGGCCAGAATGACGCCACCGGCCTCGTGCTTCCGGGTTTTAACACCGCCAGTTTCGGCCGCGCTCCCAACTGGTGGTTTGCCGACTGTGTTGTGAATATCAACAACACCCTTTATGATCCCTCTTACGGCATGGATTGCTCCTTCGGGGATCTGCAGGCCAAACTCGTGGATGGCACCTTCGGCTTCCCGCAGATTATCAACAACTCTGTGCGAGTCTTTAATATGGAAGCCAAGGCGCAAGCCAAAGATGTTGGCAAGTTGAAAATCCGCTTTATTACCATGACGGCGGTTGATAATGCCGGAAACTCGACGGTCAACCTGAAAATGGCCACGGACAAAAACTTCAACGCTGGCGGAGCCATTGACAATACCGCGAATAATGTCATCAAGTTAATGTATTGGAATCCCAACATTGCGGAATGGAAAACCCTGAAGAAAGGGCAGGCCGTGATGGGCGTTTTCAATTTCAACAATTTGAAGCCGGCTAACAATCCAGGTATGCCGGCGACGGGTTTCATCAGGGCAACGGCCGACTGGTATGGCGATACGGTCATATCGTATTAGTTCGACGTGACGCGATTTGCCGTGGGCAAAGGTCTGGCGACAACGGACGGTGGCATTCAAACACTGGCGGGCTGCGTTCCGCAATGTTGAAGACGCCTGCACCGCTTGCTTGACGCCACCCCGCCCAGTGTAACAACAAAAGGGTTTTGTTCCCCTGCCCTGACGTGTCCGCCGATGGCGCGGAACCGCCGTCCTGAAAACCGCGACCCGCTTTTACCTTCAATTGCGGAAAAAGCATAAATGCGCAACCCACGGCACGTGGATGCCTCTGACTTCGGGAACGACGACGCAGCCCGACAAAAGCCTTGTTCCCGCGCCGTATAACGTGTTAGCTCTCGCCCGTCATGCCGACAAATAAAGGTTCAATTCGCCTGTTTCGCATTTTCGGAATTGATGTGTATTTGCATTGGTCGTGGTTTTTGATTTTGCTTTATGTGATTCAAACTAGCGGCGGTGGAAAATCAGCGTTGACTTTGAGCATAATTTGGCTGCTGACACTTTTCGTAATTGTATTGCTACACGAATTCGGCCACGCCTTGGCGTGCAAGCAAACAGGTGGCCAAGCAAACCAAATCGTTCTGTGGCCGCTCGGCGGTGTTGCTTATGTCGCGCCGCCCCAACGTCCGGGTGCGCAACTCTGGAGCATCGCCGCCGGGCCATTGGTGAACGTGATTTTATTCATTGCGGCAACGGCCATTCTGATGGTCGGTGGCATATCGGGTTTGTCCGACCAATGGCCAATGTTTTGGGATTACATCAGCATCGTAGCATATATCAATTTGATCTTACTGAAGTTCAATCTGCTGCCAATTTTTCCGCTGGACGGAGGGCAAATTTTGCGGTCGCTGCTTTGGTTCAAATTTGGGAAAGCGCGCAGCATGATGATTTCAGCAATCATTGGCTTCATCGGAATCGCCGCGCTGATTCCGTGGGTCATCGCGCAAAATCGCAATTGGTATTATATTTTGGCGGCTTTCATTGCTTTCAATTGTTGGAATGGTTTTCAGCACGCGCGCAATTTGATGAAGGTCGCCAAACTTCCGCGCCGGCCGGGTTTCGCCTGTCCGTCCTGCCACACCGCGCCGCCGCTCGGCGAACTCTGGCGCTGCGGCAAATGCGCGAAGCCTTTCGACACGTTTGCGACGCAGGCGCAATGCCCGCATTGCGGCACGCAATACAACGCAACGCAGTGCCTGGATTGTGGAACTTCGCGGCCAATTGGCGAATGGATTACTTCGCCTCCGCAAAACAATTAAATAAGGAAAGCAAGAACACAGGAAGAACTTTTCTGCATTCCGGCTTTCCTAATTAAAAATCAGTCTTCCGCCTTGAACGCGCGCGAAATCAAATCGCGCACCGCTTTCTTCGTGTCTTTGCCTTCGTAAAGCAGCGCGTGAACCTCGTCAATGATCGGCGTCAGCACCTGCTTTTCCTTCGCCAGCCGGTGCGCCGAGCGCGCGGTCGGATAACCTTCCGCCAGCTTTGGATGCGAGGCCTGGATTTGTTCGATGCTCTCGCCGCGACCGAGCCGCTCGCCCAAATCGCGGTTGCGGCTTTGCTTTGAGAAACACGTCAGCATCAAATCGCCAAGGCCGCTCAAGCCGGAAAAAGTTTCCGCCTGCGCGCCGCACGCCACGCCGAGCCGGCGCATCTCGGACAACGCGCGCGTGACGAGGCCGGCCTTGGTGTTGTCGCCGTAGCCGAGGCCGTCGCTCACGCCCGCCGCAATGGCGATGACGTTTTTCAACGCGCCGCCGTATTCCACGCCGAGAACATCCGTGCTGCGATAGATGCGGAATTCCGGGCGATGAAAAGCACCCTGCACCGTCTTCGCCGTGCCGTCGCTTTCGCTGGCGCAGACGACCGTCGTTGGGATGCCGAGCGCCACCTCGCGTGCGAAGCTCGGCCCGGACAGCGCGGCGACGCGGTTCGCCGGCGCGTGCTCACGCAAAATCCGGCTCATGGTCTCGCCGGTTTCAAATTCGATGCCCTTGGTCACGCTCACAAAAATTCCCGGATGACCTTTCAGCCTCGCCGCCACTTCGCGGAACGCCTGCGACGGGATCGCCATGATCAGGCATTCGCGCCCGCCGACGGCCTTCTGAAAATCCGGTTCGGTCTTCCAATCCGTCGGCAGCGCCACGCCGGGCAGGAGCCGTTCGCTGTGGCCCTGCCGAAGTTCGGCGAGCAGCGTGGCGTTGATGTCCCACAGCGTGACCGCGTTGCCGTTTTCGTGGAGCACTTTGGCCAGCGCCGCGCCCCACGCGCCGGCGCCGAGGACGGTGATTTTCATTTCGTCTCCTTTTTGTTGCCAAGCCGGTTTTCGGTTCCCGCCATCAGCCGTTGGATGTTGGATTTGTGTTTGTAAACCGCCAGCGCGCCGAGCGCCGTCGTGACAATGCCGAGCAATAAATTATTGGGTGTCATAATCCAAACCGCGGCGGGCAACGCCACTGCCGCCGAAATGGAACCAATCGAAACATAGCGCGTCACCAACACGGCTAAAATAAAAACAACGAGTGCAACCAACACCGCCCACGGCGCGAGCGCGAGATAAACGCCAGCCGTCGTCGCTATGCCCTTGCCGCCTTTGAACTTCAGCCAGCAGGTGTAATTGTGGCCAAGCACGGCGAAAATGCCGGCGATGATTTTGAAACGTTCTAATGGCGGCATAGAAGGCTCGGTAAAAGAATCTGTATAAGGACTCAAACCATCAAAATTTGGAGCAAAATAGGCGCAAATAAATACTCCTAGATTACAAGCAATCCAGCCTTTCACTGCATCCATCAGCAGCACGAGAATTCCCGCCGGTTTGCCGAGCACGCGCATGGCGTTGGTCGCGCCGATGTTGCCGCTGCCGGCGCTGCGGATGTCCACGCCCTTCGCCCGCGCGACGAGAAAGCCGGTCGGGATTGAGCCGAGCAGATACGCTATGAGCGCGGTCAGGATGTAAGCGAGAATCGGCACGGCGACAATCTAACGGTTGAAAGTTGCCGGTTGAAAGTATTTTTAATCCGTAGGTGACGACGTAAGGAGTCTCCAACTCGCGGGATTATGCCTTTGACAAACTTTTGTGGGATTGCCGTGGTAGGGACGGCGCGCTGCGCCGTCCGCGCCGCAGAGCGGCGCAACGAATGGCCCAAATCGTGCGACCTGCCACCAGCGTTCCGCCCGCCATTGCGCGGGCGGGGACAACGCAGCGTGCTGTCCCTGCCTCCAAGTTTGTCAAAGGCATAATCCCACCAACTCGCCGAAAGAATAAGACTCCTTTGGCCGTCTCCTGCATGATTTCAGTTTTGAGTTTCGGCCGTTCGCTGGCACACTCCGCGCATGGCATCGAAAGTCAAAGTCGCCGTCCTCGGCACCGGCTCGCTGGGACAAAACCATGTCCGCATTTATTCCGAACTCGAATCGTCCGGCCAGGTGGAATTCGCCGGCGTTTTCGACACGAACGCCGACACCGCGAAAAAAATCGCCGCGAAACACAAGGTGCGCGTCTTCAATTCCATCGCCGGGGCCGCCGCCGCCAGCGACGCGCTCAACATCGTCACGCCGACCGTCACCCATTTTGAGATCGCCAGACAATTGCTCCAGCAGGGCCGGCACGTGTTCGTGGAAAAGCCGATGACCGATGACACGGAGCAGGCGGCGGAACTCATCCAGCTCGCCCAGCGGAAAAATTGCGTCCTGCAAGTCGGCCACGTCGAGCGGTTCAACCCCGTTTTCAAATATCTCGAATCCGTCGCCACCGAACCGCGCTTCATCGAGACGCACCGGCTCTCGCCCTACCCGGCCCGCTCCACCGACATCGGCGTCGTGCTCGATTTGATGATTCACGACCTCGACGTGGTGCTCGCCTTCGTGAAATCGCCGGTGACGAGCGTGGACGCCGTGGGCATTCCCGTGTTGAGCAAGTCCGAGGACATCGCCAACGCGCGGCTGCGTTTCGCCAACGGCTGCGTCGCCAACCTCACCGTTAGCCGCGTCAGCCCGGAACGGATGCGGAAGATTCGCGTCTTCAGCGGCCCGACCCATCCGTGCTACATCTCGCTCGATTACCGCGCGCAGGAGGGATTCATCTATCGCATCGCCCGCGACGACGAAAAGAAAAGCTCAAAGCTGAAGAAGATCCTCGCGGGAAAACTCGGCGTCGGCAAGGACCTAGCCATCGTCAGCGAATTTGCCGGGAAAAAAGTCGTGCGCGAGCCGGTGCCGATTGCGAAGGACGAACCGCTCAAGCTCGAACTGCAAAGTTTTGTGGACTGCGTCCGCGAAAAACAGACGCCCGTCGTCAGCGGCGAATCCGCCAAACGCGCGCTGGATCTGGCCTTTGAAATCACGCGGCAGGTGCAGCAGAACAAATGAAAAATAAATTATGCCAAACCTAACCCATCGCCCAGAAACCAAAACGGTTCAGGACATCAAAAATCTTTTTGAGGACGGGCTTCTCAATTTAGAACCTGGTTTTCAACGTCAATCGGTTTGGTCAGAAAGAGATCGCGCTAAACTAATGGATAGCATTTTGAGAAATTACCCGTTGCCTGCCATTTTTCTTTATCGCCGCGAAGATGATGGCCAAATTATTTATGACGTAATTGATGGCAAGCAACGCATTGAATCAATTTTGATGTTTATGGGTATGATGCGTGGCCGCTACTGGCTTAAAACGCAATTGCCAGAGCATGACGAAATCGAATGGATTGATTGGAAGCGGCTCTACAAGCGCAAACTTCAACATTTAGTGACCGGCTATCGAATTCCGGTCATCGAAGTGGATGGAGAAATGGGCGACATAATTGATGTATTTGTCCGAATTAATTCCACTGGCAAAGCGCTTACGCCACAGGAAAAAAGAAGAGCCAAATATTACAATCGGAGTCCGCTCTTGAAAGAGGCTGACCGTTTAGCTCGCCGTTATGAATGGTATTTTGCTGAAATGGGCATATTGAGTTCCGGGCAAATGAGCCGGATGAAGCATGTAGAATTAGTTTGTGAGGTAATGCTTTCAATTCTCCGAGGTGACGTGATTAACAAGAAGGCTGCACTGGATCGTGTAATGAAGGCTGACAGTTTCAATGCGCGCGAAATTTCCAAAGCGTCCAGAAAAACAATTACCGCTTTGAATCGCGTGCGGCGAATGTTTCCAAAACTTTACTCAACTCGTTTTAGCAAAGTGACCGACTTCTATTCACTTGTAATGCTCATTTCCAAATTTGAGGAAGAAGGCTTGATACTCACGGATAGGAAACGCAATCGGCTCGCATGGGATTTATTGGTTACATTTTCCAACAAAGTTGATGATTTGCGAGAACGGCAGCGGAAACTTGAAGCAATTAAGCCGGAGCAAGAGCTTTATCGTCATTACGTCCAAACCGTACTCCAAGCCACTGACGAATATAATCAGCGCAAAGCCCGCGAAAGTATTTTGAAAGGAATTCTTGGAAGTTTATTTGCGAAAAAAGATTCGCAACGAGTATTTAGTTCCGAGCAACGGCGGTTGATGTGGAACACCGCAAGTAATCGCCGTTGTGCCAATGAAAAATGTGGAGAACCGCTTTCGTGGGAAGATTTTACTCTCGACCATATTGACCCTCACAGCAAAGGTGGACGTTCGCGCTTGGAAAACGCTGCGCTCATGTGTCGCAGTTGCAATTCATCCAAAGGCAATCGAAGGCGTTAATATTCTCCGCGCCACCTTGAAACCAAAAACCTTCATGCTCATCGCCGGCGAGGCGAGCGGGGATTTGCTCGCGGCGGAACTGGTTTCCGCGCTGCGTGCTAAAATTCCATCTGCCATCTCCCATCTTCCATCTTCGCCGACTTTTTTTGGCGCGGGCGGCGCGAAAATGTCCGCCGCCGGAGTCGGGCTGGCGTTCGACATGACGCAGCACTCGGTGGTCGGCATCACCGACGTGCTGAAAAATTATTTCAAGTTCCGGCGGCTGTTCAACCAGCTGCTCGCGCTGGCAGTTGAGCGCAAGCCGGACGCCATCATCGGCGTGGATTTTGGCGGGTTCAACCTGCGCTTCGGCCACGCGGTCAAGGAATACGTCCGCAACAATCCGTTTGCAAAATGGAATCCGAAAATCGTCCAGTTCATTTCGCCGCAAGTCTGGGCGTCGCGTCCGGGCCGCGCGAACCTGCTGGCGGCGGATTACGACCTGCTCCTGAGCATTTTCCCGTTCGAGAAGGACTGGTATGCGCAGCGCGTGCCCAAGTTGCGCGTGGAATTTGTCGGGCATCCGATGATTGGAAGATTTGAAAAAGCGGAAAACAGAAAGCAGAAAGCAGAAATTTCAGTAATTTCGCCGACAATTCTGCTTTTGCCCGGCAGCCGGAAGAGCGAATTGCAGCGGCATCTGCCCGTGATGCTCGGTGCGATGAAATTGATTCGTGAAAAAATGCCGGAAGCGCGGGCCAAAATGGTTTTTCCGGATGAAGAATTAAAAAAACTCGCGGACAGGTTGTTCGCGCTCCCGGCGGATTGGGAAATCCAAATCGGCGATTTGCCGCAGGCGCTCGCGCAGGCCGATGCCGCCATCGCCTCGACCGGCACGGTGACGATGGAATGTGCGTTCTTCGGCGTGCCGACGGTGACGCTCTACAAGGCGTCGTGGATCAACTGGGAAATCGCCAAGCGCATCGTGACGGTGACATCAGCGACGATGCCGAACCTGCTCGCGAACGAGGAAGTGTTTCCCGAATTCCTCCAGAATGCCGCAACGCCGGAAAACATTTCGCGCGCGGCGCTGGAATTGTTGCAGGATGAATCGCGCCGGACAAAAATCAAATCGCAACTCGCCAAAATTGTTTCCTCGCTCGGTGAACCCGGCGCGGCGGGACGCGCAGCAACGGCGATTTTAAGTTTGTTCAAGTGAAATCCTCTTTCGCCCGACAGAAAGCATTTTACACCGCACAGATGCCGGAGTATTATGCTCAACCATGAGCACGGTGGCTGAAATTGAAAAGGCGATTCAAGCGTTGCCTTCCGCAGAACGCGAACGGCTTGTCGAAGATTTGCCCTCGATTTTGCCGGAACTCAACGGCGACTTGAAATGGGAACGCATCATTGCCGACGCCAGCCCGCGCCCGGCGCTCACGGCTTTGGGCGACGAAATTGCGGCGCAGTTCAAAAAGAATCCCGCCGCGTTTTCTGAATTGCGCGATGCAGATTTCGACGAGCAATCGTGAAATCGCTCGGCGCGGCGCAATTTTGGAAGGCTTACCGCGCACTGCCGCCGGAAATCAAACCAGCCGCCCGCGCCGCTTATCGAAAATTTTTGGACAATCCCGCGCATCCGTCGTTGCAACTGGAACGATTGCGTTCTGACGCGCGGTTTTGGTCGGTGCGCGTCACTCGCGATTACCGTGCCGTCGCCCAAAGATTTGACGGCGATGTTTGGATATGGGTCTGGGTTGGCAGCCACAAAGATTTTGACCGGCAGTTTCCAAAATAAATTTCTTGTTTTTGACACGAATTTCACGAATTGGCACGAATTGCATTTTATGGAAATTGGGGAGCGCACGCGTCTCGCGTGCAGTTTTCGACGTCTCGTCGGAAACATTTTTGCAATTCCGTTCAGCGGGACGCTGAACGGTGCAACCGGGACGGTCGCGCTCCCCGAAATGAAAAATGTCGCGCGAAGGACGCGAAGGCGGCGAAGGATTTTTATGGACAAAATTTTTGACAGGAACAAAATCAATTTGTGAATGGCGTTGGATTGTAAATTCTGAAAACACGTTGTGGGCGGATTTTATTCAAACATTACATTGAAAGGACCAGACCAAGCAACAGTTGCAAAGGCTTTGCATGGTCGCGCGGCAGTTGTCACGCCGAAAGTTGGTAACTGCACCGTTGTTTTTGATTCCATTTGTGACAAGCAAGATGATAATACCATGAGTGAACTTACGGCGCGATTGTCGCGCGAGCTGCAATGTCCAGCGTGGGTAATTCTTGTTCATGACGATAGCGTTTTCTGGTATCGGCTTTATCTAAATGGCAAATTGGTGGATGAATATAATTCGTGTCCGAGTTATTTCGACGCGAATGCGGAACCAGCCGAGCCGTCGGGTGGTGATGCCGAAAAATTGTCTGAAGCATTTGGAGCGGGCCAACAGCATGAAGTTGACGACATTCTTCGTAAATCGGGAGCGGCATTTGATAACGGCTATGTTTTTGAAACGGAAAGGCACGCTGATTTAGTTCGTGCGTTATCATTGCCAGAATTCGCTGTTGGTGTAGCTTACGCAAGTTTTGAACGTGGAGAATTTCCTGAAGGTTTGTCGGCAGAGCAAATGATGAAGGCAGTTTAATTGCCTTCGCGCCCTTCGTGCGACATTTCATTCTTGCATACGCATAAAAATCATTTCCTTTATTCGACGCGCGTCTTAACTTTTCCGCATGGACACACTCCACGCGCCGTGGCGCATCGAATATATTTTGTCGCCCAAGCCGGAACTCAAGGAAGGCTTGTTCACGCGCATCGCGCAATCGTCCGACGACGAGGCTAACTACGTCATCGCGCGCGACCGCACCTGCTTTGCGCTGCTCAACAAATATCCCTACACCGGCGGCCACCTCATGGTCGTGCCTTACAAGGAAGTCGCGGATTTGCACGGGCTGACCGACGAGGAAGTGTCCGATCTCTGGAAACTCGCGCGCCGCTGCCTCACCGCGCTGACGACAGTGATGAAGCCGGAGGGATTCAACATAGGCATCAACCTCGGCAAGGTCGCGGGCGCGGGCATTTTGGAACATCTGCACATCCACGTCGTGCCGCGCTGGAACGGCGACACGAATTTCATGCCGGTGATCGCGAACACGACGGTTTTGCCGGAGGCGTTGAAGGAAATCGCGGCGAAACTGCGGATGGAATTGGGGTAATAATTTTTGCCATAGATGGGCACAGATGAAACATGGATAAAGACCGGGGACAAAGATTTTTTACTCCAGCCGGTGACGCAACAGATCATCGGCGCGGCGTTTGAAGTTCACAACATTCTTGGCTTTGGGTTTCTGGAGAAAGTTTATCAACGCGCCATGCAAGTTGAATTGCAAACACGCGGTGTGAAAGTTGAATTGGAGCCGAAAATTCAGGTTCAGTTCAAAGGCGTCATCGTGGGCGATTATGCGGCCGATTTGCTGGTCGCTGACAAAATTATTGTAGAACTCAAGACGGACGCAACCTATCAATCCGCCCACGAAGCCCAATTGCTCAATGAACTTCGCGGCACTGGAATAAAGCTGGGTTACTTGATCAATTTTGGCCGTGAAAAAGTGGAATATAAACGGATGGGCTTTTAATCCCAATCTGTGTTTCATCTGTGTTAATCTGTGGCTAATAAATGTTTTTTGATTTGTGACCACTGAAACCCTTCATTTCGAGAACGAGCCCTTGTGCTTGCCATCAGGCAAGATCAGTGAGCCGTTGCCGCAGCCGCAACCAGCCGCACCGGGCCGAGCAGACCGGAGGGCAGCGGCTGGATCAGATTGAGGTTTTGCGGCTGGAAGCGGTTGCCGAATTGTCGCGTAATTCCTTCGTAGTCGTAGTTCGGAAGCTTGATGCTGGCCATGTAGTTGACGGCGAGGTTGGCGACTTCGATGCGGATTTTATTTTCGCCGGACTTGAGCCTGCCGGTCACGTCAACCGAATATGGCGGACACCATACCGAGCCGACACGCTGGTCGTTGAGGTAGAGGACGGCGGCTTCGCGGACGGGAGCGTCCAGATCGGCGTGATAACCCTGTCTGCGGCCCCGGTCTTGCGCGGGCGTTCCCTGGCCAAAATCGAACGACGCGGACAAACCGTCCTTCAACAATTCCGGAGCGACGGTGATGGTCTTTTCGTAGGTCGCAACGCCGGAAAAATTAATTTCATTTGTGAGCGTCGTCCATGATGCGAGCGTGTCCAACGCAACCGGACCGCTGTCTTTGCCGAAACGGACAGTCCATCCGTTGCTCAAATCCAACGGCGGTGGCACGGTGGCGACGGCCGGGGAAATTTCCGAAGCCGGCAGTTTGCGCTTCGTGAACGCGACAATCGTTGAAGCGTAAGGCGCAAGGTCCAAATGAACGGTGGTCGAACCGGCGGATTGCCCGGAGACGGTTGCGGGGCTGACGCTGCCATCCATTGCGTTCCAGATTTCCGGCTGCAATCCCGTCACGCGAAACGCCACTTGCACGCTCTTCGGCTCGTTGCCCGTGTTGGCGAGGAAATAAATCTCGCCGTCATCGGTGTGGCGATGCACCGCGCCGATCTCCGGCGCGGCGGGCGATGCCGCCACGTCCGGCGCCAATTGTTTGGCCAGCGCCGCGCCAAGTTGACTTTCGTCTTCGATGAAAATACCCGGGGCCTTCGCATCCTTGAAAAGACGCTGGACGATGCCACGCACGGCCTTGGTGTCTTTGTCGGGCGTTTGGTAACCCGGAGCCAGATCCGGCAGGCGTCCCGTGGCGATGACGATGCCGCCGGCGCGGGCGAACTTTTCCAGCTTCTTCATCGTGGCAAGCGGAATGCGCTCAACCCCGGGCAGGACGACCACGCGATAATGCACGTCGCCGAACTCCAGAGTGTCGCCGGCGACCTTGCCGCGCATGGCGAGCAACTGGTCGTCAAAAAAATCGAGGTCATAACCGGAATCCGTAATCGCTTTCACACAGCCGCCCACTTTTCCTTGCAACGCGGCGGTCAGGCTGAAGTTGCGTCCCAAACCCGCCCACGCATCGCTGTTCGGCAGGAACAACGCAACATCGTTGGCGGGCGTTCCCTGGCGCAGAATGTAGCTGACGCGCTGGAGATATTTCGCAACGTCGGGCATCACGATCCACCACGGATTTTTCTCATCGAAAACTCCCGCCGCGTAAAAACTCCAGCCCGGATACGGCGCGCCCTCCGCCGTGTAGGGCCAGCCGTGACAGATGATCTGGTTGATGCCGCACAGGAAATGCAGGTCGGCCTCCGCCTTCATGTCCAGCGGCGTCGCGCGAAACACCGGCGAGTGCAGCCAGGTGAATGTTTCCGAGGAAGTCACCGGCCGGCCGAGCAGATGGCTGGCCGACGCCGCCCAGCGCGTGGCCGAGAATTCTTTCTCGGTATTTCTTCCGCCTAATTCGCCCTCCGCAATGTCGCAATAGGCATAACTGGAAAGCGCGGTGGGCGGCGTGCCGTAAGCCTGGATGGTGAACCGGCTTTGGTTCTCGTTGGCCAGCTTCCTGAACGCCTTGATGAAGTAATCGTTGAAAATTTCCGTGACCGTCTGGCCCCAGTCCTGGCGGATGTCCAGCGTCTTCGGGCCGAAGTCGCCGAACAACGCGGGCAGCAACGGCTTCAAATCATAGCCGCGGCGTTTTTGAAATTCAGCGGGGAAATTGGGCGTCCAGTTCTCGCCCGCCACTTCCAGGCTGTCGCAGAAAATCGCGTAAGGCGGATTCGTCCCGCACGCCTGGATTTCCGGTTCGGCGATTTCCTTGATGAACTTCCCAATGGCCGTCGGGCTGTAATGATCAACGATGTAACCCTCGCCGCCAACCGCCGCGCGCTTCACATAGACCAGCCCCGGCAGGCCGGGCGTGTAGAACGTCACCTGGGACGCGCCGCGCAAATCGGACGGCAGCAGCGCCGTGTTGCCGCTAACCTCCAGTGTCAGGTAAGGGCTGCCGCCTGCCGGCGCATTCGTCACCGGACCAAGAAGCGCCGCCACGATTTCTTCATTGTCTCCGCCGTCGCGTCTGCCGCCGCCCGCCGGCAACGCCACATTCGTCTGCCCCGGCGACACGTTGACCGGCGCGGAAGCGTGCAGCGCTTCGGCGGCTTCGCTGCGGGAAATTTGCGGGCCGCCATAAGGCCAGCCGCTGCCGAGCGTCAAGTCCATCCGCAAACCCAGTTCCTTCGCTTTTTCCGCCGTGAACCGCAGCGCTTCGAGATGCTCTGGCGACAGCAGCGCGAAATTCGTCACCCCCGGCAGCTCGCCATCCAGCGCCAGCGGATAGACCGGCTCAACGTCAAAACCGCCGATGCCGCCCTCCTTCATGAAATTCATTTCACGTTCGAGTTCCGGCTTGGTGACCGCCGGTCCGAACCACCACCACCGCACCATGATCCGCGTGTTGTCGGGCGGCTGGTCAAAGCTGCGCTGTAACTGGCCGATGTTGTCCCCGGCAAACAACGAACCCGCAGCGAGCAGCGTCGCGACGGCCGCGACCGGTGTGAAGGATTGCAAACGTAATTTCATATAAAATGACCTTGCCTCGGTTTGGTGGACCGGATGTGAATGCATGAGACATGGGTATTTTTAGTTCAGGTTGGCTTCAATGTCCACAGGGGAATGATGGCCGGCCATGAGACGCAGGGTTATACCCCATTGCGAAGTCGCGGCCCGGTGCGTAATGTGACTCGAACAAATAATTCCTGGGCCTGTAGTTCAGTGGCAGAACAGGGTTTGTTGAGGCCATTTAAAAATTTGGCTTCCACAAGCCACGCGACAGGGGTTCGATTCCCTTCGGGTCCATTATTTTCCAGGGTCGTCTATTTGCGGATGGACACGGATTTTCAATTTCTGCTGCTTGCTGCGCCGACGGCGTTGTGGGCTGCGGTTGAATTTTGCTGAAAAATCGGGACTGGGTAATAATCGAAATTTGGAAGCGCCGGATTGCAGCCAACAACGGTCAAACCGTTCTCAACAGGGTCGGGGCAAATCATTGGCCGGCGAAGTTCAGAGCCGGCGAAACCTTGCAAAGTTTTTGAAGATTTACACGGCTCCGGTCCGCCAAATCGAGGCAACGCCGTAATAAATGGGATTATGCCTTTGACAAACTTTTGTGAGATTGCCGTGGTAGGGACGGCGCGCTGCGCCGTCCGCGCCGCAGAGCGGCGCAACGGATTGCCCAAATCGTGCGGCCTGCCACAAGCGTTCCGCCCGCTATTACGCGGGCGGGGACAACGCAGTGCGCTGTCCCTGCCTCCGAGTTTGTCAAAGGCATAATCCCAACAATGACCCTGAAATGCGCGGTAGGGTTACACCCCATGGTGTTTGCAAGTTTGTCAGGTGATGCTCTTCACCATGAAAAATAAAACATTCCTCATCACATTCCTTTCCGCTGCGGCTTTTGCGGTTGGCTGCAACAAGGAAACAACCACCGCGCAGCAGACGCGCCAGTGGGTGAGCGACAAAATCGCGCCTTGAGGCGGGAAAGAAAAATTTATGAACAAAACTAAATGTTTGGCCGGCAAACTCGGCATCGTGCTGTGCAGCGCGCTTATAGGATGCACAACCTACGGGCAACCGTCGGTGGAGGTCGGGGTGGATGTGCCGCTCCCATCGGTGGAGATCAATGCCGAAAGCGACTTTTATGCGCCGCTCGCACCGCTCGGGGACTGGGTTGTCGTCGGCTCCTACGGACGCTGCTGGAGACCGGCCCGTGTCGAAACGGGCTGGCAACCCTACTGTAGCGGCAGTTGGCAGTTCACCGACGCCGGCTGGTATTGGGTCAGCGATGAGCCGTGGGCGTGGGCCACGTATCATTATGGCCGTTGGGATTTCAACGACCAATTTGGCTGGTATTGGGTGCCGCAGACGCAATGGGCGCCTGCCTGGGTTTCCTGGCACGAAGGGGGCGGCTACGTCGGCTGGGCGCCGCTATACCCGTCCGGAGTGACTGTCATCTCACCGCAAGCGTATGTCTTTGTCCAAGAACGGAATTTCATGCAGCCGGTCAGCCGTTCCACCGTGGTTGTCAATAGCGCCGCCATCATCAGCCAGACCGTGATCAATAAAGGTCCGGCCACCGCGACCATCGAGAAGGCAAGCGGGCGGAAGATTCAGGCGGTCCCGGCTCAGGCACTGCGCCAGAAGACGGAATCAGCGGTCGCCAGCCAGCAGCGGACGCCGGCTTCGTCCGCTGAAAAAATGGCCGGGACGCCGGTTCGCAATGAGGTTCAACCCGCTGAACAGAAAGCAGCTCCTGCGCATGAGTCTGTGGTGCCCGCTCCGGAATTCAAACCCGGGGCCGATCAGCCCCCGGCGATTAAAGAACCAGCCGGGCAGAATGTAAATCAACAACCGGTAAAACAGGAAAAGTCCGCCCAGCCGTCGGATCAGAAAGAACCGCAGCCGGCCCGCGAAAATCCGGCCGCAGGTGTAAGAAACGAAGCAAACCCGGCGGCGGACAAAGACCACGAGAACAAGCCAAATGAATAGTTGCAGGGAAGCGGGTCATCGGCTTTGCAGCCGTCGCGCAAGCGGCCAGTTGCGCTTGGCTGGCATTCTGCGCGTAATTCAAAGATGACTGGCTGACCGACACATTGAATATGGACGCCGCCACGATAGCCCGGCCCCTCGCGGCCAGGGATGATTCGACGGTCGCTGCGGCCCTGCCTGTAGCTGCGCCCGGCGGCGAAGCTCCGTCCGCTGAACCGGTCAGCACAACGATGGCCAGGGTGACACCGGTGCAAATCGTCTTGATTGTGCTCGGCGTCATTGCTTTTCTTTACTTCGCCCGTCCCGTAGTCTTGCCGGTCGTTCTGGCTTGTGTGGCGGGAATGACGTTGAAGCCCTTCATCCGCGGGTTGTCCTGCTGTCACCTCCCTCCGGCGGTCTCCGCCGCAATTGTGCTTTGCCTGCTCGTGTCCGCCATCGGGATTGGTTTCTTTCAACTGGGCCGCCCGGCGTTGAGCTGGATGAATGAGGCGCCGCAACACATGACCGAGTTGAGGCAGCGCGTCCTGAAAATCTTTCCGCGCCTCGCCCGCTTCAGCGAGGCGGCGGCGGCGATGAACAATCTGGGCGCGACCGGGCCGGAAAAAATGGCGGAACAAAAACTGACGCCCACGGTGGAGGTCAAATACAGCCGCGGCCCCGGTCCAATCCTTAACTGGACCGGAACCCTTCTGGCGGGCATCGGCGAGACCCTGGTTTTGCTTTACCTGCTGCTCGCCTCGGGCGACCTGTTCCTGCACAAACTGGTCCACGTGATGCCGACCCTGCGCGAAAAAAAACGCGCGGTCGAAATCAGCCATGGGATTCAGCAACACATTTCCAGCTACCTGTTCTCGGTTTCTCTGATTAACCTGAGCATGGGCATCGCCGTGGGCGGAGGTCTCTGCTTCATGGGCGTGCCCAACGCCGCCATGTGGGGCATGCTGGTGGCGATCCTGAATTTTGTTCCCTACTTTGGCCCCGTTGTCGGCGTCATCCTGCTCGCCGCGGTCGGCCTCCTCACGTTCGACACGCCCTGGCAGGGGTTCCTTCCGTCTGCCTGGTATCTGCTGCTCCATTTGCTGGAGGCGAACCTGGTCACGCCGGTCTTGTTGGGACGCCGCTTTACGCTCAATCCGGTGGTGGTTTTTGTTTCCTTGATTTTCTGGACCTGGCTCTGGGGTGTGCCGGGGGCCTTGTTGTCGGTGCCGGTTCTGGTCTCGGCCAGGGTGATTTGCGACCGCTTTCCCGCGCTGTCTTCCGTCAGCGAATTGCTCATGCGTTAAGCCGGGCATTGCGGCAAAAAGTTTCACGCAACACCCGCCGCCAAGAAGCCCGAAGCGGAGCCGCCGGGCAAGGCGGTTCTCACCGGCGGACCTCCGTCTTCTGGCTTCCGGCCTCTGGTTACGTCTGCGGCTTTTCGGAAATCCTCGCTGACTTGCGATTGCCGGGATCGCGGTTTTTCAAGGGCTGCCGCTGGTTAGTCTGGCATTACAAGAACAAGGCGAATCTTGGTGATGATTGGGGGCGTTTGCACGAGAGCATTCTTCATCTCCACTACAGCTTGTTCATTCATGTTAACACTCCCTCTATCATTGAAGTGTCAACCACTTTAAGACCTTATAGCAATTAACAATAACATTGGGACATATTGGCGATAAAAAGGAAGGGGTTGGTGGTGGTGGCGAGGTCTTTGCGCAGGCGGGTCTTGAAGGCCGCCCAGAGATGTTCGATGGGGTTGAG
>Ga0182018_10001266_pt1 | contig 29182 bp, 24 predicted proteins | sample 812P2MmetaG_FD_120490 | JGI IMG/M metagenome (GOLD analysis project Ga0182018, IMG submission 120490) | Permafrost microbial communities from Stordalen Mire, Sweden - 812P2M metaG | ecosystem: Environmental > Terrestrial > Soil > Wetlands > Permafrost | place: Sweden: Stordalen | collected...
GCGCGATTGCAATCGACCAGCGCCTTGAGTGAAGCCTGGTGCGCCATCGTCACTACCCACGCCACCATCTCCGGCGAAGTCTCGGCCGTAAAGAATGGCCGTGCGTTGTCCCCGAGCCACTTCGGAAAATCTTTCCTCCACAATGCGCGGAGTTGTTCGAGAGAACTCTTGTCCACGCCATCGGGATTGTCGGGCGTCTTCAAAATAAAGGGCAACGTCGGCGCGACGAGCACGGCGCGAGAGATCCGCGTCGCGCCATGCCGCGTGACATAACGCACGATCTCCCCGCAGCCCATGGAATGCCCCACCAAGGTAACCTCGCGGAGGTCAAGCTTTTCGATAACTTCACTCAGATCATCCGACAGGGTGTCGTAGTCATAGCCGCGTCCCGGATCGTTCGAACGCCCAAACCCGCGTTGGTCGTACGCCACGCAGCGAAAACCCCGGCTGCTCAAATCAATCATCTGGTGCTGCCACAGCGAGGTGTTAGCCGCCCAACTGTGAACAAAGAGGACCGGCTCTCCAGTTCCCCATTCCGTGTAAAACAGCATGGTGTGGTCCCGGGTTTCGATGAATGGCCCGTCAACAACATTTCCACTCGTCGAAGCAGTCGCGCGGGCACTGTTCGCCCAGACACCTTCCGGATCGCTGGCAATCAGTCCCGCGCCGGCAAGGGCCGATGTAAGCCCCTGCAAGAGATTTCGTCGATTCACAAATTCCTCCTTGACGCTAACAAATGATGTCGCATCCAGTGATAGCGGAGGATGTAAGGAGAAGTCGATGACCTGGGAGGTAATGTGAGAGAGAAATGTTACCGAGATACGTTAGCCAGGCGATCTGCTTCGGCAAAGCAGCCGCGTTCGGCCGGCCGGCCCCTCCCACCTACCGGCATCCCTCGATTCGTTGCAAAATAACCCGTGCCCGCAACCTCCCTCTTGCTCGCCGCAATCTCCCTGGCGATCTGGCTCTATCTGACTCTGGCCCGCGGCATCTTCTGGCGTCTCAGCCCATTTCACGACGACCAAGCGAAACACCCCTCACTGCTGCCCTGGCCCCCCGTAATCGCCATCATCCCCGCCCGCAACGAAGCCGAAACCATCGGCCAAACCATCGCCGCGTTAGTCCAGCAAGACTATCCAGGCGAATTTTTCGTAATCGTAGTAGACGACCACAGCGAAGACAAAACCTCACAAATCGCACAACGATCCGCGAAAGAAAACGGCGCCGAATCGCGCATCAGCATACGCAAAGCATCATCACTACCCCCAGGTTGGACCGGCAAGCTCTGGGCGCTCAACCAAGGCCTGCACGATTCCTCCCTTCTGGCAAAACATTCCCGCGAGGGCGCGGCCGCCCCGGAGGGCTCATTTCGCGCATCGGCCCCTACCTATTTCTGGTTCACCGACGCCGACGTAGTCCACGCCCCCGACACCCTCCGACGCCTTGTCTCCTGCGCCGAACAAAACAAACTCGACCTCGCATCTCTCATGGTCCTTCTCCGTACCGAAACTCTGCCGGAGCGCGCCCTAATCCCCGCCTTCCTTTTTTTCTTCCTGAAACTCTACCCGCCAAGCTGGACCGCAAACCCAAAATCCCGCACCGCCGGAGCCGCCGGCGGCTGCATCCTCCTTCGCCGCGAAGCCCTCGACCGCATCGGTGGCCTCGCCGCCATCCGCAGCGAAGTGATCGACGACTGCGCCCTGGCCCGCGCCGTAAAGCGCAGCGGCGGCAAGATCTGGATGGGTCTCACCAGAACAAGCCGCAGCCTCCGCGCTTATGCGACCTTTGCCGAAATCCGCGACATGATCGCCCGCACCGCATTCACACAGCTTGGCTATTCGAAGCTATTGCTGCTCGGCACTCTGGTGGGAATGTTTCTGACCTACCTCGTGCCCATCGCGTTTCTGGTCGCGCACAACCACGCGACGCGCCTTCTGGCGCTGGCCTGCTGGCTACTTATGACGCTGCTATTTCTTCCGACCCTCGGTTTCTATCGCCTCTCACCGCTTTGGGCGCCGCTGCTCCCGCTCTCCGCCGCCTTCTACGCCTACGCTACATGGCTCTCCGCGCTGCGGTTCTGGCTCAACCGCGGCGCCCAATGGAAAGGCCGCTCCCAGGCTCCGCGAGCGGTCTAGGACGTTATTTAGAGCGCCTACGTCAGCCTGACCGTCCCGGTCTTCTTGTAAATGGGATGGTTTTCCAGCTTGCACAACGGAGAATCAAGCACGGGAGATGCTGCTAAGATACGCCCGAAAACTGGTTCCCTCGGAGGACGTCATGATTTCTGGGGCTCATATCATCGTCTACAGCAAGGACGCCGATGCTGACCGCGCCTTCTTCCGCGATGTTCTCGGATTTCCATCCGTGGATGCCGGGCACGGATGGCTCATTTTCGGCATGCCGGCTGCGGAAGCTGCATTTCATCCCGCTGACGATAGCGGCCGCCACGAGCTCTACTTCATGTGCGACGATCTGCAAGCAGAAATGGCGGCGCTCGCGAAAAAAGGCGTGGCGTGTTCGGCCGTGCATCAGGAGCGGTGGGGCTCGATCACGAGACTCCGCCTCCCCAGCGGCGCCGAAGTCGGTTTGTACCAGCCGAAACACAAGACCGCACTGAACCTGGGCGCCAGGTAACCTCCAATCCCACCTGTTGCTTTCCCAAAGGAAGCATGGCATCCTCCCTGTTGGAAACCAACACGGAGACACAACCGCTATGAAGCAAAAAGCCGACGTCCTCCAGGGAACCTTGGCGTTGATGGTCCTCAAGACTCTCGATGTCCTGGGATCTCTGCACGGCTATGGAATCGCGCGGCGCATCGAGCAGATCAGCGGCGATCTGCTGGCCGTGAACCAAGGAACGTTGTATCCCGTGCTCTTGAAGCTCGAACAAGAAGGTGCCATCGAATCCGAGTGGGGCGCCTCGGAGAATAATCGCAGAGCGCGCTTTTATCGACTGACCCGGGAAGGACGCAAGCAGTTGCAGGTCGAGACCCAGGGTTGGGAACAAACCTCCGCGATCATCGGCCGGTTTTTCGACGTGAAAGCGGAGGATTTGCCATGAAATCTGTGCGGCGCTTCTTCACGCGATTGGTCAATTCAGCGATGCGACGGGCGCAGGACGAGCGGTTGCGGGAAGAGGTGGAGCAGCACATCGCGCTGCAAACCGAGGAAAATCTTCGCGCCGGTCTATCACCGATTGAGGCTCGGCGCCAAGCAATGCTCAAGTTTGGTGGTGTGGAGGCGATGAAACAAGACTACCGCGCCGAGCGCGGACTGCTATCGATCGAGCATCTGCTTGGCGATTTGCGGAACGCAGCGCGAACCATTTCCCGCATGCCTGGGCTCGCAGCCGTCGTCATCCTTTCGCTGGCCATCGGCATTGGTGTGAATACGACGATCTTTTCGTGGATTCAGCTCATGATGTTCGAGCCCATGCCCGCCGTCGGCGGCGCATCGAAATTCCTACTGATCGAACCGCACAGCGAAACAGGCGGGTATCCCGGCGCTTCCTGGTTGGAGTACCGCGACCTGCAGGCGGGACTGCCCGCGCTGCGCGACATCCTGGCCTGGGAGATGGCGCCGTTCAACGTGGGAGAGAAGGGCCAAACCGACCGGACGTTCGGCCAGCTGGTCTCCGGCAATTATTTTTCGGCTCTGGGACTGAAGCCCGCGATCGGACGATTCATTCAACCGCAGGAGGCGGAGCGGCCCGGAACTGAGCCTGTCGTTGTGATTTCCTATGATTACTGGCAGACCCGATTCGCAGGCGCGCCCGGCGTTGTGGGTCAGAAAATGCGCGTCAACGATCGCGAACTCACGATCATCGGCGTGGCACCGCAGCATTTCCAGGGCACGATGGTCCCATTGAAGTTCGAACTCTGGGTGCCGGCAACGATGACGCCAACATTGCTGGCCGGCGCGCGCGATCTCGAAGATCGTACCGCTCGGTCCTTCTCGTTGATCGCCATGTTGCGGCCCGGCGCAACGCGCGAGGAGGCACAAGCCCAACTCTCGACCGCGATGGCGCGATTCGCACGCGACTATCCCGAGGCTAACGCGGGAGTAAGCGGTGACGTTCTCTCCTTCTGGCAATCGCCGCGCGGTCCGCAGCGGCTGCTCATGAGCGGGCTCGCCATTTTGCAAGGCGTCATGCTGCTCCTGTTGTTGGCGGTCTGCGGGAACACGGCAAACCTGATGCTCGCTCGCGGAAGCACGCGGCAGCGCGAGATGGCCGTGAGGTTGGCACTGGGCGCGGGACGCTGGCGCATTGCCAGTCTGGTGCTCTCGGAAAATATGCTTCTGGCTCTGCTCGGAGCGGGCCTTGGAATAGCCTTCGCCGTTTGGGGCACCACGGCATTGCGCCTGGCCCCGCTGATTGGTGCGTTTCCGATCCAGTTTCAGACCGGCGTCGATGGGTTTACTCTCGCCTTTGCGATGTTGCTCGGCGTTATGTGCGGTTTGATTTTCAGCGCGCCGCCAGCCGTCCATCTGGCCGGTCTCGACCCGCAGGACGGGCTTCGCTCCAGCTTCAACACCGCGCCTCGCAGCCGCGCGCGCAAAGTTCTGATGGGAGCGGAAGTCGGGCTAGCGATGGTGGTCCTGATCGCTGCGGCACTTTTTCTCGAGAGTTTCCGCTCCGCGCGCCAAACCGACCCGCGATTCCGGACCGAAGGCGTTCTGCTGGCCGCCTACGACTTAAGCGGACGGAACCCCGACGACGCCTCCGAGCGCGACTTTGCCGCGCGCCTGCTGGAACGGTTGCAAGCCTTGCCCGACGTCGAGGGCGCCGCTATCGCCACGAACGTCCCGCTCGACCTGCATGGAATTCCCGCGCGGACTTTCACCGTCGAAGGCCACGTGCGCACGGAGGCCGGGCAGGATCGAGCCATCACCAACACGGTCACCCCGGGATACTTCAAAGTGATGGCCATCCCGATTCTTGAGGGAAGCGACTTTGCCGACCTGCGGGATAAGGCTGCACCCGCGCAGGCCGTCGTCAATGAAGAATTTGTCCGCCGCTACCTGAATGGCGCCAATGCGATCGGTCGCCGCCTTCGGACGCGCGGGGGAGATTTCGCGATCATCGGCGTGGCCAGTAATTCCGTCTACGACGCATTCGGCGAACCCTCCCAGCCAGCGGTCTACCTGTCGTATCGAGACCTTCCATCGGGCCAAGGTGAGATTCACCTGCGGACGCGAGGTGGCAGAGAAACCGCACTCGCCTCGGAGGCGCGAGGCGTCCTGCGCGATCTCGACCCGATGCTGCCTTTGTACGATGTGCGAACTTTCTCCCAGCACATCGAGCGAAACCTCTATCTTCGCCGCATTCCCGCGCGCATGTTCGTCGTGCTCGGGCCGCTTCTGCTCGGCCTCGCGGCGGTTGGAATCTACGCCGTGGTTTCGTACGCTGTGTCCAGGCGAACGCGAGAGATTGGCGTGCGGTTGACGTTCGGGGCCACCAGCGGGCGGGTTGTCCAGCAGATTATTCGCGAGAACCTGGGTGCCATCACCTGGGGCGCGGCGATTGGCTGGCTGCTTGCGTTCGTCGTTTCGGTTCACGCGATTACCAAGGGCGCGGTCAACCTTCCGGTTTTCGTCGGTGTGCCGGCAATCCTGTTGGGTGTCGCCACGCTAGCCTGCTGGATTCCGGCCTGGCGAGCGAGCAGGATTGATCCGATGGACGCGCTCCGGCACGAGTAAGGCAGAAACGTCGCGGCCTGCGAAGGTGTGAGGTCAACCGCCTTGAGTCACCACATCGGCGATTCGGTAGTGGGTCAAGTTTCCGGTTACCGCTGTTTACCGGGCGCAAAGGGGCCGTTCGTCCGTGGGTGCTTCGCTTGAAACCGGTTTCGGAATAATCGTCTCTACTGCTGTCGCAGGGCCTCGGTAGGCTCCAATCGGGCCGCGCGCCACGCCGGCGCCGCGCTCGCAAGCAGCGCCACCAGGAGAAGCACCCCGCAAGCCGTCGCCACTGCGAAAGGATCAAACGACCGAACTCCATAGAGCATATCGGCGATGACTCTCCCGAGAATCGCGAATCCCGCCAGTCCCACCAGCAAACCAGTCGCTGCCAAAATCAGCCCGCGCCGCACCACAAGCCCGAAAACATCACCCTGCTGCGCGCCCAACGCCACCCGCAGTCCGATTTCAAACCTGCGCCGCGCCACCATTTCCGAAAGCGCCGCGTACAAACCCACCGCCGCAAGCAGCAGCGCCGACGTCCAGCGTTCCGTCGCTCGCTTGTTTCCCTTCCGCTTCGGCGTGCGGATATACGATCGTCTGCAGCGAAATCAATCGCTCCGAATCCGGAAACGGCAACGCCCGCAGCAACACTCCGCTCACCACGCTGAATATCGCCGTCGTCGCCCCGATACCCAGCCCCAGCGTAAGCACCACAATTAAGCTGAACCGGAAATTTGTCCTCAATTGCCGAAGCGCAAAAGCAATATCCCGATACATTCAAGGGACTCCTTGCAACACCATTCTAATGGTCACACCCCCCACTGAAGCGGCCGCGCCGACGGCCACACAATAGATGACGCTCAAGTTTTGGATTGTCGAGCAAATTCGCGGCGTCAGTGCAGAGATGGGCAATGCGCCGCACGGTCCCATCGCCATCTCTCGCTTGCTAACTCCCGGTAAGATAACCTGACATTGAGATGTCTGATTTGCGCTTATCCGACTTAGCCTTTGGAACTACCGGTCCGGCATTTCTATTTGCACTCGCCCCAACCTTGATTGGTATAAAACACGACAGTGTACCAATGACTCTCCAAACGATTTACACGAGGAACCTCGCAGGGTATGCCATCGAATTTACCTGGCAGGTGGCTCCGGGCAGCCGCCGAAAGCGAATCTGTTGGATCAAAAACGAGAAACTCGGTGGTGTCCTCTCCACCCCAGCCCCAGCCGTCCCACTCCACATGCTTTAACTCTCCGTTTGCTGAAGCAGACTGTGCCAGCACCCTGTCCTTGTAGTTGTGCGACCATAGCAACCATCTCGCGGGCGTGCGGATCGCTGATTGATGCTTGATGTCGAAAACGAAGAAAATTGTTGAAACAACCCAAAATGTGGCCAATGCCGACAGCAGCGCTAGACGCTTGGAACGGCCCTTGCCGATTGCTGTGTATGCCAGCAACGTGATGCTGATGGCCACCAGGATTGGACCGACAAGAAACAGGTACAGGAAAAGTCCAGTATCTGCTTGGCAGACCGCTATCGAAAAAAAGACGACAAACGCAAACAGCGCGGCAAATGACGGCAGCCGCCAGTTAAACGAGTTCGGGTTAGCTGTTTTCTCATTCATTCTCGTGGTTTTTTGCTGAACACCCAGATCATCGCATTTTTGCGTCGTAACAGTTGCGGTGAATCCGCAGTGATTGCTGAACGTGCTAGCCACGCCAGGTCTCCCTTCACACACGATGCGATGACTGCCACTCGTTGCAATTCCTCCTGGCTCACGCGAAATGTCTCCTGGCTCATGGGGTGACATTTTCACGTTGCCGTTAGGGGTGACATTATTATGGAGCTAAGACAAGGCGATTCAAGCTTCTGGTCGAGCGCTTCTGAATTTGTTATAATGGAGGCTCGGTCGCGTACAGGGCTATATCCGTTTCGAAGGAATGGCACCGGAGGCCACCATGAGTGTTGTCCCCAATGCGGGTGACGGCAAAGTCACCGTGCCCGCTCTCGTGCAGCGCAAATCTGCTGCAGATTCCCCCTCTGCTAAAATTATTTGCTTAACTGCGTACGACTACCCGACCGCGCGTCTGGTGGATGAGGCCGGCGTGGACGTCGTTCTGGTCGGCGATTCGCTGGGGATGGTCGTGCTGGGCTACGACAGCACACTGCCCGTCACGCTGGACGAAATGATTCACCACACACGCGCCGTGCGGCGCGGGACCCGGCGGGCTCTGGTCGTCGCGGATATGCCTTACGGCAGCTACCACACCGATACCGCGGAGTCGCTGCGTAACGCGGTGCGGTTTGTGAAGGAAGCCGGCGCCGAGGCGGTGAAAGTGGAAGGCGGCGAGCGGCGCCTGGAACTCATCGCGCGGCTGACCGAAGCGGAAATTCCCGTGATGGGCCACGTCGGACTGACGCCGCAGTCGATGAATGCGTTGGGCGGCTACCGAGTACAAGGCAAAACGCCGGACGCAGCGGAACAACTGCTGCGCGATGCGCACGCGGTGGAAGCGGCGGGCGCGTTTGCCGTGGTGCTGGAAGCGGTGCCGCGCGAGCTTGCGGCGCAAATTACGCGCGAATTGCAAATCCCCACAATTGGTATCGGAGCAGGCCCCGATTGCGATGGCCAGATTCTGGTCATCAACGATCTGCTGGGACTGACGTTTGCTCCAGCGCCTAAATTCGTGCGGCAGTATGCCAATGTCGGCGAGGCGATTTCCAACGCCGTGCGCGAATATTGCCGAGACGTTCGCAGCGAAAACTTTCCGTCCGATGCCGAGTCTTACCATTCCGGCGAAGTGCTGAAGCGCCGGAAGCTGATGCACATCGATTGCTGAACCCCGGACTCGCTAGCGAAAGGCGACCAATTCCATTGAACATGGTGGAACCATGACTCCTGAAGACATCGTTGTGCTCTACGATTTCAACTCCTGGGCGAATCATCGCTCGATGGAAGCGGCCTCGGCGCTCACGCCCGAACAATTCACGAAACCGCTCGGCTCCAGTTTTTCTTCGGTGCGCGATACGCTCGCGCACATTTGCGGCGGCGAATGGGTTTGGCTGGAGCGTTTTCTGGGTCGTTCGCCATCTTCCATGCCCGACAACTCCGTGTTTGCCGATATTGCGAGCTTGCGCTCGCATTGGCAGCCGATCGAGACGAGTCTGCTGGCTTTCGTCCGCGGATTGAAGCAAGAGGATCTGGACCGCGTCCTGGAATACAAGACCATGAAATTCGGCGTCTACAAGAATCCTTTGTGGCAATCGCTGCAGCATCTCGTGAATCACGGCACCTATCACCGCGGACAGGTGACCACCATGTTGCGGCAGCACGACGCGCAGCCGATCTTCACCGACCTGATGCACTTTTACCGCGAACGCGCCGCTGCCGCGGGCGCCTGAATCTGCGGAGCGCTGACCAGTTCTCCGTGGAGACAATCCGAACCATCGCCTGGATGAAAGAACAAGCGCGGCAAGCGCGCTCCGAAAACCGCATCGTCGGCCTCATTCCCACGATGGGCGCTTTGCATGAAGGACATCTCGCTTTGGTGAAGCGCGCCAGGCAGGAATGCTCGGAAATCATCACCTCGATTTTCGTAAATCCCAAGCAATTTGGCCCGAAAGAGGATTTCGCGAAATATCCGCGAACCTTTGAAGCCGACGCAGAAAAGCTGGCCTCAGCTGGCGTCGACGCCATTTTTGCTCCGGAACCTGCGGATGTTTATCCCCCTGGTTTCCGCAGCTATGTCAGCGTCGAGGGTCTTAGCGACCGTCTCGAGGGGCGTTCGCGGCCCGGGCACTTCCGAGGCGTAGCGACCGTGGTGCTCAAGCTGCTCGAGATCGTGCAACCGCACTTTGCCTACTTCGGGCGGAAAGACGCCCAGCAGGTGCGCATCATTTCGCAAATGGCCGGTGATCTGAATCTCGATACCGAAATCGTGGTTTGCCCGATTGTCCGCGAACCCGATGGCTTGGCGCTTTCCTCGCGCAATGCCTATCTCAAGCCGGACGAGCGCAAGGCCGCAACGGTTTTACATCGCGCATTGATTGCTGGGCGCGACGAACTTGCCGCGGGCGGACGCGATTCGCTTCTGTTGCAAACCACGCTGCGCAAGGTGTTACAAGCGGAACCTCTCGCAGCCGTCGATTACGCCGAAATCGTGGACGCCGACACGTTCGAGCCGGTCACACGCGTCGCGCGCCCTTGCTACGTGGTCCTCGCTGTATTCCTGGGCAAAACCCGCCTGATCGACAACCTCTACATCGAACCGGCAGGCAAGGACGATGACGAATTCATTTTTCACATCTAGCGGCGTTTCGATTTCTCCCGGTCGCCGTAGTCGCGATGAGTGGCAGCAATCAAGCTGTTTTTGACGCGGTAGCCAATACTTCGGCGGCGTGGTTTTTGACTCTTACGTTGTCCCAGATTTGTTCGATTTTGCCGTTGGCATCGATCAGATACGTGCTGCGGACGATGCCCTGGTACGAACGGCCCATGAATTTCTTCATCTGCCACGCGCCGTAGGATTCGATCATCTTGTGGTCGGGATCGCTTAACAGCGGAAAGTTCAGTTTTTGCTTGGCGCGAAATTTGGCCAGGGATTTCTCCGGGTCGGCGCTGGCACCCAGGACGAGCACGCCTATTTTGTCGAAGTCTTTCTTTGCGTCACGAAACTCGGACGCTTCGGTCGTTCAACCGGGAGTGTTGGCTTTGGGAAAGAAGAAGAGCACGACGCGCCGGCCGCGGAAATCGGCGAGCGAGAGTGTTGCGCCTTGGTCGGTCTTCAAGCGGAAGTTGGGAGCTTTGTCGCCGGGTTTCAGCACGAGAACCTCACCGCCCGCGTTACGGCCGGGCAAGCCGTGGCACAGAACTGCTGTGTGCCTACAAGGTGGTGGTCGATCGCAAGGCGACGGTCGACGTTTACGTTTTGCCTTTGACTGACGCGCTGCGTCATTTTGGTTCCGCCAGTAGCTTGCGCACGATATCGTTGACGGCTTGCGGGTTGGCTTGGCCGCGGGTGGCGCGCATTACCTGGCCTACGAAGAATTTGAAGACCCCTTCGTTGCCGGAGCGGAATTTCGCTACGTTATCGGGACTCTTTTCGATTACTTCACGGGCCGCTTGTTCGATAGCGGAGGTGTCGCTGATTTGGGCCAGGCCTTCGGCGGCGACGATATCGGCGGCGGCGCGGCCGCTTTCAAACATGGTCGCGAAAACTTTTTTGCCGATAGCAGCGGTGATCTGGCCGGATTCGACCAGCTTCACGAGGTCGGCTAGCGCGGCCGGGGCAACCGGGCTGGCTTCGATTTCCTTGCCGGAATCGTTGAGGCGGCGGAGGAGTTCGGTTTGCATCCAGTTGGCGGCGTTTTTTCCCGTCGCCCCGGCTTTGGTTACTGCTTCAAAATAATCGGCTCTGGCTTGCGAGGAAGTCAGTACTTCGGCGTCGTAGGGCGTGATTCCATACGAGCTCTCGAATCGCTTGCGCTTCGCTTCAGGGAGCTCGGGGAGCGTGCGGCGAATTTCTTCACGCCACGCGGCGCTTACGTGCACCGGTAGAAGATCCGGCTCGGGGAAATAGCGGTAGTCGTGGGCTTTTTCTTTCGAGCGCATCGATACGGTGTGGCCCTCGGCCTGGTTCCACAACCGGGTTTCCTGCTGGATGCGCCCGCCGCTTTCGATAACGCCGATATGGCGCTCGATTTCGTATTCCAGGGCTTTCTGGAGGAATTTGAAGGAGTTCAGGTTTTTTACTTCCACTTTGGTGCCGAATGGTTCCGTGCCGCGAAGGCGGACGCTTACGTTGGCGTCGCAGCGGAGCGAGCCTTGTTCCATGTTGCAGTCGCTGACGCCGGTGTACAGGAGGATTTGGCGGAGTGTTGTGAGGTACGCGTAGGCCTCTTCGGGCGTGCGCATGTCCGGCTCGGAGACGATTTCGGCTAGCGGCGAGCCGCAGCGGTTGTAGTCGATATAAGCCTTGGTCGCAGACTGGGAAAACCCCTCATGCAGATTCTTTGCGGCGTCTTCTTCGACGTGCAAGCGCGTGATACCAATGCGTTTTTTTTTGCCCTCCAGTTCGATTTCGACCCAGCCGCCGGTGGCTAGCGGCAATTCGTATTGCGAGATCTGGTAGCCCTTGGGAAGGTCGGGATAAAAATAATTCTTGCGGGCGAAGCGGGAATGTTCGTGGACGGTGCAATGCAGGGCGAGAGAGGCGCGGGCGGCCATTTCGATTACCCGCTTGTTCAGAACCGGTAGGGTGCCGGGCAGGCCCAGGCAGACCGGACACGTGTTGGCGTTCGGAGCGTCGCCGAAGCGGGTGGAGCAGGCACAAAAGATTTTCGTTTTGGTCAGCAGCTGGACGTGGACTTCCAGGCCGATAACAGGCTCGTATTTCGCGAGCACTTCGGGGGAGACTGATGCCGTTTCTGGGGCCGATTTCGCCATGGGAGTTGGGAATTATAGCATCAGGGCAGCGGAGCCGACAGGATGCGCAAACCAGTTTCGCTCTTTACCTGCGTTTACGGGCGGGCCTCTTGTCGCGGAAGGGTGACGAATCGTGCGAACCGGTGACGAAGAACAGGTTAGGCGCCGGGGAGGATCGTTACGCGGGGGCGGCCTGAGGGACTCGATTCTACCGAGAGCGGGGTCTGGAAGACTTGCTCAAGCAGTTCGCGCTGGTACACGACGGCCGGAGGGCCTACCCGAAGGCTCTTGCCGTGGTGCAGGAGGACGACCTGGTCGGCGTACTCGGCAGCGAGATTGAGCTCGTGGGTTACCACGACTACGGTGTAGCGATTTTCGGCGGCTAGCTTGCGCAGGGTGTCGAGGAGGCCTACTTGGGAACCGATGTCGAGGTGGAGCGTGGGCTCATCCAGAAGCAGGAGCAGGGGTTGTTGAGATAGGGCGCGGGCGAGGATCACGCGCTGTTTTTCTCCGCCGGAGATTTGGTCCATCCAGCGGTCGGAAAGGTGCTCGGCGCCCACCTGGGCGAGGGCGTTGCGGGCGATGGTGATGTCTTCGCGGGTTTCAAAGCGGAGGGAGCGGCTGTGAGGGTGGCGGCCCTGGAGGACAAATTCCCACGCGCGGGAAGGAAACAGCAGCGGGCTTTCCTGCTGGACCATGGCGATGCGCTGGGCGCGGATGCGCGGGGTGAGCGAGCGGGTGACGAAACCGTTGAGGAGGACGCGGCCGGACAGAGGTTCCTGTGTGCCGGCGATCAGCTTCAGCAGGGTGGATTTTCCGCTGGCGTTGGGACCAAGGATGGCGACGATTTCGCCAGGGCGAGCCTGGAAACTGCTGGCCTCGAGGGTGAACAGAGGGGCCTGGGAAGGATTGGCGGAATACGCGTAGCTGACCTGCTCGACACTGAGGCGAACGTCGCTGGCGCGGTTGCTATCGGCGAAGTTGGAGGATGCAGCCATTAGTTTGCAAATGAGGCGCTCACGCGACTTTGCGCCGGAGCAGGTAGATGAATAAGGGGGCGCCAGCCAATGCGGTCATAGCGCCAACGGGAAGCTCGGACGGAGCGACCACGGTGCGGGCCAGCGTGTCTGCAATGACCACGGCGATGGCGCCCCCGAGGGCAGATGTTGGGATCAAGATACGATGGTCGGAGCCAAAGATCATGCGCATCACGTGGGGGACCAGCAACCCTACGAAACCGATCGAACCGCTGACGGAAACGGCAAGGCCAGTCAGGAGCGAGGCAGCGATATAGACGACCAGGCGAACGCGGCGAACATCGACGCCGAGATGCATGGCTTCTTTTTCGCCATTGAGAAGGAGGTTTAGATCGGAAGCGGTGGTGTAGATAACGCCGGTAGCGACCAGGAAGCCGATGGCCACAAACCAGCGCAGGGTCGACGGTAAGGAAACCGAGAGGTCGCCCATCAACCAGAAAGACATGCCCCGTAGATCGCCGCGACCAGAAAGCGTGGTAATCAGAAACATGATGATGGCGGATAGAAATGAGGCGGAAATGATGCCGGACAGGAGCAGAGTGCTGCCATCGACCTGGCCTTCGCGGCGACCCAGGAAATAAACGACGGTGATGGTTACGCCGGCGGCCAGGAAGGCCCCGACCGGGGTGACCAGTGCGGCGAAAGCCAAAGGGATGGCGAGATATGGTTGAGCAATCAGCGCGAGAATAGCGCCCAGAGAAGCGCCGCTGGAAACTCCGAGAACGTAGGGATCCGCGAGAGGATTGCGGAGCAGCGCCTGAAACGCGGTACCTGCAACGGCAAGCGATGCGCCGACGATCGTGGCCAATAAAATCCTTGGTAAACGGATATCGAGCACGATCATGTCGTAGTTGCTGGACAGCTCGGTCGTCTTCCGCAGGAGCAGGTGAACAAGATCCAGTCCGAGGCCGTAGAGAGATACGGGCACCGCGCCGAGTTTGAGCGCGATGACCACGACGATCAGCAAGATGATGGTGAGGTATCCGCAGCGCAGCAGAAGGCGTGGGAACGTCAGCGGGCGCATGAACATTCCTTGGCGAAGCGGGAAGGCTCGGCGGCGAAAGGAAAGGATGGCTCCGAAAGCGACGAGGCGGAAGGGGGCGGCACGGAAGTAGCGGGAGCCACTTTGTCTTTCTCCTTTTGTTTCTGGTCGTCTTTATCTTGTGGACTGTCGGGATTGTCGAGGAAGGCTTCGGGGTGAAATTGCCTGGCTAGATCCTCGATCGCGGAAACGATGCGTGGAGCAGGGCGTTCGACGCCTTCGCTGGTTTTGACATAACGATGGTTGCGAACGGCATCGAGAATGCGCCAGCCCGGCAGGTCTCTGAGGCCTTCGATGGCTACTGGCATGGTTTCGGTATGGGAGCCCGCGAAGACCAGAAAGTCCGGCTGCACCCGCGCGACCTCTTCGAGGTTGACCTGCGGCCAACTTTGCGGCGAATCCACGATGGAATCGGCGCCGGCGTAACGAAGGGCATCGGCGATGAACGTGTCCTTCCCAATGGAAATGAGGGGCTGAGTCCAGATGACGAACAGAACGTGACGCCGGGGAAAGGGAGAAACGCGGCGCTGGAGGTCGGCGAGACGTCGCTCGAGATCCCCGGACTGTGCGCTGCCGGCTTCGGGTTCTCCCAGCAGGTCGGCAAGATGTTGAATCGAGGAGATGATTTCTTTCATGGTGTGAGGGTCGGTGGTGTACGAAGCGATGCCGACATTGGCGAGGGAATTTACGGTTTCAAGGCGATTGGACATCTTGGTGACCAGAACCAGATCGGGGTGGAGGGCCACGATGGCTTCGATGCTGGGATTGATGACGCCGCCGACTTTAGGTTTGTGCTGAGCGTCTTCGGGGAAATCACAATAGTCGGTGTCGCCTACCAGGCGATCCTGCAAACCAAGGGCGTAGAGGGTTTCGGTCAAATTTGGGGCGAGAGAAACGATCCGGCGGATGGTTTGCGGGATGCGAATGGTGCGGCCTAGTTCGTCGGTGACTTCGCGGAGGGCGGGCGCGGATTCCGGGGCCGAGGCGGCAGGAGCCTCCGGGGGAGCCGGGGCCTGGGCGTAAACAACCGCGGCAGTCGCGGACACGAGCGCCACGACGCAGGCGGAGCATCGCAACATCTTGGTGACGGAGGGCAGCGGCACAACTCTCCCTTGAGATTTGCTCGCAGGGAACAAAAAAGCCCCACGCGAGTGGCGACGGGGCTTAACCTGCGCTTTCTCTCGCGAAAAGCGCGGGTGTTTCCGCGGCTTGGAAGGGTGGCCTGGCTTACGGCTTGGCAGCCGATTACAGTGGCGGGACCGCGGCCGATTTGCACGGCCTTCCCCGCTTCCATTGCCTGCAAATTTAGAGTACGAGTTTATGTTGGGCATCGGGGAGTGTCAACGAACGGGGCGAGCGCCGGCAGGGATGCCCGTCTTCCGGGGTGGTGGAATTTGAAGCCAGGGCATCAGCGGTTTTTCCAGTTGGGCTTGCGTTTTTCGACCAGAGCGCGGAGGCCTTCCTGGGAATCTTCGAGGCGGTAGAGTTGATTGAGGAAAATGTCCATGGATTGTTTCAGACCGTCGCGAAGGGAGAGACCCACGCCGCCGAGGATGGCTCTTTTGGCCATACTGAGGACTGGGGCGGATTGCGCGGAGATGCGGGTGACCAGGTCATTGACTGTTTTCTCGAGCTGAGCTTCGGGGACTAAGCGATTGATCATGCCGAGTTCGAGGGCGCGCTCCGCGGTTACGGGCTCGCCGGTCAAAATGATTTCGAGTGCGGTTTTTGGGCCGACCAGGAACGGCAGAATCGTGGAGGCCAGCGGCGGAAAAACGCCGATGGTGATTTCGGGTTGCGCGAAACGAGCCTTCGGCGTGGCGATGACGAGATCGCCGAAGGCGGCGAGTTCTGCGCCTCCGCCGATGGCCGGGCCGTTCACGACGCAGATGACCGGCTTGCCGGTTTCGAGCATGGCGGCGAAAGCGGCGTGGAAGGCCTCGAGCATCTGGAAAACACGCTGGGAGGTGTATTCGCCGATATCGATGCCACCGGAGAAAACTTTGCAGGAGGAGTCGATGACGACGAGTTTGGCATCTTCGGAATTACCGGCGAAGATGATGCCGTCGGCGATTTCGCGGAGCATGGCTTCGTTGAGGAGATTGTGGTCGGGGCGGTTGAGCGTGATGCGGGCGACGGTATTGTCGAGGCGAAATTTTATGAATTCGAATTGGCTTGGATGGCGGCGCGGGGATTGGGTCGTGAAATCGGTGGCGTTGACGGGCTCGATCATGATTCTGGCCTCCGTGGGATTGTGCTGCGCGAGTGCAGCTTTGCTAGACGTTCAAATTTGGCCAAAATCGATGCTAGCACAGGGTCATCGCGGTGCCGGGGCTGGCGAGATTGGCGCGTGCGCAAACAGTCTGCGGGCAATGGTGCCAACATCGATATGCGAGGCGGGTGTGGCGCAGCCATGCTGCGCCCCTGCCGGGGAGGAAGGCGCGGTGACTCGAAACGTTCCTATCGACAATGACGAGGTGATAGCGGCGCGGTTGACGGACGCCATGGATGGGGACGGGTTTCCGCCGGAGAAGGCTTGGGGGGCGGCGCCGCCCGTGCAATTCGATGCCGACTGGCGCGGGTTGAATGTGGATGCGGAACGCGGGACGGAGGTGCGGCTGCTGTGGACGCCCCAGATTTTGTATTTGCGGTTCGTTGCGCGGTACCGGAGCATCACGGTATTTCCGGATGCGGATGCGCGGGGGTGGCGGGATCGGTTGTGGGAGCGCGATGTTTGCGAAGTATTTTTACAGCCGGATCCTGCAGACTCGCGGCGATATAAGGAATTTGAGGTCGCGCCGAACGGATTCTGGATCGATCTGGGCATCGGGCCGGGAGAAAAACACGATTTGCAGAGTGGAATGCGGCGGCGGGTGGGGATGGATGAGCCGGCGCGGCAGTGGACGGCGGTAGTGGCCCTGCCGATGAAGAGTTTGACGGCGCGATTTGATCCGGCGGCGGCGTGGCGCGTGAATTTTTTCCGAGTAGAGGGCGCTGGGGAGCCGCGATTTTATTCCGCTTGGCGGGCGACGGGGACGCCTCAGCCGAATTTTCATGTGCCGGAGGCGTTCGGGAGATTGGTGTTTGAGGAGTGACTCGGTGAGGTGTGACTGGCGCAGAGTGGGTCGGATCGCGCGTATTGCTCTCCTTTTGATCGCGGGAAATTGCGGTTCGGCGGTCGTCGGCGCACTGCCCCGGCAGGCTGCTTCTCGGGCGGATCCTTCTCCAATTGTTACTAAAGTTGAGCCGCCGAATTGGTGGGTGGGACTCACGCCGGAGGTGATGCTGCTGGTTTCCGGGCGCGGGCTTGAGGCCACCAAGGTGGAATGCAACCTGGCGAGCCTGCTGGTGGAGCGGACGCAGGCGAGCGCGGGCGGAAAGTACTTGTTTGTGTGGTTGAAATTTGGGGCGGAGACGAAATCGGGGACGGCGGTGTGCCGGATTACCGGCCCGGACGGAGTGACTTCGTTCGAATTTCCGATTGCGGCGCGCCTGGAGACCATTCACCGATTTCAGGGGCTTGCGGTGGACGACGTGCAGTACCTGATTTTGCCCGACCGATTTGCGAATGGCGATCCGACCAATGACGAGCCGCCGGAGGCACCAGGGTCGCACGATCGCTCGAAGGCGCGCGCGTATCATGGCGGGGATTTGCGTGGCGTGCGGGAGCATTTGGCTTATTTGAAGGACCTGGGTGTGACAACGATTTGGCTTACGCCGGTAGTGAAGAATGGAGCGGCGGAGGACTACCACGGGTACGGGGCCGTGGATTTGTATGCCATCGATCCGCACCTGGGTACCTTGCGGGATTATCAGGACCTGGTTGCGGCGGCGCACCAGGAACACATGAAGGTGCTGTTTGATATTGTGCCGAATCATGTGGGGCCGCGGCATCCTTGGGTGGCCAATCCTCCGCTTGCGGATTGGTTTCACGGAACGTTGCAACATCATGCGAATGCTTCGACGACGGCGCTGGGATCATTTTATGGGGAGACCAAGGAGCAAGCGGCGGGGCACGATCCTTTCGAAGCCCTTGTCGATCCGCATGCGCCGCGAGCTCTTTCGCGGGATTTGACCGATGGATGGTTCTTTGGGATTTTGCCGGATATGAATACGGAGAATCCCATGGTGGCGCAGTATTTACTGGAGAATGCGATCTGGTGGGCGGAGTCGTCGGGGTTGGACGGGTATAGGGTCGATACGTTTCCGTACGTGCCGCGATTGTTCTGGTCGCGATGGAATGGCGGGTTGCGAACGATTTATCCGCGTTTGACCACGATTGGAGAAGTGTTTCACCCGGATCCCAGCGTGACTTCATTTTTTGGTGGCGGACAGAAGCGGTACGACGGGATCGATTCCGGTGTCACCACCGTGTTCGACTATCCGATGTATTTCGCTTTGCGCGATGTTTTGTTGCATGGCGAGCCGGTTGGGCGGCTGGCGGATATCTTGCGGCACGATTCTGAGTACGTGCGGCCCGATCTGCTGGTTACATTTTTTGGGAACCATGACGTGGCGCGATTTGCCGGGGCAGACGGGAGCTCGGCGGAGAAATTGCGGCTGGTGTTTGGATTGACGCTGACGCTGCGCGGGATTCCTGAACTTTACTATGGGGATGAGATTGGGATGACTGGCGGTGGAGATCCAGATAACCGGCGGGATTTTCCTGGTGGTTGGAGGGAAGATTCGCGGAATGCGTTTACCGAAGCGGGGCGGAGCGTGGAGCAGCAGGCTACGTTTCTTTATGTTCAGAGGCTGCTGAGATTGCGGCGGGAGCATCCAGCGCTGGCGGGTGGGCGGCTGTGGGAGCTGGCTTCCGATGAGTCGGGTTATATTTTTTTGCGGAGCTCGGAGGAGGAGCGCATTTTGGTGGCATTTAATAATTCGGGCAAAGCGCGGGAGTTTCAGGTTTCGGTGAGTGATACGGCGGCCGAAGGATCGCAGGGGGTGAAGGTGTTGTTTGGTGAGGCGCACGCGGAGATCGCGGGGAAACAGATTCAAATAAGCGCGCCTGCGGAGTCGTTATCGATTTTTGCGTTGAATTGAGGCGGGGAATGATTTGCCCTGGCTAAAGCCTGGGCGCCTACCTAACGGTCGTAGCTCAAAACACCAGATCGACCGTCCAGTTTTCTAGGGCGTTGGGGACGACCACCGCGACGGAGTGGGATTTGGCGTCGTATTGCCAGTCGCGGGTGGACCCTTGACCGATGCGGAGCTGCTTGGGTTCGGCTGGGACGCCGACGATGGTTACGCGGGCGGCGTGCCACCAGGGTTGGTAGGCGCTTTTTTCGGTTGTGGCGCTTACGGTTATCACGCTTGAAGAAACCTCGCATGCGAAATTGGTACGGCGGAATTCGCCTCGTTGGTAGGCGAAGGTGTGGCCATCGTCTTCGTACAGGGAACCTCGGCAGTTATCGCCGGCGTAGACTTTGATTTCCAGCGGGCCGTTGGGTTTTTCTTCCGTGTTCTGCACGATCGGTTGCATGGGTATGATCGCGCCTGCGCGTACGTAGAGCGGGAGTTCGTCGAGCGCCGGGTGCAACGCGATCTTTTCCGTACTGGCATGTCTTTGCGAAGTCCAATAGTCATACCAATCGCCCGGCGGGAGTTGGATTGCTTCCGCGTCCAGCGTCTCGGTGGCTACGGGCGCGACAAATAAATCGCTGCCGAAAAGAAAATCGCGATCGTCGTTGTAGAAAGTTTCTTGTTGCGGGTAGTCGAGGAAGACCGGACGCATGAACGGTAGGCCTGTGCGCGTCATGGATTCGGCGCCGGTGTAAATGTAGGGCAGAAGCTGGTAGCGAAGCTCGATGTAGCGGCGGCGGACGGCTTCCTGTTCGGGGCCGCTAGCCCAGGGCTCGTGGTCGGCGGTGCCTTTCGCGGCGTGATCGCGGTAAATGGGATTGAAGACGCCTAATTCGTACCAGCGCGTGAGCAGATCCGGAGGCGGGGAGCTGGCGAATCCGCCGATGTCGTCTCCTACGAGCGGGTAGCCGCTGAGGCCCATGCTGAGGAGCATTGGCGTGCTCATGGAAATGTGATTCCAGGTGGCGCTGTTGTCGCCGGTCCAGGTGGCGGCGTAACGCTGGGTGCCGGAATAGGCGGCGCGGGTCAGGACGAAGGGGCGCTCGTCGCCTTCAAGTTTGCGCAAGCCTTCGTAGGTGGCGCGGGCGTTTTCCATGCCGAAGACGTTGTGGATGGCGCGGTGGTCGAGGGTGGTGCCGTCGTCGAGGCGATGCACAGTGTCGAGCGGCATGGTTTTGTCGGCGCGTTCGAATACCGACGGCTCGTTCATGTCATTCCAGAAGCCTGCGACGCCCATGTGGACGAAATCCTGGTATAGAGCGCCCCACCAATCGCGGACTCGGGAGAGAGTGAAATCGGGGAAGACGCTGGGGCCGGGCCAGACCGGGCCTACGAAGACTGAGCCGTCGGGATTTTTGACAAAGACATCCTGCTTCGTTCCGGAATCATAGGGCGCGTAGCCATGGTCGGGATTTTTCTTGATATGAAGATCGGTGATGATGATGGTGTGGAAGCCCTGCGCGCGGAAGTCGGCAATCATTTGTTCGAAGTGGGGGAAGTATTCGCGATTGATGGTGAAAGGCGCGTAGCCGTCCTGATAGTCGATGTCGAAGTAGATGACGTCGGCGGGGATCTTTTTTTCGCGAAACAAGCTCACGACTTCGCGGGCGCGAGCTTCAGGATAGTAAGTGTAACGGCACTGCTGGTAACCGAGGCTCCAGACCGGGGGCAGGGGCGAGCGGCCAACCAGTGCCGTGTATTCTTCGATGACTTTCTTCGGGTCCGGACCAGCGAAAAAATAGTAGTTCAGCTCGCCACCTTCGGCGCCGAACGAAAAGTAATCCGGCGATTCCTTGCCGAAATCGAAGCTGCTGCGGTAGGTGTTGTCGAAAAACAGGCCATAGGCAGTGCCTTTGCGCAGACCGATGAAAAACGGGATGGTTTTGTAGAGCGGGTCGGTCGATTCTCCCCAGCCGAAGGCGTCGGTGTTCCAGTTGATGAAGGCGCGATTGCGGCGGTTCATCGGTCCGGCCTTATCACCCAGGCCGTAATAGTTTTCCTCGTCCGGCATTCTCTTCCAGACGCGGATGCGACGACCATTCCAGGCCATCGGCAGGGTCGATTCGTCGGCGAGAACGATGTGGCCCAGGGCGTCGGCGAAAGAGATGAGCAGAGGAGATTTGTGAATGAGAACTTGGACGCGTCCGGCTAACAGGCGGAGGTCGTTTTTGTCTTCTTCTATTGTTACAGAAGGAGGCTCGGGGCCTTGAATGACGGCCCAGGAGCTGTCCTTTGCGAAGCTGCCTTCGGGAGCGACGCGCACGCGGACGACGCCATCCCGAAAGGCGGAGACTTGCACTTTTGCGTTTCCGGAACTGAGTTCGACTCCATGCTGGAGCCTCTCGACGTGCTGAACGGCACCCAAATGCTGCCAGCCTTGTGCGAATGAGGACGAAGAAAACGTTACCGCGGCAAACAGCGCAAACCAAGTGAGCCGTGCGAGGGGTGCCTTAGCAGTTTTGCCCGAAGCCGTCATCGCTTTATTGTCTTCCCTCGACGGTCGAATTGCGAAATTGGCCGATGCCCTTCCCTACCCCGCCAACCACTCCTCAAACAAGGCCGAAGCTTTCGCTCCCTCGATACGATGGCGCACGGCGTCCATCACGCGGCAGTGCGCGGTTTGGTCGCCATAGAAAGCGAGCCAATAGGGAAAGTACAAGTCGACAGGCACGCGAGCGCATTCGAGATGGGATTCCCGCAGCTTGAAGAATCCTTGTTGAAAGATGACGCGGAGGACTTTATCGCCTAGCAGCTCACGGGCGCGCTTGTCGGAAAGAGTTGGGCGCAGGTAATTCCGCGTGGCCACGTCGAGAAACTGCGAATCCTCGGGAGCATGGGGGAATTCGAACAGATCGAGAGAACCCTCGACGGCATCTATCGCAAAGTAACGCGTTTGCATGGCTCGACCGAACCGGTACTGCACTCGATAAAGGAAAAAGGCGACATAAACGCTGGCAATACGCCGCAGCGGGCCGACGCGGATTCGGCGGTAAAGCGTGCCCAGCCCGATCGACGAGAATTTACGCAGCGCTTGTTCTTGCGAAACGTTGGGCTTGAGGATTCGGATAGAAGTTGTAGTCATGTTCGAAGCCTCTGCCATCACTCTTTAGCGGAAATAAATCCACAGACCGAGCACCGTGGCTAGCAGCAAATACGTAAATGCGAGGTTTACCCGATGTTCTGTGCGCGTTTCACGGGCAAGGTGCGCCGTCTTGACCTCCACGGTATCGAGCTTCTGGTCTACGGTTGCGAATGTGAGCCCGGCGATTTTCTCTCGCCGCGGGGCGGGGAAAAGCATGCTCACGCCGATCAAGACCAAGGCACAGATGATGAACATGACGATCGAGTAGTGAAGGAAATTCATGTCGATGAGCCCGCGGATCGCGGCGGGCCGGTAGTGCGCCGTCTTGTCGAGCACCTCAAGAACAAAGCGAACCGCTCCGAGAACGAATCCGACCAGAAGCGAGGAGATCGCACCCTGGCCGTTCAGGCGCGGCCACAAAATGCCAAAAATGAAGCAGACGGCGATGGGCGGACTGATATAGGCCTGCACGCTTTGCAGATAAACCCAGAGCTGCGCGCTGAGCACGTGGATGAACGGGACCCACAACAGACCGAGAACGACCATGCCTCCGGTAGCGATGCGGCCAAAGGTTACCAGCTGTTTTTCGCTCGCTGCAGGCCGCAACTTTTTGTAGAAATCGAGGGTGACCATGGTCGAAGCGGAGTTGAAGACCGAACTCATGGCGCCCATGAGAGCAGCAAGCAGCGCGGCGATCATCAAGCCGACGAATCCGGTGGGAAGGAGATTCACAACCGCGGTGGGAAAGGCGATGTCGCCGTTCGTCACCGAGCCATTCACGGTGTTGAACAGTTGAGGATACAAAGCGAAGGCGATGATTCCGGGAACGACCAGGAGAAATACGGGAAGAACCTTCAAGAAGCCGGCAAAAATCGTGCCGGCCTTGGCGTGTCCTTCATCTTTTGCGGAAAGAACACGCTGGACGATGACTTGATCGGTGCACCAATACCAGATGCCCAGAATGGGAGCGCCGAAGAAAATTCCCGTCCAGGGGAAGTCGGGATCGCTGGTCGGCTTCACCATATGGAAGTAACTTGCCGGCACCGCGGCGCGCAAGGCGGCGAATCCACCGACTTTTTCGAGGCCAATGAAGGTCAAGGCGATAGCGCCTGCCAGTAAAATGAGGGTTTGTACGAGATCAGTGTAGATGACCGCGGCGAGACCCCCTGCAATCGTGTAGATACCGGTGGCGATCACCAGGATGATCGCCGCGGTCCATTGATTCCAGCCGACGACGCGCTCGAGCACGATCGCAGCAGCGTACAAATGCACGGAAATCTTCGTGAAGATGTACGCGATGATGGAAATCGAAGCCAAATAGATGGCGCAATTGCGGTTAAACCTCCGCTCGAGAAACTCCGGCATGGTGAATACGTTCGAGCGGAGATAAAACGGCACAAATACCCAACCCAGCAGCAACAGAATGACCGAGGCTTGCCACTCGAAATTCCCTGCGGCAAGCCCGGAGGTGGCACCCGAACCGGCGAGACCAATAAAGTGTTCGGTGGAAATATTTGAGACAAATAGTGAAGCGCCGATGGCAAACCAGCCGATTTTGCGCCCGGCCAGGAAGTAATCCTCGGAAGTCCGCTCCTTCCTCGAGAAGTAGAAACCGATACCGAACACCATTACGAAATAGATGCCGATAATGACCAGATCCACGGGCGCGAGAGTCCGGTGAGTAAGCGCGACTCCCGATGCAAAGAGCATCCAAGCCTCCCCTGACCTTCAACCAAGCAAGCGTGGTCCCTCGGACGCGCACCTTAAAAAAAGCGCCGTGCACCGTCGGCAGCTGGTGGCCTTGGGTGTCGTGAGCATGCGAGGCCGGGCTCACTCGGCGATAAATTGGTGCGGCAATCGTGCGCGGCGAAGTCTATATCAGCGGGAAAGAAGGCTCAATGGGCGTTTGGCGATAGCGTAGAATAGTGCACGCCGAGCAGCGGCCCCAGAACATGGTCGGCGAGGTCGCTCGAGAGCGTTTCCGAGTTCGCGGCGCACAGCGAACCGGAGCAACGATACTTGGAGGAATGAGGATGAGAGTGATTGCGCCATTGCTGTTTTGTCTGCTGTTTTGCACCGCTGCGTTGATGGCTGGTGACAAGACGATCTACGATTTCACGCTGAATTCCATCGACGGACAGCCCGCGCCGTTAGCCGCGTACAAGGGTCACGTGGTGATGCTGGTGAACGTCGCCAGCCGCTGCGGCTTTACGCCGCAATACACGGCGCTGGAATCGATCTACGAAAAATACAAGGATCGTGGTTTCGTCATCGTGGGAATTCCGGCCAATAATTTCGGCTCGCAGGAGCCGGGCACCAATCAGGAAATCAAGACGTTTTGCTCCTCCAAATACAGCGTGACGTTTCCGATGATGGCGAAGGTTTCGGTAAAAGGCGACGACAAGACGCCGCTGTATCAATATTTGACCGACAAAGCGGGGAGCCCGAAGACCGGCGGGGAGATTCAGTGGAACTTCACGAAGTTTCTGGTGGGGCCCGACGGAGGGATCGTGGCGCGATTCGAACCGAAGGTCACGCCGGATTCGCCCGAGGTAACCTCGGCGATCGAGCGGGCGCTCGGTTCGGAGAAGCGTTAGACACGCGGCACGAAGACTCGACGGCGGGTCGTCCCTTATACGCAGCTTGACTTTACGAACGTGGCGCAGCGACGTTCCAAATCGCTGCGCCACAACTGCACTTCGGCACATCAAGCTCTTACCGATGCCCATTCTCTCCTTCCAAAACGTCACCAAAGACTATTTGTCAGAGGGCCAGCGCGTGCGCGCACTGGACGGGCTTTCGTTCGAAGTTCGGAGCGGCGAGTTTGTGGCGCTGGTGGGTAGAAGCGGCTGCGGCAAATCCACATTGCTGAACCTGGCCGGCGCGATGGACTTCCCCACTTCTGGCCAGGTGCTGGTCGACGCCGTTTCGACTTCTTCCTTGAGGGATTCCGAATTGACCCGGCTGCGGCGAGAGAAGGTGGGCTTCGTTTTTCAATCGTTTCAGCTACTGCACACTCTGACCGTTTTCGAAAACGTGGAGCTGCCTTTGCTTCTTGCCGGGAAACCCGATGCGCGTGGCGCCGCGCGGGAACGGCTTGCGTGGGTGGAACTCGAAGGTCTGGGCGACCGCTATCCTCATCAGCTTTCCGGCGGGCAGATGCAGCGCGTTGGAATTGCGCGCGCGCTCGTTCATGGTCCTCGGATCCTACTGGCCGACGAACCTACCGGGAATCTCGACACCACGACCGGGAACGTGATCCTGGAATTGCTCCAGCGGCTGGCGCGCGAACAAAACACCGCTACGATTATGGCCACCCACAGCATGGAGGCTGCTGCGCTCGCCGATGTAGTCGTGCGGCTGCGAGACGGCAAGATTCAGGAGCTTACGCGGCGCTGAAATGTCACGTCTCCTTCTATTCTACCGCTTGATGGTTCGACCGCTGTTCGCCGAACCCGTGCGCACCGCGCTCACCGTTCTGGCAATCGCGCTGGGTGTCGCGGTGGTCTTGGCCATGGATCTGGCAGGCACCGCGGCTACCGGGTCGTTTCGTTCCTCGATGGAGACTCTGGCGGGCGACAACGACCTGGAAATCATCTCTGCAGGTGGTGTACCGGAGAATGCGGTGGGCAAGTTGTTGGCACTTCCCTATCCGGTGCGGATTTCAGCGCGGATCGAAGATTACGCGGTGGAGGTGGGCACCAAGCATTCCTATCCACTTCTCGGATTGGATTTGATCGCGGAGGGCGAAGACGAACAGGGTGCCGCTTCGGCGTTTCGCATGGAACGCCCGGAAGATGCTTTGAAATATCTCGGCGCATACAACAGCATTTGGGTCGGGGAGAGCCTCGGACTACGGACAGGCGATCGCATTTCCTTGCTGATCAACGACCAAATGCGCGAGTACATCGTTCGCGGCGTGTATCCGGATGCGAAGGGAAATGCGGCGGCAATTGTCATGGACATTGCGGCGGCGCAATACGCGCTCGACCGCTACGGCCGCGTTGACCGGATCCTCGCGAAGGTTCCGCAGACGCCCCCGCTGGAGGAATGGGAGCGGCGCTTTCGGGAAGCGCTCCCGGCGGGGGTGGAAGTGCGACCCGCAGGAACAGGCACAACGGAAAATCGCCGCATGCTGGCTGCGTTTCGCTGGAACTTGAAACTGTTGAGTTACATCGCGCTGGTCGTCGGCGCATTTTTGATCTACAACACGATTTCGGTATCGGTGGTGCGCCGGCGAGCCGAGATCGGCATCGTCAGGGCGCTCGGCGCGAGCCGCGGCGACGTTCTCGCGGCGTTTCTTGGCGAGGCGGCGAGTTTCGGTTTGGTTGGTGCGCTGCTCGGGCTGCCGCTGGGACGCGTGATGGCCAGCGGCGCGGTGAAGTTAATGTCGGCGACGGTGGAGTCTCTGTATGTCAGCAGCCGGCCTGGCTCGATTGCATTGACCTCCCAGTCCGTGCTGCTTGCGATTGGTATCGGGACGGGCGTCGCGGTCGCGTCGGCGTATTCTCCGGCGCGCGAAGCGTCCCTGGTGCCGCCGGTGGAAGCGATGGCGCGCGGGATGCGGGAATACGCCGCACGCGTTCACAAGACGCGTGATTTGTTATGGGCAGCGCTGCTTGGACTGGCGGCAGCGCTCGCTTCGCAGGCTCCCGCCATCGGCGGCAAGCCGTTGTTGGGTTACCTGGCGGCACTCCTGCTGATCGTTGCGTCGGCGCTCGGGATTCCTGCTTTGGTATACGTGACCACGCGTTTTTCCTCCCAACTGCTTGGAACAATATTCGGGGTAGAGGCGCTGCTTGCTTCGCGGAGTTTGTCGGGCTCGCTGCGACGGACGTCCGTGCTGGTGGGCGCACTTTCGACTGCCATTGCCATGATGACTGCCGTTGGCATCATGGTGGGAAGTTTCCGGGAGACCGTGCTTCGCTGGATGGGCGATCAGCTGCCCGCGGATTTGTACATGCGGCCGGCGGGTGATGCCGCCGCCGATCGCCATCCAACGATCACTCCGGAACTCGCCGATGCCATTGCGGCTCTGCCGGGCGTGGCAGCCATCGACAGGCTACGCGAGTACGAGATCAGCTACGACGGGATGCCCGCGGGGCTGGGTTCGGTCGAGCTGCGTGTGCTGCGTTCGTATCACAAGGAGGATTTTTTGTCCGGGCGCCCCACGAACGACGTTCTCGCGGAACTTCGCAACGCCAACGCAGTCATCGTCAGCGAACCGTTCGCGAACAAACATCACCTCAAGCGAGGTGATTCCGTTGCGCTGTCGCTGGGCGATGTAAAAGCGGCATTTCGCATCGCCGATGTATTTTACGATTACTCGAGCGAACGCGGCGGCATCTTGATGGATCGCGATACCGCGCTTCGCTATCTGCCCGATCCGGCGCCTTCGAATGTGGCGATTTATGTGAAGACCGACGCGTCCCTCGGAACCGTGCGCGCGGAGATCGACCAAGCGGCGGCCGGGCACCGGGTGCTTGTCTTTTCGAATCGCGACCTGCGCCGCGAGGCTTTGCGCATTTTCGATCGTACATTTGCAATCACCTACGCTCTCGAAGCGGTGGCGGTTCTGGTCGCCGTCATGGGCGTGGCCGGCGCGCTGCTCGCCTTGGTCATTGACCGACGCCGCGAATTGGGACTACTCCGTTTTCTAGGCGCCGCATCCGGGCAGGTTCGCAAGTTAATCGTGGTCGAGGCGGGTCTGCTGGGACTGCTGGCAACGTTGGCGGGCGTCGCACTGGGCTTTGCGCTGTCGTTGATTCTCGTTTTCGTCATTAATCAGCAATCGTTTGGCTGGACGATCCGCTTTCACTGGCCCGTGGCCGTGCTTGCCGGTGCGCTGACGGTCGTCTACACGGCCACGGTTCTTGCGGGTTTGTATCCGGCAAGCGTGGCTGTGCGCTTGAACCCGATCGAGGTTGTGCATGAAGAATAGGCTCGGGAGCATCGTCGCTGCGCTCCTCGCGCTACAGTCAGCGGCGCAGATATCCGTTCCACAGTACCGTACCGCTCTGCCCGGTTATCGCTACGAGTTTCCGCGCGATCATTTCGATCATCCGCAGTTCCAGACCGAATGGTGGTATTACACCGGCAACGTAAGGTCCGCGGATGGTCATCGCTTCGGATTCGAACTGACATTTTTTCGTCAGGGGGTCGATCGCGACGCAGCCAAAACGAAAACTTGGGACGTGCGCGACCTCTATCTGGCGCATCTGGCTTTGAGCGACCTGGGCGGGGGCGAATTTTACCACGCGGAGAAAACCAGCCGTGCGGGGCCGGGGATGGCAGGAATTAGCGCGACCGAGGGCCGCATCTGGAATGGCAATTGGCAAATTCAGTGGCGCGGTGACGAACAGAATCTGCAGGCGGTGGATGCCCGCTTTGCACTGCATCTCGATCTTCGCTCCGAGAAGCCCCCTGTAATCAACGGCGAAAATGGCGTCAGCCAAAAAGCCGAAGGTACGGGCCGCGCCTCACACTATATTTCGCTCACCAGGCTCGCCACGACGGGTCGCGTCGTGCTGGGAGACAAATCATTTGACGTGACCGGTCTGGCCTGGATGGATCACGAATTCTTTACTCACCAATTGGAGAGCCAGCAAATCGGATGGGACTGGTTCAGCATACAGCTCGAGGACCAGACCGAACTGATGCTTTTTCGCATTCGGCGCAGCGACGGCTCGGTCGACCCTTTTTCGGCTGGAACGTTTGTGGATGCCAGAGGAAAAAGCATCCATCTGCGTTCGGCCGACTTCACGTTGCAGCCCTTGGGCGACACTTGGACGAGCACGTTCACGCGAGCGGCGTATCCGATTCGCTGGAC
>Ga0182018_10001267_pt1 | contig 29179 bp, 18 predicted proteins | sample 812P2MmetaG_FD_120490 | JGI IMG/M metagenome (GOLD analysis project Ga0182018, IMG submission 120490) | Permafrost microbial communities from Stordalen Mire, Sweden - 812P2M metaG | ecosystem: Environmental > Terrestrial > Soil > Wetlands > Permafrost | place: Sweden: Stordalen | collected...
AATAAAACGCTGCCGATTTCCGAAGTTCCTACTCTCGAAGCCGGCGACCGGATTTGGGTTCATCCCGCGCTGCCCGCCGAACAGTCGGTGCACTACCTTCTGATCGCGGTATTCCTGAGAGGAGCCACAAACCCACCTCCGGAGAGTTGGTTCGTGAAGGTGGAAACCTGGAGCAAGGAAGTGCGCGAAGAAGGAATAGTTCTGACTGTTCCTCCGGGCGCGCAGCAGGTTCTGTTGTTCTTAGCTCCGGAAACGTGGGGAGATTTCGGTACCTTGCGTTCTGCTGTGCGGGGAAGACCCGGAGCTTTTGTGAGGGCGGCGCAGGATCTGGACCAGGCCAGCCTGGATCGCTCACGGTTAGACGCATATTTGGCCGCGGTTCGCGAGACCTCCGAGGTCGATCCTCAGGAACTCCAGGAACGCTCGATCCTGCTGGCGCGAAGCTTGAATATCAGAGTCGATCAGCAATGTTTTGACAAACCCAGTGAGCAGCAAGCGCCCTGCCTGACGCAAAACGCCGACCAATTGGTGCTGGACGACAGTGGGAACGCCTCAATGATGACCACTCTAACCTCCGGCGCAAGCGCAGACATGATTGGGCAGCTCAGCGTCACTCGCGCGGCCGGGGGGGGCCTCTACAGCCCGTACGTTGGAGTTGTCGTCGATCTGACGCACATGTTGGGGACTCTGCATACGGCCGAATACCAGTACATTCCGGCTCTGGCTCTTCCTAAGCGCGAGGAATTGAATCTGAAGCTCAACAATCCCCCATCTTTTCACAAGCCAATGTCAGTGCTGGTGATCGGTCTACCCATCGTCGCGGTGGCACCCCTGCCCGCTCTGCGACCGGCAAGCCCGAAGGAAGTATTTTGCCTGCAGCATCCTTCGCTCGTACTTCCAGTCGAAGGCGCGCCGCTGGTTTTCTCGACCGAGATGGCGCACGATTTCCGGATCCAGGTGAAGAACAAGTTGGGTGCGGAAATCGACTTGCCTGCGATCGCCGATCCGGCGCGTGGGGGCTTCGTGGTTGACACGCGCCAGCTCCATGCCGGCGCCGCTCTGGATTGGCAAAGTACCGGAATACTCCATGGGTATTGGGGTTTCCAGCCTTTTGATGGACCAAGCTTCCACCTCAGTAGCGCGCATGCGAGAAAATGGACCGTTGCAGCCGGTGATCAGAGCACCCTGATTGTCGGGCGCAACGATGTACTCGATCTACAGTCGGACGATGCGTCTTGCGTGAGCGATGTGACACTGAAGGACCAGCAAGGTGCAGAAAGCCAAACTAAGTGGAAAATGTTGAAGCCGGGGGTGGTCGAGGTACAGGTTCCGCTCGAGAACCAGACCGCGGGTGCGGTCACCATTTCGGTGAAGCAGTATGGAGTAGTAGAACCCGACGAGATTCACCTGCGCACATACTCTGAGGCAGGCCGTTTGGATGACCTCGCAATCAATTCGGGCGACCGGCAGGCTGTATTGAGGGGTACACGTTTGGATCAGATTGCCGGAGTGGAGTTAAAGGGCCTTCGTTTCAGTCCGGCGGATCTCGCCAGTGCGAACGGCAAGGATGAATTGCGCCTTGCAGGTCCCGAGGAGGCACTGAATGCGTTTCACCCCGGCGACAAATTGACTGCGAAGATTCTTTGGAAGGATGGGCGTTCCGTGGATTTGGCAGCCACGGTCGACCCGCCGCGTCCGAAAGTAGACCTGGTTGTGAAAAACATCGATCCGGGTCCTACCGCGGCGGCCATCCGCCTGGGTAGCTCCGAGGAAGTTCCGCAAGATGGGAAGCTCTCTTTCGTGGTGAAAAGCGAGACCCCGGAAGCATTCCAGCATAACGAAAAAATTGAAATAGGAACCGAAGACGAGTCGTTCGACGTTCTGCTTAGCCTGGAGGACGGCTTGACCCTGGAGGATTCCCAAAACGTGCTGGTGCAACTGGACCCGCTCAAGAGCTTCGGTCGCTCGTGCTTCGGGGCGCTTCGGTTTCGTCCTGTCGAGTCCGACGGAAGGAAAGGCGACTGGCAACCGCTGGCGATTCTGGTTCGTGTCCCTTTTCTCACAGAGATTCATTGCCCCAAGAGTTCAGACGCGCCATGCACCCTCAGCGGGTCGAATCTGTTTCTCATCGACTCCGTGGCCTCCGACCCGACGTTCACCAACAGTATTAACGTCCCCGTAGGTTTTATGGATTCCACGCTCAGCGTGCCCCGTCCAGCCGGTGAACTTTTGTACATCAAGTTGAGGGATGACCCATTGATCGTGAGTACAGCCACGCTGGAGGGGATTCCAGGCGGGGCAAAGTCCTCCTCGAACCCGCACCGAAAGCCTGGTACGACGGTCAATTAGCGCGGAAAACGTGCTCTCGATGGATTCGCAACTGGGGCAGGGTCCCTAAGTGGATCACGCGCCAGCCTGGCACCTGCTATTGGCGAGGCCCAAGGCGTCACTTCACGCGGTAGAAATGGTCTGGCCTGCCGGGGGACGGCCAGGCCGCCAAGGGCCGGCCCGTTGTCTCCGCGATGTCCAGCAGACGGTTATACTTTGCCAAGCGCTCGGATCCGCGAATCGATCCGCCCTTGAATTGATCTGCGCTCCAGCCGACCGCCAAATCGGCTGCCCAGGTGTCCTCCGTTTCCCCGCTACGAACGCTGAGGGTGACCGACCACCCGGCTGCGCGTGCCTGCTGGCAGGCTTCGAGCGCTTCGGTCAGGGTCCCGATCTGATTGACTTTTAGCAGCAGGGCATCGCACGCGCGGCTTTCTTGGGCGCGGCGTATGCGGATGGGGTTTGTGCATAAAAGGTCGTCCCCCAGGGTCAGCGCATGGCCTGAGATTGCCTTGCGTAGGCTCGGCCAGTGCTCCCAGTCATCCTCGGCAAGACCATCCTCTACGCTAATGATCGGAAAGCGGTCAACCCAGTTGGTGATGGTCTTGATCATTCCAGTGCTGTCCAGGGCAGCGGAATCAATTTCGTAGCGCTGATTGCGATAAAAATGCGTGGCAGCCACATCAACCCCGAGGCAAATGTCCTTGCCCGGCGCAAGACCCGCTTTCTCGGTCGCTTCGACCGCCAGGGCAAACATTTCCTCCACGCTCTTAAAGGGCGGCGCCAGGCCGCCTTCGTCGGCGGTGAGGAGGCGCATCCCATATTTCTGAAGTACGAGCTCGGCTGCGGTCCGATACACATCGAAGGCCGCGACTAGCGCCTCGTCCACAGTTTTCGCCGAAATGGGGATGATCAGGACATCCTGGATCGAGACTTGGCCTCCAGCATGCTTGCCGCCGCTAAAAAGATTGATCGTCACGCGAGGAAGCGCGTCGATCGGAGAAGCCAACATCTCGGCAAAGTGCGAGTACAAGGGAATGCCGCGATGGAGCGCATGGGCCCGCGCGAAAGCCACTGACACGGCTAAGATCGCGTTGGCGCCCAGCCGGGACTTCCTCGGCGTTCCGTCGAGTGCGATCATGGCGCGGTCCAGTTCAGACTGGCTCGCGAAGTCGCGGCCCGCCAACTCCAGCTGCAGCTCGTTGCTGATATTCGAAGCCGCACGGCGGCAGCCCATGCCGTGATATCGCTTGGGATCGCCATCTCTCAGCTCAAAGGCTTCCGACGTTCCGGTCGAGGCTCCCGAAGGAACCGAAGCCGAAGCACAGACTCCACCTTCGAGAACGCAGGTGGCGAGCACAGTTGGTTTGCCACGACTGTCAAGAATCTCGCGACCGAAAAGCCTCTCAATTTTCGGCATGGGCCTCGATTTCTCCAATGAATTCAGCAATTAAGTCGCCCACCTGAGTCGGCGGTTTGGTCATCAGGAGGACAACCGCTTCCCGTTGCCGAGCCCTCTCAATCGGGGTTAGATACTCGAGCGGTGATTTTCCCGCCACGCGAGCCAGAAGGCAGGCCAGTGTATGGCGCACTGTCCGAGGCTCAAGCTCATCCCAACCGAACGGCAGAACCTCCTTGAAGTAAACTTGCCAGAAGAGCGCCGCAGCGTCGGCCAGAGCAGCTCGTTCCTTACGCAGGTGATGCGCCTTGCTGAGAAAGTGGGTCAGAGCAAACCCAGCGTCGAAAGCCGGGTCTCCGAAGTGAACTACCTCGTAATCCAAAAGAATTAACTTTCCGTGATAAATCAGCGAATTCTTGGGACTGAAGTCGCCGTGAACCAGGCTAAGTTTGTGCCGCAGCGTGGTTTGCGCCAACTCGTTTAGAAAACCAGCGACTGCGGGAGTTTCTCGCGCCGTGTAAAGGTAGTACGGCTCCAAGCGAAGGTTTTCGAAGTAAGTGGAGTCGGCAAACACGCGGCAAACCTCCGGAGCGGACTCTGCGGATCGGCGGTGGATTGTGCCCAGAAGAAAGCCAAATTGCTCGAAGTGGTTTGCCACAATCTGGCCCGAGAGCAGCAGCGATTTCCAGTTTTCGCAATCATCGGGTATGGCCTCCATCGCCATCAGATGATTTGCCGCATCTTCAAAGCGGAAGGCGGGGGTCGTTCCGGGCGGAGCAAGGCGATTCAGCCAGCGCAGGCCTTTTGCTTCTACCCTGATCCTCTCTGGGCTGCTGAACCAATCCTCCTTGACTCGCAATTTGGCCAGCGCCTGCTTCAGCACCAAGCCGTGCCCATCCTCCCAAGTGACTTTCACCGTGCGGTTCGATACCCCTCCGAGCAGCGTCTTCACTGAGACGGTCTCGCCTGACCGTATGTGCCCCTGGCACTTCAGGTACTCGAGCAGGGCGTCAAGATCTTCTATGTTGAGTTCCATTGGTCGGCTAAGCTTGATCTTAACCGCAGCCAGTTCGGGGACTGCCAGTGTACCGCAGGAAAGCAACGCTACTTGGCAAAAGGCTGTCGTGTTCTGGGAATATCTACGCTAGCCGACCATGAGGCTCGGCGATCTGTGACCTGCGAGATTTCAGAGAATCGGCCAAGTTTCGCGCCGCACTATTCAGTAAGCTACCGTCGGAACTGCAAGCGACAAAGCGGTATCCGAGGTCCCAGTACTTGCTGAGGTTGGCCGGGCCATCGATGATGATTCCCGCTTGCTTGCCCGCCCGCTGTGCCGCCTGGGCGGTTATACGGACCGCATCCAGGAATAATGAATGATCAAACTGGCCGAAAATGCCAAGATCACGGGAGAGGTCGACCGGGCCGATAAAGAGCACGTCAACACCGTCAATTGCTGCAATCGAGTCAATGTTATCCAAGCTTAGCTTGGTTTCAATCTGCAAAACCGTAAGCAGAGAACTATCCGCGGCGGCAACGTAGCTGTCAAAAGTGGTGCCAAATCCACACGCACGGTTCATCCGTGCTACCCCGCGTTCTCCCCCGGGCTGATAGCGCATTGCCGCGACGGCACGTCGTGCGTCCTCGGCATTGTTGACGCGAGGGACCATGATACCGTGGGCCCCCACATCCAGCACACGATGGAATCGTTGCCTCTCGTGAGATTCGACTCTAACAATTGCCGCGGCGTCGGTATGCTCAAGAGCCTGCAGTTGGTGCAACACGTCGCCCTCCGAGCCGGCGCCGTGCTCAAGATCAATCACCACCCAATCAAATCCAGATCGCCCAACGATTTCAGCCGTGAGCGAAGATCCAAGGTTCAAGAAACAACCGACTGTCCCTTCGCCGCGGAGTACGCGTTCGCGGAGGTTTTTCATTGCTTCGTACCCTGCGGCCGGGTCGGGAATGCCTCGGGATTTATGACGTTATCAGGAACCAGTCCTCTCAGGACCATGGCCATACCCTCGCTCATCATGGTGAAAATCTTATTGGTTGCCCCCACGGAAAGGCCCATCACATGAGGAGTGCAAAGCACGCGCGGATGGGAAAAAATTGGATGAGAAATATCAGGCGGCTCGCTGGGGAAGGTGTCCATACCGACGCCGGAGAGTCTCTCTGCCTGCAAAGCCTCGTGCACGACGTCCAGGCTCTCAAACAGACCTCCGCGGGCCAAGTTGACGATGATCGCGGTCGGCTTGACCAGCCTCAGTCGCCGGCGATTCACCATGCCCTTGGTGGCGTCCGTCAAAGGAGCGTGCAGACAAATAAAATCCGACCGCGCAAACAGGGAATCGAGCTCTACCAATCCTGCGCCGGCCAGTGCTGCCTCGTTCTTCGAGATGTAAGGGTCGTAAGCAATCACCTCCATCTCGAAGGCGTGGGCCATCTTCGCCAGCTCTTTTCCGATACGACCTAGTCCCACAATGCCTATGGTTGCGCCCGCTAAATCGTCGATGCGGGCGGGTAAGCCGCTCTGCCATTCGCCCCGCTTTGTCGAGGCGTCGAGCTGGGGCAAGCGCTTGGCCAGCGCGAGCAGTAGTGCCATTGCGCCTTCCGCCACTGCTCGGGATCCCGCGCCCGGAGTGTAGACGACCGGGACTCCGCATGCGGTTGCCGCTCTCACATCGACATTGTCACATCCGATTCCACTGCGACCGATAACGCGTAACTGGGTGCCCGCCTCGATGACCCGCGCGGGAACCTTGGTGACTCCTCGCACAATCAGCCCGATGGTCCCGGTCATCCACTGTATCAAAGAGTCTTCGTCGGTGGTGGTGGCGATTTCGACCGGGCCAAAGGGATGGAGAATTTCTCGAACCAGCGGCGGGACTGGCCCGGTGGAGACAAACCTAACGGTTTTCATCGTACCCTTTCGTGCGATTCGTGTATCAAATGAGCGAGTTCTGTCCCAACGATGGCCCCGCCGGAAACCAGCGCTCTGCGACGGAAAGTTCGATCTTGCGCCCCGTTTCGTAGCGCAAGAAAGTCACAATAGCATATTGTCGACAAAACACAAAACTGAAAAAGCGGACGAAACCGGCGAGTTGCCGTCCCCAGGGAGAAACGCGTCAGGATTCAAATGGGCCGTGAAGTGTTGGTTGTTACCAGGCTGGATATTGATCTTGTGGCGCCGTCGCGCCACCGCATCCATCTCCTTACCACGAGATATCTGGCAATCAGCGGGAAGCTAAACTGGAAAACTTTTCGGGCTGGTCATAGTGCCCCGACAAATGTCCCAGAATGACTTGTTCGGCGGTTTGCTTAGACTTACCTTGGACAAATTCCAACAAGGGCCGGGGAGAGTCAACTATCTTGCGTTTTTTTTGCTTGCTCGGAAGTGACATAGCGTATTCAGCAAACAGCGGCCTAATCAGGTCGGTCAGGGTCTTTTTCAAGAAGTCGTTGCCGGTCATACTCCACACCAGGTCGTGAAACTGCAGATCCAGCTGCAGGGCTTCCATTGCGGGTAGAGGTTTCATGCTCTCAATCTTATCGACTAGGCGGGTGAGCTGTTTCTCTCCGCGATCGGTGAGGTTCAATTTGCAAAGCCGGAGCGCTTCCGCTTCAAGAATGATGCGCAGACTATTGATTTTTTGTACGTCTTCTTGACTGAGGTCCACCACGAAAATTCCGCGTCTCGGACGACTAACCGCCAATCCTTGTGCTTGCAGAATCTGCAGAGCCTCGCGAATCGGTGTACGGCTGACATTCAGCTGCCGAGCCAGTTGATATTCGTTGAGTTTGTCGCCCGGCTTGATCTTTCCATACAGTATTTTGTCGGTCAACAGTTGCACTAGATGCTGGTTAAGAGGCGGCAAATCGGGAACTTCGCCGGGATTAAAGAGCGGTGTTGTTCGCATAGAAGTATTGCCTGAGACTGAACGATTCTATCTACCCTGTCAATTGAGTCAAGGCCACGTGCTGAGCGGCTACGGCATCATCCCCCGCCCTAGGTCTCGAGCCCGCCTCCGCCGATAGGTCTTGCCCGGGGTGAAATCGTTCGGAGAACCCAATTGACTCCGTTTTGGTAATAGTATACTGTCGACAACGGTAATTTTGATTTTGCCGATCACAACTCCCTATATGCATACAGAAACGAAGAGCTGCGGTCCCCTTCTCGAGAAAGACAAGTTGATCGATCTCTATCGACAAATGCTGACGATTCGCGAATTCGAAGAGCAAGCCCAAGATCTGTACACGAGGGCTGTGATTCCCGGCATTCTGCATCTTTCGATTGGGCAGGAAGCCGTTCCCGTGGGCGTCTGCTCCGCCCTGCGCTCTGATGATTACATTACCAGCACACATCGTGGGCACGGTCATTGCCTGGCAAAAGGGGCTGACCCGGGACGCATGTTCGCGGAATTGTACGGCAAAGTGGAGGGCTACTGTCGTGGCAAGGGTGGTTCCATGCACATCGCAAATCCCGCGATGGGCAACCTGGGGGCTAACGCGATTGTGGGCGGCAGCATTCCGATCGCTACCGGCGCCGGCTTGAGCGCCAAAATCCGCAAAAGCGAACAAGTGGCGGTTTGTTTCTTCGGTGACGGAGCCCTGAATCAAGGCGTCCTGTTCGAGTCGATCAATATGGCTGCTCTGTGGCGCCTGCCGGTCATCTACGTCTGCGAGAACAACCAATACGGCGAGTACGTTCCCATGAAAAAGGTGACGGCCGGGAGGATTGAATTGCGCGGCGAGGCCTTCGGCGTACCTTCCGCCCTGATTGATGGCATGGATGTTCTGGCCGTCTCCGAGGCGACGCACAAGGCCGTGCGGCGGGCCAGGGCGGGGGAGGGACCGAGTTTCCTGATCTTCGATACCTATCGCTACCATGGCCATGGTATGAGCGACCGCGACCGGCCCTACCGCTCTCGCGAGGAAGAACGCACATGGCGAACCGAGCGCGACCCGATCGAGCGCATGGCCAACTTGCTGAAGGAAGACGACTATGCGACCCAGGCTGAGTTGGACTCGGTTTATGCGCAAGTCCAACAGAAAATAGCGGTGGCCATCGAGTTCGCCAAGAACGGGCAGGATCCGGATCCTAGCGAGGTGAGAATGCATGTCTATGCCGACTGAAAGCCGGGAAATTACCTTCGCTCAGGCTATCAACGAAGCCATGCACGAGGAGATGGACCGGGATCATTCGGTCATCGTGATGGGGGAGGACGTGGCCGCCTTTGGAGGAGTTTACAAACTGACTCAGGGCCTTCTCGCCAGGTTTGGGCCGGAGCGAGTCTGGGATACCCCGATCTCTGAACCTTCTCTGGTGGGCCTGGGCGTCGGAGCCGCGGTTACCGGATTGCGGCCAATCGTAGAAGTGATGTTCGGAGATTTTCTGGGCTTGGCCATGGATCAAATTGTGAACCAAGCGGCCAAGATTCACTACATGTCAGGAGGGGAACTCCGGGTTCCACTGGTGATTCGAACCACGATGGGCGCTGGAAAGCGGGCGGCTGCGCAACACTCGCAAACGCTCAGCGCGTGGCTCGCGCACATTCCTGGTTTGAAGGTGGTGGTTCCCTCCACGCCGTACGATGCGAAAGGCCTGCTTAAAACCGCAATTCGGGACAACAATCCTGTGATTGTTTTTGAAGACAAGATGATGTATCAGAAAAAAGGCGCCGTTCCCGATCCGGCGGACCTTTACAGTATTCCCTTTGGGGTGGCGGATATCAAGCGGGCGGGAAATGACATCACTTTGATTGCGACCTCGAGCATGATCTACGTCGCGCTCGACGCTGCGACTGAACTGGCAGGGCAGGGAATTGAGGCTGAGGTGATAGATCCCCGGACGTTAACGCCCCTCGATGAAACCACTCTCGTCGAGTCGGTGAAGAAGACTTCCCGTTGCATTGTGATCGATGAGGGATACCAGCGCTTTGGGGTGACTGCGGAAATAGCTGCCATGATCGCGGAGAAGGCATTTCATTATCTGGAAGCTCCCGTCCGGAGAATCGGAGCCATGGACGTGCCGTTGCCTTTTGCCCCAGTTCTCGAAGACCAGACGATACCGACGTCGACGAACGTAGTGGGAGTCGCCCGGGAACTGCTGGGGCGGCAGGGCTGAGATCATGGCGCGGGAAATCGTTATGCCGGCACTGGAAATGTCTCAGGAGTTCGGCAAAATGGTTCGCTGGCTGAAGGCAGAGGGGGAACACGTCCAAAAGGGCGAACCGCTCATGGAGATTGAAACCGACAAGACAGTGGTTGAAATTGAAGCTCCATCGTCCGGAATACTCTCCGCGATTAGCGCCCAACCGGGTGACGAAGTACCAGTGGGGCGCGTTATTGCCTTGGTTTTGACCGAATCCGAAAGTCGAGCAGTCCCTCCCCCAACCACCCCCATCAGTCCTCCCCCCGTGGCAAGAAACGATGGCGGCGGGCCGACCAATTCCCCGAAGCGGCAAACCGAGGCCGAAGCCGGCAACCGGCCGGCGCCTCGGGGGATTGTAGCGTCACCGAAGGCCCGCCGTCTGGCGGTCGAGCATGGCATCGATCTTCACCACGTCCGAGGATCCGGCCCGGATGGCACGGTGTCGGTGGCTGACGTGGAGGCATTGCTACCGGCGCCGCTTCCAGTCTCCGAGCCCAAACCGGAGTACGTCGTGGTTCCGCTCGAAGGCATGCGGCGCACAATCGCGGATCGCATGCAGCGCAGTCACCAGCAGGCACCCACGATCGCGTTGACAACTTCGATCGATATGAGCCGCGTACAAGAGCTGATCCGAGCCTCCTGCCCGGCTGGCGGGGCAGGGACGGGACCAAGTCTGACCGTAACGGCTGTCCTGCTCAAGGCGGTTGCACTGTGCTTAGTGCAGCACCCCAGGATTAATTCTCACCTCATTGAGGGAAAAATCTACGAGTATCGGGTAGCTCACTTGGGACTGGCGGTTGCGCTCGAGGACGGGCTGATCGTTCCGGTCATCCGCCATGTTGAAACCAAAACTGCAGCGGCGCTTCAGTTGGAGAGCGCTGATCTGGTTAGCAGAGCACGTAATCGCCGTCTCCGATTAGAAGAGAGCAAGGGCGCCACTTTTACTGTGTCCAACCTCGGAATGTTCGGAGTCGAGCAATTCTCTGCGATCGTAAATCCACCGGAAGTGGGAATCCTCGCCGTGGGTGCGATGAAGGAGACGCCGGTTGGAATCGATGGCAAAGTCGCACTACGGCCAATGATGCTGGTCACCCTCAATGTCGATCATCGGGTCGTCGATGGAGCTGTGGCAGCCAGGTTCATCAGTGGCTTGAAGGACAAACTGGAAAACCCTTCTTGCCTGACGTCGTGAAGTTCGGCTGGTTCGGACTTGCGGGCGCGTTACCGGTCTGCCGCGGGGAAGAACGAATCGGGAAGGTGCCTCATGGGAATCGTAAAGAGCTTGGATCACATAGCGATTACGGTCAGCAACGTAGAAAAGTCCTTGCCTTTCTACGTAGACCTGTTGGGCTTCGAAGAAGTGGGAACGCATCGCCTCGAAGGTGAGACGATTTCGACCATGACCGGCAAACCCGGCGTGGTGATGAAAGTTGTAAGGCTGAGAACCCCGGACGATTCTAAAGTTCTGCTGGATCTGCAGGAGTACGTTACACCCAAGGAGACCAGTTCCAACGCGCGGCTGGGGATGGCGAATCACTCGCACTTCGCATTCAAGGTCAAGGGCATCCTCGCGATCTACAACAGACTCAAGCAAAAGGGGGCGCAGTTTGTCTCCGCTCCGGTGAGCTTCGGCGTGGAACACGGAGAGGTTCGCGTCGTGTTCTTGAAAGACCCAGACGGATCAATTCTCGAACTTGTCGAAGCGCCGGAAGAATAGCTGCACCGGGTTTTGGGAACCAAGGAGCAACCATGCCGCGATACGAGGAGCTTCGGGGGAAAGTAGCGATTGTTACCGGTGCGGGTCGCGGAATCGGGCAGGCCATTGCGTTTCGCTTGGCTCGGGAGGGCGCCATCGTTGTGGTGACCGACATCGATAGAGCCAGCGGGGAGGAGACGACCCGGGAGATCAAGAAAAGCGGTGGCAGCTCCATCGCGATCCCGGTCGATGTTCTCAATCAAAACCACATTGATCAGATGGTAGCTCGATCGGCCGAAGAATTCGGCGAAATCAACATTCTTGTGCACAATGCGGGCATTGGCGCTGTAGGCCGGCTGATCGAGACGGATGAGGCGACCTGGGACCGGGTGATGGATGTGAACGCCAAAGGCACGTTCTTGACCTGCAAGGCTGTGGCCCTGTCCATGATTAAACAAAACAAAGGCGGCCGCATCATCGTGAATGCTTCCGGAGCGGGGAAGACGGCGCCTGGGAAAGGCATTCCGCTGGGGGTATATGCCGCCAGCAAGCACGCCGTCGTGGGTTTTGTGAAGCAACTGGCACTGGAACTGGCTGAGTATCACATCCTTGCCAACTGTATCTGCCCCGGTGTGGTCGACACGCCAATGTGGGACTTGATTGACCGTGAGACTGCCAAAATCCAGGGTGTTCCCGTCGGCTCGGTGAAGGCCCAAGTCGTGGCGAGCATACCGGTTGGCCGGATTCAGTCTCCCGATGATGTCGCCAACGTGGTCGCATTCCTGGCCTCCGACGACGCCAGTTATATAACCGCAGACGCGGTGAATTGTGCTGGAGGTTTGCTTCCTTATTAAGTTCATTTCTTGAACGGCTTTTTCCGTCAGTAGCAGCGCAATGCAATCGGGGGGCTCAACATCATGTTGCTGTCGGGGAAGGTGGCGCTTATTACCGGTGCTGCTTCCGGCATTGGCCGCGCGACGGCCCGCCTGTTTGCTCATGAGGGCGCGAAGATCGTGGCCGTAGATATCAACGAGCGCAGTGGCCGCGAAGTCATCGAGAGTATCCGCAAAGCGTCAGGGGACGCGATTTTCCTCAAGGCCAACCTCGCGCATAAGACCGAGATCGAGTCGGCGGTCCGGAAATCGATCGACCACTATGGGCGAGTGGATATCCTGCACAGCAATGCCGCCTCGTACGCGCTGGGCTCTGCCACGGAAATCAGCGAGGCCGACTGGGACCGCACTCTTGACATCTGCCTGAAGGCAACCTGGCGTCTGGCGCGAGAAGTAGTGCCAGGGATGCTCGCGAACGGCGGCGGCACCATGGTCATCACAGGTTCCGTGCACGGCATTCGTGGTTACTCCGGACATGTTGCCTATCAGGCGGCCAAGGGAGGCCTGTTGGCGCTCACGCGTTCTCTCGCCGCCGATTTTGCGCCCACGATCAGAGTAAATACGATTCTGCCGGGCGCGGTTGTCACCGGGTTGTGGGACGGCATCTCCGCGGACGAGCGTGAAAAAATTGCGCAGATGTGTCCCCTGCAGCGCAATGGACAACCGGAAGATATCGCGCAAGCGGCTTTGTTCCTGGCTTCTGCCATGTCTTCCTATATGACGGGAACCTGCCTGGTGGTGGACGGTGGGTTGAGCTCGATTATCCAGCCGAAATGGGAGCAGAAGTAGCGGCGTCGGCGGCTCGCCGCGGGGGGGGTGTTCCATGGCAACGGAAACGGCAAAGCCGTTGGTGAAAACGGCTCGGATCAGCACAGCCTACGTTTACTTCGTTGCGGTTGTGGTTTCGCTCGGTTCATTCCTCATTGGCTACTGCCTGGTGATTATTTCCGGGGCAATCATCTTCCTCAAAGCACGTTTCAACTTGAATCCTGCCGAGGTCGGCTTCGCGGTAAGCAGCGCAGCCGGCGGATGCATTCTCGGTCCGCTGATCGGTGGTGCCATCGCAGATGCAATGGGCCGGAGGAGAGCGCTTACCCTCACCGGTATATTGTTCGCCGCCTCTGCTCTCGGGACTGCGCTGCCCACCAGCATGCTTGCGTTCAATATCTTTCGCATGATCGGCGGCATGGGGGTCGGCATTGCTTCTGCCGTATTGCCCATTTACCTGTCGGAAATTGCGCCAGCGCGGATCCGAGGCCGCCTCGTGGCGGTCTATCAGTTGGCCATGGTGATCGGCGGACTCTCGTCGGTTACGGTTTCTTATCTTCTTTCGTCCAGTGGCAACTGGAGGTGGATGCTGGGCGCCCAATTATTCCCTTCGTTGGGCTTACTGATAGGAGTGATATTTGTTCCGGAAAGCCCCAGATGGCTAGTCGAAAAGCACCGCTTTGAGGAGGCTCGTCGAATCCTTGGCAAAATCGGGGGTGACGACTACGCCGAATCGGAGGAACGTGAAATTGTTAACTTCATCTCGTCCGATCGCGAAAAGGCCAGTTTTTCGGAGCTTCTGAGAAAAGGAACCCGAATCGCCCTCATCATCGCGGTGGGCCTAGCGGTACTGCAACAACTGAGCGGCGACAATATTATTTTTCTTTACGCCCCCATCATCTTTCAAAAGGCAGGTTTCGTCCGCGCGCAGGACGCTCTCCGCGAAACCGTGCTGATGAGCTGCTGGAACCTGGTATGCACGCTCATTGCGTTCTGGTCGGTTGACCGGCTTGGGCGAAGGCCCCTTTTGCTCGCAGGCACATTCGGCATGATGGTCGGCTTTGTGCTCATGGGGGGAGTCTTCTACCTGGGGATAACCGGCTGGCCTGTTCTCGCTGTCGTGCTCATTTGTGTGGGTGCTTATGCATCGGGTCTGGCCCCGGTGAGCTGGCTGATCATGTCGGAAATTTTCTCGACGCGCCTTCGCGGTCGCGCTATGGCGGTCGCATCGTTCGCAGTGTGGTTGTCGTTCTTTATCTCTGGCCAAGCTTTTCCACCAGCCGTGGCCTACCTGGAGAAACGCTTCGGGAACATCGCCCTTGCATTCTGGGTTTGTGCGTGTGTTTCGTGCTTGGCATTCATTTTTGCGTGGAAGATGGTCCCGGAAACGAAAGGAAGGGCCCTAGAGGAGATCGCGGCTAGCTGGACGAAGGGGGAGCCGGGCTGATTGGCCAGGGGTTTTTGCCGGGCCTGAATGCAAGTCTAATTTCTGTTCCGTATTCAGTGGGAGGCAGCAGCGGGATTGGCGTAACAGGAGGACTCATGCGGGATACAGGGTATTGGGCAAAACATTTTCTGGATGAAGTCGAAGCCTACAAGGTGGAGAAAGGAATCGCCTTATCGTCTCTGGGCAGCCCCAGTTTCTTTTACCAATCACCCCAAGCCAGGATCTATATCGATCCTTACCTCGGCCCCACTCCGCCGGAAGCCGAAACTTTGTTTCCCGGCGTCTATCGCACGACCGCAGTGCCGATTTATCCGCCTGAAATTCGCCAGGCCGACGCCGTGATTTCTACCCATGACCACACGGACCACTGCCACGAGCCAACGCTCGAAGCTTTTCAAAGCAATACCCCAGCCAGGTTCATCGCACCCGAAACCTCCACCCAACGGATGCTGAAGGGTGGCATAAGCCGGGACCGAATCTTGACCGTTCGCCCGGGTGATGCGACCACCATCAAAGACGTACAAATCAGGGTGTTTGATTCGCACGACCCGGATGCTCCGGGTGCCGTCACCTACCTCCTAACCTCACAGGGCGTCACCCTGTTTGTCTCCGGGGACACCCGAGACGGCGACACACTGAAGAAAATTGGGGCTGAATTCCAAGTTGATTTGGCGCTGCTTGCATTTGGGAGCAAACGCCTCTACATGACCTATGACCAGTTGTTGCAAGCGGCGCAGCACCTGAAACCCAAGGTCCTTTTACCGTTTCATTGGGAAGTATGGCGAGGCGAAACCGGGGATGTTCTCAGTCTCGGAAAGTCCATCGGCGCCAATCCCCCGTCCTTCGATGTGAAATTGCTGCAGATTGGAGATCGGCTGCTGTATGAGGCGAATGGGGCCAGGGTCTGACATGCCACGAGCGCTCTCGCATGCCGTCCTCAGTTCATTGCACGCCCCGCAAAGCCGGCGGAGGCTACTTCTGCGCTATGCGGCCGCCGGGGAAACTGGCTGCGCTGGGTACCCGCTTCGAAAGATCGTAAACATTCTCGATATTTTGTCTTGACAAGTCAGGGCTGAGTGAGCTACATATTGCGCTCTGTCGGCAGTATACAATACACAATTATCGAAATCGCGGATTGGAAGGCGACGATCGGCAGAGTATACGGCTGCACCCTGTTGTCGGCAGTATACAAAACGCATTTCGAGACACTCTTGGAGGATCACCATGAAAGGGCTGAACCTGAAAATGAGAGTCTGTTTCGCTTTCTTGGTTGCCATGCTGATTTTTGCATTCACCATCAACCCGGTTCACGCCCAGCAAAATGTGGGGGGCATTTCCGGCTTCGTGCGCGACAGCTCCGGGGGAATGATTTCTGGCGCTCAGGTGGTCGCGACCCAAGTGCAAACCGGTCTAGTGTACAAGACGGCGACCAAGGAAGGTGCCTACTCTTTCCCCAGCCTTCCCATCGGGGAATACGTTGTCAGTGTCACTCAGCCGGGCTTTCGGACAGAGCAGCGGACGAACCTCCGAGTGATTGCTTCGGAAGAGGCACCCGCGGATTTCACCCTTGTGCCAGGCACAGTAACCGAAACAGTAACTGTGACCGCGACCGCGCCTGTCGTAGACGCGACATCCACGACGACCGGCACGACCCGAGTGACTGAGGAGATTTCCGACTTGCCCCTAGCCAACCAGGGAGGTGCGCGAAATTCCCTGCAGTTCTTACGGACGATGCCCGGGGTCACCCTGCCTGACGACGTGGAAGATATTGTCCAGACCGAGCGCGGGATTGTGCAAGGTGTGGGTGGAACCGCCGCGACTACACTGGGCCAGTTTTTTACCAGTTATGACATCGATGGAACGCTCTCCAGTCTCGATTTGTCGTCCGGTCCACGAGAGGACGGAGGTCCGATACCGGAAGACATCGCAGAGTTCCGTCAAGCGACGAACCTTGACGCCGAATACGGCGGAAATCTCGGGAGCACGATTCAATTGGTGACGAAGTCGGGAACAAACCAATTGCATGGTAGCGTCTTCGAATACTTTCGAAATACGGTGTTGGATGCCAAGAATTGGTTTGCCAGTAGCCAAACTCCGGAACAGCAGAACGAATTTGGCGTCGCAATAGGCGGGCCCGTCATCAAAAACAAGTGGTTCTTCTTCGGCTCCTACGACGGGTACCGCTTTCATACTGCTCCCGCCGGCGTGATCGCAACCGTTCCCACCGCGGACATGCTCGCTGGAAATTTTTCCGAATGGCTGGGCCCACAAATCGGGACGGACCAGATTGGAAGACCCGTCTACCAGGGCGAGATCTACGATCCGAGTACGACCCGCCCGGACGGGATGGGTGGATTCCTGCGCGATCCCTTCATGTACAACGGACAGTTGAACGTCATCGATCCAGCTCGCCTCAGTTCACTCTCCAAGACTTTCCAGGGGGGCTATCCTCTACCGAACGCTCCGGGAGTGGCGAATAATTGGATCGGTGCCGACTCGCCGTCTCCCGTCACCATGGACAAGGTAGCTGTAAAGGTTGACGGGAGTTTTGGTAAGAACAAATTAGATATTGGGTATCAGGGACTGCCGCGGAAAGATCAGATTTATGGCGCGGTTGCGTTCGCGCCGACGATCTCGCAGAACGTCCTTGTGGACACCCACGAATATCACTTCCAGTTCAACTACAGCCGAACTCTAAGCCCTAATCTTCTCTTTAGTCTCCGTACCGGAGCTTCCAGGGCGCCTCGAACCATCGGTGCCATCGGCTTACCAAGCGCTACTTTCGGCGCCACAGCCGGCATGAAAGGTTACTACACTCCCGAAACTCCCAACGTCGGCATAGCGGCAATGACTGGATTCGGTGTAGGGCTTCGCAACTTGTCCGACCCCTCACTCGATGTACCTGTGTATGCCGACTTGGCGTGGAGCAAAGGTAGTCACCAATTGAAATTCGGCGCAGAATATCTGAACTTGAACGCCATCGAAAATGAACAAGCAGGTGGGGGCGGGAGTTTCTCCTTTGGCCCTGGGGAAACCGGTCTGCCGGCGTTTCCGCTTACCGGCGTGGGCTATGCCAGTTATTTGCTTGGTGAGGTGGATTACGGCGGTCTATCGAGCCCCGTCTATACTAAGCACTCAACCCGATATTGGAGTTTTTATGGACAAGATCAATGGCGGGTCAACCAGAAGTTGACCTTTAACTATGGTTTGCGATGGGAGTTTTCGGTTCCTCCGTGGGAGACCAACAATGAAATGGCATCCTTCGATCCAAACATTCCGAATCCCGGCGCCGGAGGCTTACCGGGGGCTGTCACGTTCTGGGGAGACGGACCGGGACGGAATGGGCTGCGCCACATGGTCGATACTTATTACAAGGCTTTCGGACCTCGCCTGGGCCTCGCTTACGCAGTGACCCCGAAGACGGTTGTTCGCGCCTATTACGGGATCCTCTATGCACCAGAGGCGCAAGACAATGCTGAGGGCGCGCAAATGCCGAGCTATGGCTACTCGGCTTCATTGTCCGACTTTAGCCACAACGGCGGAGTAACCCCGGCATTCCAATGGGACGGTGGCTGGCCGACGCCACTGCCTACTCTGCCGAATGTGGATCCGACGATTCAAAATGGAGGCTCGGTATATTATGAAGATCCTTTTCTGAGTCGGCGGCCGCCCATGTCGCAGAATCTTGGCCTTACGCTGCAGCGGGAGTTGCCCGGGGGCATGTTACTGGAAGCTTCGTACGTCGGAAAACTGACCGACCGTATCGCGCAAAATGTCAATATCAATTCACTGAACCCCAAGTATCTCTCTTTGGGATTCCTTCTCGATGAGGATATCAATTCACCCCAAGCGATCGCTGCTGGTTACACGTCGCCCTATCCCGGGTTCACCGGAACTGTTCAGGATGCGCTGCTCCCATACCCACAATATCCCGGCGGAGTAACCTTCCACCAGGACACACAGAATGCTTTTTACCATTCTCTAGAAACCAAGCTGCAGAAACACTTTGGCCATGGATTGAGCTTCCTGGTTGGCTACACGTTCTCCAAAGAGCTTGATTCCCAGTACGGTCTAGCCGGCATTTACGCTCCGCAAATGAAAGTGCGTTCAGTGCTAGATCGACCGCAAAGCTTGGCGATTAGCTACACTTATGATTTACCTATTGGACACGGCAAACAGTTTTTGAATGTTTCCAACGGCGCCTTGGCGCAGATCGTGGGGGGCTGGTCCGTTGCCGGTATTCACACTTACGAGACAGGCATACCGATTGCGCTGACCACCCCAGCAAACCTGACCGGCCAGCCGTTACGAACTCCCGGCATCAATTGCGGCAACCTCGATCCCCTGGATCCGACAAAGGATCGATTCCTCAATGCCGGGGCATTTTCGGCAGCGGCACCGTTTACGTTGCCGAGTACCATTCAGTTGCAGGGCGTCAATACGTGTGGCTTCCTGAACGAAAATATTTCGGTCATTAAGCAGTTTCCGGTCACCGAACGAGTCCACGTCGACTTCACGGCCGAGTTTTTCAATATTTTCAATCGCCACGATTGGGAGTCGGGGATCTACACGCAGGGAGTTGATACCAACATACTTGATCCGGCTGGATTTGGCCGGTATGGCACGTCGTGCACGCCTTATGCAATATGCAGCGCCGCCACTGATCCAAGAGTCGTCGAGTTTAACCTGAAGGTTGCGTTCTAGTTCCCTTGGAACTTTCGTTGGCATCTTTGGGGTCGCGGCGATCAGCTGGTTGAATCTTGGCCAGTCGAAACGATCGTGCGCGATCCTCGCGGCGGGGAGTGTTGGCCCTTCCTTATCAAGAACGGCCAAGGAAGCATTACGACATGCGGCTAGGGTTCTGGTTACAACGCTCAGGTTCGATGGCTTGATCCACTAAGCGGCGGAGCTTTTCGATCCCATCCGTCCCTCAACCGACAACAACGCCTGAAAGCTGACAACCATGCCGTAACTGGGGGAGGAGTTTTGGACAGACGAACTTTCGTGAAGTGGTCGAGCGCGGCAACCGCTGAAGTGCTGCTGCAAGGTCGGTCCTTCGCGCAGGCGGTCTTTCAGGCAAACTCGAATCCAAGCGCCGTCGACACCAACGCCAAGAGCTCCGACTACGACCGAAACGCAGTCGGGCTGGGGCGCCCCGAGAAACTTTCGCTCGATGGGGAGTGGAACTTCAAGGAAGATCCCAACCAGGTTGGCGAGAAACAAGAATGGTATCACCCGGGATCCGTGAGGGGCCGGGTAGGCCTTGTTCCACTGCCCTGGCAGATCGCGTTTCCGGAAATCCGAGATTTCAAGGGGACTGGCTGGTATGAAAGAACCCTCCGGATCCCCGCCAGTTATGCCGAGAAAAGGATTGCACTGGCCACATACGGCATCAGCGATTTAACCGGAGTGTGGGTCAATGGTCAATCTGCGGGAGAGCGGCGCGGCGCTTTTGCTCCCTTTGCTCTAGACATCACATCCTGGGTACGGCCGGGAACTGAGAACACAATTACGATCCGCGCCAGCGACCCGGCAGGGAGCGCGATGGATTATAACTCCCTGATCCATTGCAGCGGCCTCTGGCAAAGCATCTGGCTGGAAGCCACGGGCCGAACCTACGTGGCGGACATCTTCATGGTTCCGGACATCGACCATTCTCGGGCTGAGGCGAGAATCGCCGTCCTCGCATCCGAACCGAGCTCGAAGGCGCGGCATCTGCGCTTGGACCTCGTCGTGAAAGGACCCAACGGTAAACAGTTCACGGCAGGCAAGCCAGTTGTACTGGCGGGTGGCAGCGCCGATGTCCAAGTGACGGTCCCGGTTGAGCTCAAGGAGGCGGAACTATGGGAGATCGGCGCACCCCGCCTCTATCACGTGCAAGCGACACTCACGGAAAACGGAAAGGTGCTGGACCAGGGGTCGGTGGATTTCGGTATGCGGAAGATCGAAACCCGAGGCGACCGTTTTTATCTCAATAACAAGCCGATCTACCTTGTGGGAGGAGGGTTCATCCCGGGTCCCGGATGGGGCGACTGTGACTGGCATCATCCTCCGCCGTACCACAACCCCACCGATGAGGAAACTCGCAAAAGCATTGAGATGATCAAATCGACGGGTGTCAACTGGGTGCGGGTCCCAATGCGCCCTGCGCCTGTCAAATTTCTCTATTGGGCGGATCGCATGGGATTGCTGCTTTGGCAGGGAGGCCCCTGGACACTAAGCCAACCCGTCAAGGGAGACAAGTCAGAACAGTATAAAAAGTGGTTGGCCGCCTTGATCTTGCGTGATCATAATCATCCTTCTCTTGTAATGTGGGAAATGATGAATGAGGGAGCCGGCAACTCCCGGGAAACACTGCTGGCGCTTACGGGCCAACTGTATAGCTTGGCGAAGAGTCTCGACGAGACTCGTCTCGTCCTGGACAATTCGGGGGGATGGTCGATCGGCGTATTGAGCGACCCGGGTAATCACGGCAAGACCGACGTTGACGATTGGCACAATTATCCCCCTTTTGATGAGTTTGACGACACGAGAAAATTGATAGGCAGCCTTCACTCCTATGGCAAGCCTCTTGTGGTGAGCGAGTTTGGTCCCATCCCTTACATTTTTAATGTCGACAAGGTCAAGAAGAAATGGGGCGGGGCCCTACCCTGGTGGACCGAGCCCGGCTCCAAAGGGGGATGGGAAAGCATGGTGAAGCAGGCTGGGCTTGAGCAACGTTTCCTCCGCTGGAATCTCGACAAAGTTTACGGAGACTTTACCGCCTTCACGGATGCCAGTGACTGGTATTACTTCGAAGGACTCAAGCAGCAGACGGATTGGATGCGCATCAACCCACAGGTGACTGGCCACGTGGTTTGGATGTTCGACTCTACTCCCCACCCCATCGGCGTATTTGATTATTTCAATGACAAAAAGGCCTTCTGCTCGGAACTGCCCAAGATCTGGGGGCAGAACGTCGTCGTAGTGGACATCGCGGGTCGGCGCAACTTCTGGGTGGGTGAGATGGTGCAGGCGAATCTCTACCTCTCTCATTTTGGCGATCACGGACCCCTCGAAGGGAACCTGCGGTGGAGCATGGCGGAAACGAACCTGGGCGGCAATCTAGGAAGAGTTTCTGTGCCGGCGGGTCAGGTCAAGCAGGTGGGAAGCATTGCTTTCCCGGCTCCGGACCTCGACCGCCCAAACGCGTTTCGACTCGTGGCCGAAGTCGAACGCAACGGAACGACAGTCAGTCAGAACTACGCGACGATTCTCGTCGTTCCTCCGCAATACCGCGTCCCGAAACTGAAGTCCGTGATCTTCCGCGGTGATTTTCCTTGGGAATTTGAGGCACTGGGTTACGAGCTAAAAGCAAACGACGCTAGCGCACCCGTTGTCACGACGAAGATTAACGAAGAAATCCTGGGGTTCTTGGAAGCAGGGAAGACGGTTTTACTGTTGGCGTGCGGCGATTGGGTTATCGGGGCACCTCGCCTGGTGGATCGAAAGGTCGATCCTTCAATACGACCTTTCCTCACCAAGTACGGGCTGGGCTTGGGCGGCAAGTCGCAGGGGGGCCACGGCGACTGCTTTTTTATCAAGAAGGGTGGTGGCTTGTTTGACGCCATTCCCTTCACCAATCCGATCACCTGGGCATTTCAACAGGCCTGGCCGGAACAGGTCGTTGTGGGGGTGAATCCGGAGCACCATGCGGACTTATTGGCGGGTGCGTACGGTATGGCGATCCAGTCTCGTACGCTGAATGCAGAGGAGCAATGGACCCCGGGCGAGGTCAACGCCACGATCCTCCAATGCCGTTACGGTAAGGGACGATTGATCATTTCTACCTTTGAGTTACTTGCCAGGAGCATTAACGACGATCCGGTAGCCACTATTATGCTGAACGACCTGATCAATTACGCGAACAGTGCCTTCGAGCCCACGCTCCGCCTTGCCTAGGCCAAGCACACCCAACTCGAAGGCAATGTCGTGGGTTTAGGTTAAGGAGGACTTTTGGACAGACGAACCTTCGTAAAGTGGTCGAGCGCGACAATGGCTGAAATGCTGTTGAAGTCTCAATCCTTCGCGCGCGCTGCTGCCCCGCAATCAGAAGGAAGTCAAAGCAATGCCGACGTGAGTGCCATCGCCGCCGCGTATGATCCAAACGCCGTGGGGCTCGAGCGCGCCGAGAAACTTTCGCTTGATGGCGAGTGGCACTTCAAGGAAGACCCCGATGAAGTCGGTGAGAAGCAGGAATGGTACGGCCGCCCTGGTCTGGTGCGGGGCCGCTTGGGAGTTGTTCCGCTCCCCTGGCAACTTGCTTTCCCCGAATTGTTCCTGTACCAGGGCACCGGCTGGTACGAGAAAGTCGTCAAGGTACCCCCCACCTTCCAGGGGAAGCGAATTGCGTTTGCCTCCTATGGAATGAGCGATCACTGTAAGGTCTGGATCAACGGCAAGGAAGCCGGAGAGCACCGCGGATTGATGCCGCCCTTCATCCTCAATGTCACATCGCTCGTCCGCCCGGGGCAAGAGAACCGGATCACGATTCGGGCTTTCGACCCGGGCAGCAGGCTGGAAGCGGATTGCTATATCCGCAGGAGCGGCTTGTGGCAAAGTCTCTGGCTGGAGGCCACCGGCAAGACCTACATTGCGGACATCTTCATGGTGCCTGACGTTGATCGCTCGCTTGCCGAGGCGCGAATCACGGTAGTCTCATCCGAGCCGCGATCCCAAGAACGCCAGCTCGCCATCAACTTGGCCGTCAAAGCGCCCGACGGGAGGCAGTTCGCCGGCAACCAGCAATTTAGCCTTGCTGGAGGCAGCCCGGGAACCCGAGTGACGGTCGCCATGCAACTGGCAGACGTGCAGACCTGGGAATTGGATGCACCGAGGCTCTATCACTCAGAAGCGTCCCTTAGTGAAAACGGTAAGGTTCTCGACCGGGCGGCAGTGGACTTCGGAATGCGTAAAATCGAGGCCCGCAGCGACAACTTCTACCTGAACAACAAGCCGATTTATCTGGTGGGCGGGGGCCTGGATCCGGGCGGTTATGGTGGGTGTGTGGACGTAAATTGGCACGAGCCGCCTCCCTATCATCCTCAGACCGATGCTGAGTTTCGTCACGTCATAGAACTAACCAAGTCCCTAGGAATTAACTTTGTGCGCATTCCGTTGCGTCCTGCTCCTCCGGGTTTGCTGTATTGGGCTGATCGGCTGGGACTCTTGATCTGGCAAGGAGGACCTTGGAACGGACCGCTAGCCGCAAGCGACAAAATTCCGTCGCGCGCCGAACTCTTCGCACGTTGGGGGGCGATGGTTCTCCGCGATCGCAATCACCCGTCGGCGGTGCTGTGGGAGCTGTTCAATGAAGAAGGGGGCTTGAGCCACGAGCAATTCACCACTATGTCCGGCGAGTTGTACGACTTCATCAAGGGGATGGACAACACTCGCGTCGTTCTCGACAACGCAGGCGGGTGGGCCATCACAGAGTTGAACTACATAGACAATCACCCTCCGAAGAGCGATCTTGACGATTGGCATTACTATCCCGAATTCAACGTATTCAGAGACGTCCGAGAGCTGGTCGAGATCCGTTCCCATGGACGTCCGGTCACTGTGGGGGAAATGGGCCCCATTCCCTATATATGCAACGCCGACAAGATCAAAGCCAGATGGGGCGACAAGAAGCCGTGGATGCTCAGTGAGGCGCCAAACGGATTTGCCCCCCACATGCTCTGGGCAGATGGCAAGTACGAGGAACACTTCTACACCTGGGGACTGGATAAAATCTACGGCGACTTTGCCAAGTTCACCGACGCCAGCGACTGGTACTACTTCGAAGGGATCAAAGAGCAGACCGACCTGATGCGGACCAATGGGGACATCGCCGGTTACATGACGTGGTTCGCGGACACGACATTCCATCCGGTAGGCCTCGTCGATTACTTCCGGGAAAAGAAGGTCTTCTGCGACGAGTTGTCGAAAATCTGGACCCAGAATGCGGTCGTGGTTGACATTCCAACCCGGCGAAACTACTGGGCCGGCGAGAGCGTCCGGGCGGACGTGTACGTCTCGCACTTCAACGACAATGACTCGCTCGAGGGAGACATCTCCTGGAGTTTGGAAGGAGGGAATCTCCAGGGTACCCTGCCGCCCTGCTCGATCGCACCGGGTAAGGTCGGACACGCAGGAAGAATCGAATTCCGAGCGCCGGCGTTGGATGATTCGAAGTCCTTGCGGCTCAGGGTCGAGGTGCGACGGAGGGGAGCACTGATCGCCCAGAATTACGTGCAGATCATTGTCTTTCCGCTCTCGTACCGACGGCCAACGGCCAAGGCGATCATGCTTCGGGGACCGATTCCATGGAGATTCGAGGCCCTGGGATACGAAATCAAGGCGCTAGGCGACCAAATCATCCCCAGCGGAGTGCAGAAAGGGCAGCTTGATTTAACCGGGCTTGACCTGACCATGCCGCTCGTGACCACCAAGCTCGATGCCATCGCCGAGGGATTACTGAATCAAGGCGGGACGGTTCTATGGCTAGTGTGCGCAGATCTACTGTTCACGGCGGCCCATTTACCGGTGCAATCGCTCGATCCTTCGGTCTTGGGGTTCCTGCATCGGCACGGACTGGAACTAGGCAAGAAATCTCTGGCAGGACACAGCGACAGCTTCTTCATCAAGAAGGACCGAGGACTGTTTGAGCGGATTCCGTATAGCAATCCCTTCTCGTGGGCATTTGAAAGGGTATGGCCTGAGCACGTGATCGTCGGGATCAAACCGGAGAACCAGTCGGACATGATTGCGGGGGCCTACGGAAACATGATTTGGTCTCATGCTTTAGATATGGACGGCAAATGGCTGCCGCCGAACCAGTTGAATGGGACCATTGTGCAGTGTCGTTACGGCAAAGGGCGGTTGATCATTTCGACCTTCGAGATCCTGGAAAAGAAGTGCGTCTACGATCCGGTGGGTACGATCATGCTTAATGACCTGATCAATTACGCGCGCAGCGGATTCGAACCAGGTCTTCGACTGGTCTAGCGGCGCAGGGCGATCTCCGTTTGATACTGGGGAATCTTGGATATGGACAGACGAACATTCTTGAAGTGGACAACGTCAGCGGCTGCGGGGGCGGGGGTCCAAGCCAGCCTGGCGGCCCATCTGTTGCGAGCCGCCGCAGAGGAGACAGGCGCGAATGCGCAGAGGGTTTCTGGAATTGACCCGGTGGCGGTCGGCCTCACACGCCCGTACGTGATTCCTCTCGACGGCGAGTGGCACTTCCAGGAAGATCCCAAAGAAATAGGCGGGCGGGAGGGATGGTACCGTCCCGGCTCGATCAAAGCTAGGATGGGCACGGTTCCCCTGCCGTGGGAGATCGCTTTCCCCGAGCTTCGGCAGTTTAAGGGTACGGGCTGGTACGAGAGAGACTTCGTGATTCCCGCCGCGTATCGAGCGAAGCGTATCGCTCTTGCGACAATAGGAATCAGCGACCACGCTACGATCTGGATCAACGGAAAGCCCGCCGGCGAACATCTGGGTGCGCAAGCTCCATTCAGTTTGGATATTACTTCTCTCCTGCGGCCAGGAAAAACGAACTCCGTCACGATCCGAGCCAGCGATCCAGCCGGCGCTTTCATGGATTATGAGTCCCTGATACTTTGCAGCGGCCTATGGCAAAGCATCTGGCTTGAAGTCACGGGCAAGACCTTCCTCGGTGACATCTTCATGGTTCCGGACATCGATCGGTCTCGAGCCGAAGCCCGCGTCACCATCCTGGCCTCTAACAAGAGTCCTCGTGAAAGACATCTATCCTTGAGCATTGTGGCGACAGGCCCCGACGGTCGACATTTCGAAGAACGAACGGATTGTTCCCTCAACTCCGATGAGCCGCTAACTCAGGTTGTCGTTCCGGTTGAATTGCAGGGCGCGCAACTGTGGGATGTCGACTCTCCGAACCTCTACCACGTTCAGGCCACACTGAGCGAGGGCAAAAATATTCTGGACCAGGCGGCCGTGGACTTCGGCATGCGCAAGATCGAAACCCGGGGCAACGCCTTTTTCCTCAACAACAAGCCGATCTATTTCGTGGGCGGGGGAGTCATTCCCGGCCCGGGATGGGGTGACTGTGACTGGCACCACCCTCCGCCCTATCACAATCCCACGGATGAAGAAATCCGCAAAGATATCGAGATGATTAAGTCGACGGGGGTGAATTGGATCAGGGTTTCGCTCCGTCCCGCGCCAGCCAGGTTCCTGTATTGGGCGGATCGCATGGGATTGCTGGTATGGCAGGGAGGCGGTTGGACCCTGAGCCAAACGGTCAAGGGAGACAAGCTAGATCAGTATAAGGAGTGGCTGGCTGCCCTGATACGGCGCGATCATAACCATCCTTCTCTGGTCATGTGGGAAATGATGAATGAGGGTGGCGGGATTTCCTGGGTGCCTCTTAAGGAATTGACGGCTCGACTGTACGACTTCGCGAAACACCTCGACGAGACTCGCCTCATCCTTGACGATTCAGGAGGTTATTCGATTGGTGTTTTGAATGATCCCGGCAATCATGGCAAGACCGACGTTGATGACTGGCACAATTACCCGCCCTTCGGCAACTTTAACGACACCCGGGACCTGATCGCCGGGCTTCGTTCGTATGAGAAGCCACTCGTGCTCAGTGAGTTTGGACCCATCCCTTACATTTTCAATGTGGACAAGGTCAAGAAGGAGTGGGGCGGGATCGAGCCCTGGTGGATGACTGCGCGCTCCACGGAATTTGCCACCATGGTCATCCAGGCAGGCTTCGAGCAGCGGTACTACCGCTGGCATCTGGACAAGGTCTATGGTGATTTCACGGGATTCACCGAAGCGAGCGACTGGTATTACTTCGAGGGGCTCAAGCAGCAAACCGACTGGATGCGGATGAACCCGGAGGTCGCAGGCTACGTGGCTTGGATGTTCGACTCCACTCCTCACCCCATCGGCGTGATCGATTACTTCAAGAACAAGAAGGTCTTCTGCCCGGAGCTAGCCAAAATCTGGGGCCAGAACGCACTCGTGGTGGACATCACAGGGCGCCGCAATTTCTGGCAAGATGAGACGGTCAGAGCCACCGTATGCCTGGCTCATTTCGGGGACAACTCCGCTCTCTCAGGCAATGTTAAGTGGAGACTCGAGGGCACTGACTTGCACGGGACAGTGGGGAATGTGTCCATGGCAGCAGGGAAGGTTGGGCAGGTTGGGGACATCGAATTCCAAGCTCCTAAGGTCACTGGAACCAATTCCTTCCGGCTGGTTGCCGAGATGGAGCGCGATGGAACCATAGTCTGTCGCAACTACGTGACCATTCTCATTGTTCCGGAACAGTTTCGCGCGCCGAAATTGAAAACCATCATCTACCGTGGCGACTTTGCCTGGGAACTTGAGGCGCTGGGATACGAATTGAAGAAAGACGATCCTACAGCTCCGGTGGTGACCACGAAGATCAACGACGACATCCTGGCCTTCCTCGAACAGGGCAAGACAGTTTTGCTGCTGGCTTGCGGGGACTGGGTCCCGGGAGCCACGTTCCATTTGGTAAATCGCAAGGTGGATCCCTCGGTCCGGCCCTTCCTCAACCAGATCGGACTGGAATTAGGAAGCAAAGCTCAAGGTGGGCACGGCGACTGTTTTTTCGTGAAGCAGGACGCCGGCATGTTTGAACGGATTCCGTTTAAGAACCCGATCACTTGGGCGTTCCAGCAGGCGTGGCCGCAGCAGGTGGTTGTTGGTTTAAAGGATGAACACCACGCTGACATGCTCGCTGGTGCTTACGGGGTCATGATTTGGGCGCGAACCTTGGACCCAGACCAGAAAGCGCATGTCAGCGAGGTCAACGCCACCATCCTTCAGGGTTGGTATGGTAAGGGGCGGCTCATCATCTCGACCTTTGAGTTGCTGACGAGAAACATCAATGATGATCCGGTGGCGACCATCATGCTCAATGATTTGATCGGTCACGCCACAGAGGCTTTTACCCCTGGCCTGCGGTTTAAGTAAGAGGTCGCTCGCAACGTGGTCTCTACAAATGCGCGAGCCTGCAGTCACAGGCCGTACATGGTTAGGTCGGCCCCGAGGTTATGTTGAACTTGTGCATGGTTGGAACCGGCGGAATCGCCGCAGAGCACATGAAAGCCCTCCGTGCGCTGAAGGGGGTCGAGCCCTGCTGGGTTGTTTCCCGGACACCGCAGAAGGCAAAAGAGTTCGCGGCCCAATGGGGATTTGAGCATGCCAGTGCCAACCTCGAGGAAGCGGTGGCGGATACGAGAGTACAGCTCGTAGTCATTGCCTCACCCAGCGAACAACATTCGAGCCAAGCTCTCCTTGCGATGCAGACGGGAAGGAACGTGATCGTCGAAATTCCGGTGGGACTCAGTTTTGCGGAAGCCGAGACAGTTGCCAACGTGTCCTTGCAATCTCGATGCCGAGCGCTGGTGTGTCATACGATGCGTTCCTTCCCGGCCATCCGGGAGGTAAG
>Ga0182018_10001268_pt1 | contig 29178 bp, 22 predicted proteins | sample 812P2MmetaG_FD_120490 | JGI IMG/M metagenome (GOLD analysis project Ga0182018, IMG submission 120490) | Permafrost microbial communities from Stordalen Mire, Sweden - 812P2M metaG | ecosystem: Environmental > Terrestrial > Soil > Wetlands > Permafrost | place: Sweden: Stordalen | collected...
CCTTGCCCTGATCGAAGGCCTCAAGCAGCTTCCGCCGCAAATCATCCGAATATGGTCGCGCCATAGCATGTGCGCGGAGAATCGCCATCCATACTATACACCATCAGGAGAAATGCTCTAAGCGGGGCCGCGTTGCTAGAACGCCTTCACTTGCAAACGGAGAGAGAGCGGGGCTTGCGCCCCGCTCTCTCTCTGCATGGATGCAGTTTAACGCCAGTGGCCTTCAATAAGGATCCACTCTCCATGACGGTGGACCCAGTGGTGCGCCACCCAGTGAGCGCCGGGATGAGGCGCACGATCCCAGCGGCCAGGGGTCCAAACGTAGCGGTCACCTTCGTAGCGGTGATAGCCGTCGATCCAAACGTAGCCACGATCTGGCGGCGGTGGCCGGCGTTCAACAATTGGCGGCGGTGGCCCAATGCGGATGACAACCTGCGCAAATGAAGCCGCGGGGAGCAAAGTGAGAGCAAGCAAAACTGCCAGTGAAATTTTCTTCATGGTGCTTTGATTCCTCCTTGGGACTGATCATATCCGGACACCTGCGTGCGTTCCGGCATGTTGATGATATGAACGCAAAGCCGCGGAATTAGTTGTCCGTCAATCTCAGCTTTTCCTCACAACTCGTTGTAACATCTGTGGTTTAATCGGCGGTGTGCTGAATTGCACACCCGCTTCAATCTCTTCGGCCAGAACCTCTGCAGCTGTAATACAAGCGGCGCGGTCAATATCGAGATGCGTCACGAGTCGAATATTATCATTGCCGACGGCGCTCATAAGCACACCCCTTGCCTTGAGCCGTTTCACCAACTCGGCTGCGCTCCGCCCTCCGGTCAACCGGAATATAACGATGTTGGTCTCCACTGCGTCCAATTCAATCTCCACGCCCTCCATGTTCGAAAGAGACTCAGCCAGCAAGCGCGCATTTGCATGATCCTCATGGAGCCGCGCAGGCCCCTTTTCAAGTGCAACGAGCCCCGCCGCGGCCAGCACACCCGCCTGTCGCATGCCGCCGCCCAGGGCCTTGCGAAAGATTCTCGCCCGCTCCATCTGCTCAGATGATCCGGTAAGCATCGATCCCACTGGCGCGCCCAGCCCCTTTGAAAGGCAAAACATCACCGTGTCGAATCCCCTGGTAAGAGTCTTTACATCCACGCCCAAGACCACCGCAGCGTTAAAAATGCGAGCTCCATCGAGGTGAACAGGGAGCTTCCGCTCCCTCGCTCCCGCCCATATCTCTTCCATAACAGCCAGCGGCGTCACTGTTCCCCCGGCAAGATTCGCCGTATTCTCGATCTCGATAAGCCCGGTGGCCGCTCGGAACGCACCACGGCTCGTGATCAACGGTTCAATGTGGTTCCAGGTCAGGATGCCGTGTTCCGCCGCAACGGCCCGCACCAGGCAACCCGAAAAGACTGCCGTGGTAGCCATCTCCCAGTCCAGAATGTGCGCTCGCGATTCTGCGATCACTTCCTGTCCCGGTTGAGTGTGCAATCGAATCGCAATCTGATTGCCCATGGTGCCCGTAGGCACAAATAACGCTGCTTCACGGCCAAACATCTCGGCCGCGCGCTTTTCGAGCAAGTTGACTGTGGGATCCTCGCCGTAGACGTCGTCCCCCACCTCTGCAGCTGCCATCGCAGCCCGCATCTCAAGCGTGGGCCGCGTAACAGTATCCGAACGAAGGTCGATAATGGCCGCCAATTTCCCTTCCTTCCTGAACTTTAATTCGTTTCGAAATGGATTGTGAGCCAGGTCAAGGTGCGGATCCAATCAATAAAACAAAACGACTCGATGACGCGTCGACCTGCAAGCCAGCCGAATTTATAACGCCGCATCAGCCGCGCCACACATCCTAACCACGCGGATTCCCCAAGGGAATACCCTGTTCAGCGCTCCTAAGGTATCTGTGCCATAGGCAGCTCGATCACCGGAGTCCGCTTGCCATCCTTCATGGTGTAGGCCCAAAGCCCGTGGAAGTTTTCCCGCAGCCCGGGCTGTGCCTTCAGCAGCGCGCTGAGCACGGCAACCGCTTCGGTCCGCGTTGCCGCCGGGTCCGTCACACCCGTCGATTCGTAGGTGACTCCGAGATCCGCCTGGTGGAGCGAAGCGTCAAGGCGCACCGCGTCGATTTTCCAGGTACGCGGTCCATCGGGGATGCTGTATGGAAAGGCCTCCTGGGGAGAGCCTTTGATCGCCGTCTGCTCCGCGGTAAGTTTTTCAAGATTCGGCGAGGAGATGAAGTCCACGGGCAACAACAATGATCGCGCGGCCTCATAGCTGAACCACGCGCTCCACGGTTGATCCGATCGCACCAGTTCACGAGCGTGCGACCAATACCACACTCCATCATGACCATCGAAAATGCCTTGGCGCACCGACAATCCGGCCAGCTTCCATGCTGGATTGGCGGCAGTTAGTTCCCACGCCAGGATCAAGCCCAGCTGTCCACCCAATGCTGCTCCATTGGCATCTGCAAGGACCACAGCATAACGGCCCGGAGGAAGCGCCCGCATGGTGACAGTCACCGTGAGCGATCCGCTGGTGTTCGAGCAGAAGAACTGCGTATCGGCAGGGGCTGTCAGGCTGGTTGCATCCAGCACGTAAACATTTCGCAACTGCACCTGGCCACCCTTCATGAGCGGCGCGGCCGCCTCCACAGCTCCGCGAATGCCGTCCCACTCGGCTGCCTCAGCCGGCAATAATGCTGCCTGCAATGCTGCATAGGCCTGCTGGACCACCGCTTGAGAGAGTTGGCCACCAGTCGCCGAGAGTGCGGCTCGATCCTGAGTGGACAACTCCGCCTGCGTGACGCAACTTGTGGCTCTGCACGCCAACGGAATGGCCAGCAGAATTGTGCCAACCAAAATCGTCGAGCTGAGGCGCATCTCTCCAGGCATCCTAAGGAATCCTCCCTGCCCAGCGAAACTCTTCTTTGAGCGTCCCCGAGCCACTGTTAGTCTAGTACAGTGGAGCGGCAATGATGAGCGGCGCCTGGACCCGCTACTCAGTCCGGGCGCCGGACCGTGCCGGGAGGCGATTTCCATGCGAACCACAAACGAGCTGGAATCTCAGATCGCAGCCTGCAAGAATGCTCGTAACCCTAGTTTGCTTTGCGTCCTCACTCCACTTGTGGCTTTGGCCGCTGCTCTGATTCTGGGTGGCCAGAAGCAAGTAATAGCCCAGGCACCTGCCCAAGCCCCGCCTCCCGGGACAGCGGAAAAGCCTGTTCACCATCGGACGCATCCCAGCGCAACTCATCCCACCGGAACGCCGACTCCGGCTCCAGCCCCCACGGCGCCTGAAGTTCCTGCCGCTCCCGAGGTCCCCAATTGGCCTGCTAATGATCATCCAACTGAGGCATCCATCGTGTGGGACAGCCAGGGTCTCCGCATAAACGCCGCGAACTCGAGCCTTCAGCAAATATTGAAGGATGTTTCCACCGCTACCGGTGCCAAGGTTGAGGGATTCACCATCGATCAACGGATTTTTGGCGTTTATGGCCCTGGGCAGACACGCGACGTCCTTTCAGAGGTTTTGCAAGGGTCCGGCTACAACGTGATGATGATTGGGGACCAGGGCCAAGGAACCCCACGCCAGATCCTGCTCAGCATTCGCCATTCAGGCGACTCAGCACCTGCCGTGAGTGGCACACAGTCCCACAGCAACGACGACGATTCCGATGCCGAAGAACCTCCTCCGCCTCAGCAACCTCCGTCGCCACAGATTCGCCCTGGCTTTACGCCCGGCGGCCCGCCCCGCACTCCTCAGCAAATCATGCAGGAGATGCAGCAGCGCCAGCAACAGATGCAGCAGCAACAGCAGCAGCAGCAGCAAAACAACCCGCAAAACTAGGGCCTTGGGTCGATTGGCCATCTGCAGTGACAGATGGGGACGTATTGCCGGCGGCTGTCCGCACCGGCCTGCAACTCTGTGGATTGATGGAATTAGATAATTCGCAACTAAGCTTGAAAAAAGCGACATCTATGCAGAATGATCAGCGATAGCGCATCTTTACTGCAATCTTACCGCCTCAGGCTGCACCTTTACCGGCACTGGATCAGCCTGCGAGCGCATCAGCGCAAATCCCATACGGAGAATTCCGTAGGCTGCCAGAATGCCAAATGCCAACGAGCCCACCGACGCACAAATCAGCATTGCCAAGTTCCAAAGTCCTTCCATTTCGCTCCACTTCAAAAAACGTTCCTGCGATTGTCGCAGAATGACCACCGCATTTCACCCTCAATGTATTGCCAAATGGGATACCCCTCAACCGCAAGTAACATGCGGCTCACAGGTCAAAGTGTGGGTGGCGCTGGGCGCAAAAGTGGGCTTGAGGGGGTTTGAAGCCCTTACCTGCCGAGCCAACCACCATCCACCGCAAGAACATGGCCATTGATATAGTCGCTGGCCGAAGAAGCAAGAAAGACAACCGCACCGGCGACATCTTGCGGCGAGCCCCAGCGGCCTGCTGGGATGCGCTCAAGAATCTGCCGTGAGCGAACCGGATCGGCGCGCAGCGCCTCTGTGTTGTCGGTCTCCATGTAGCCTGGCGCGATCGCGTTTACCTGCACGCCTTTTTCGGCCCATTCGTTCGCCAGTGCCTTGGTCACTTGCGCCACTCCACCTTTGGCAGCCGCGTATGCAGGCACTCTCACGCCACCTTGAAAGCTGAGCAATGAGGCGATGTTGATGATTTTTCCGGAACCCTGTGCCAGCATGTGCCTGCCCGCGCTCTGGCTCAGCCGAAAAACGCTCGTAAGATCGGCCGCCATCACCTCATCCCAATCAAGCTCGCTAAAGTCCACGGCGGGCGCACGACGAATGATTCCTGCGTTATTGACCAGAATGTCGATGGAGCCAAGCGCCGCCACAGTTGATTCAACGAGTTCCGGGCAGCGGTCAGGGTAGCGGAGGTCGGCCACCAACTCGACATGTCTGACCGTTGTTGCCGCCACGCGCTCAACGACGGCAGAGGGAACCGATTGCGAACCATGCAGCGCCACGTTCGCGCCCGCTTCGGCCAGTGCAAGGGCAATCTCCGCGCCCAACCCGCGAGATGAACCTGTAACCAGCGCATTCTTGCCGGTAAGTCGAAATGAGTCGAGGATCAACGAATTGCTCCCTTGGCTCCCAATTTGCGCGCTTGTTTGAATCTGTGCCGAGGCCGGTCACCACAGCGCCTGAAAATACTACAAGAGCTCTACTACCTTGAGCGCGTCCATGTCTGTATAGACCTGGTTCTCTCCGCCCATCCCCCAGCAGAAGGAGTAGCTGGCGGTTCCAACGCCCGCATGAATCGACCAACCCGGGGAGACGGCTACTTGCTTGTTAGCCACAATCAGATGCCGAGTCTCCTTTGCCGGTCCCATCATGTGCACAACCCGGTGATCCTCAGGTAGATCGAAGTACATATAGACCTCAGACCGGCGCATATGTGTATGCGGAGGCATTGTGTTCCAGACGCTGCCAGTCGCCAGTTCGGTGAAGCCCATCACCAGTTGGCAGCTTTTGGCGCCTTCCAGGTGGATCAGCTTGTTGATGGTACGGTGATTGGCCGTAGCGCTGTCTCCAAGCGTGAGCGGCATTCGATCCGCAGCGCGCACAACTGAAGTGGGATAGATAGCGTGAGCAGGATAGCTGAGGAGATAAAATTCCGCAGGCTCAAGTGCGCTGACGCTTGAAAATGAAATGCTGTGTTCGCCCTTGCCAATGTAGAGCGCATCTTTATTCCCCAACGAATGCGCCTTGCCATCTACATCAACTGATCCTTCGTCTCCAATGTTGAAGACACCCAGTTCACGCCTCTCAGTGAATGTGGACGCGCGCAGCTCCTTTGGGCAAGGCAGCGCTAAAGGCGAGCCCACGGGCACCGCGGAACCAATCACGGTTCGATCCAGGTCGACATAGACAAGCTGAACCTGATTGGGAGCGAAAAGATCCTCGAGCAGAAATGTGGAGCGCAACTCCGCCGTAGACATGCGCGAATAGCGGACTTCATCCGCCATTTGCAAAACCTTCATAGTGTCACCTGCAGAACAGTCCTAGACCAGTCTAAACGCATCTTCTGAGGACAAGTGGGGCAACGTCCGGGCGCTTGCGCCGCCGACCTAAGTGGTTGGCGCCTTCCCAAGAAAGACCGGGCATATGTGCCTCACGTAGAGATTCTCCCTTACGTTCTTTGCAATCACGCCCTCGTTGGCTTCAAGGAGGTCGAGATAACGGGATCCCAGCTTTGCTGCAACCTTGAAACCTACATGCAGGAGCTGGCGAAGACTTGAGTTGTAAACGGGTGAGAGGCGGTCGTGGCGCAGTGCGGAGGTAAATTGAACGGAGGTCCACTGATTCACTTCCCCTGGCAGAGGAAGTTTGGCTGGATCGATGTCGATTACCGTTGCATACGGTGCGCACAGCTCAGCGGAGTGAGCATAGGCTTCAGCATAGATCTCCTTTGCCAGCGCCAGGCCGTCGCCTCCGGCCTCGGCAAGACCGATGAGTTCTTCAAGCCAGTTGGTGCCGGCAGTCTTCAAATGCACACCAGTTGAGAATTCCTTCATCGATTCGTAGATGGCCGGATAAATTGAGAATTTGTCGCTGCCGGAGTGGACGCTTAGCTTGAGATTATCAGGCAAGCCGTAGCGGGCAACGGCATGACGAATGGCGGCCATGTCGAGAGCCATCTCGCGAGCAAACTGGCTCGCATCTCCCACGTAATCCACACCCTTGTTAAAGCGTCCGCTAAACTTGGGCGCGATGGTCTGGATGGGAATCCCTTCATCGGCAATGGCCGCGAGGATAATCAGCAACTCGGCCGGGGTTTGCGCAAAATCCGTCTCATCCATCGAGACTTCAGAGATGAAGGTACCCTTTCCTTTTGCCGTCTCGATCCTGCGGTAAATTTTGCCCGCCTCCTGAATCGCAAAGAGAAACTTCGCCGCCGTCTGGCCCAGCATCTCAGACGTGATTAGGATGCTCTCGCCTGAGCCTTCCATCTGAGTCGTCCCAAGGAGTTCAGAATGCTTCTTTACAAAGATATCGATCGACGCCCTCTCGGCGGGCTTGCCGATGTAGTCGGCAACATCCATGGTGTAGAAGTCACAGGGAGTCAGAAAGCGATCCACGGTGGAAAGGTTGATATGGTCCGCATCGCAAAAGTAGGGGAGTTTCCAGCCAAGTTCCTCCACCGCGGAATCGGCAGCAGAGCGAACTGACGTGGGTTCCGAACCGATAATCAGGTGCTCCCGGTTGGACTTGTTCCAAACAGGAATTATGTCTACGCCTGCCTTGGCGCCGAGGATGCATGCCTCGAGTTGAGCTTTAGCTTGGTGGGCAAACCGATCTCCAACGCCAATTGAGAATTTCCCGAGTATCGCCATATTTGATTCCAGACCTTCCTTAGGCCCACCGGTGAGAGGTCAGACCACTAAAAGAATACACGCCCGTGGAGAATTATGCCAGACTGCCTGCGGCTATTCCCTGACCTTGATGACCAAATAGCTGTAAGTCGTTCCCGGAGCAATAATAAGTTGATGCGGTGTCCCTTCAGGGATGTGGACAATATCGCCGACCGAAATGGTTTGAACGACACCGTTCTGAATGCGGCTGCCCCTGATTTCCCCATCACTTCCAGTGTGCGGGTCAATGACGGTTCAACCGGTGATCAGTGTAGCCTTCCCCTCGGTCACGATCATCACGTCATCGAAGTGAGTGTGGATTTCCCCACCCCCACTCGTCGTTCTGGCGTTGAGGCGCATTGCATGGCCCCCAAAATCCGCAAGGGTTGCGGTCGAGCTGCCCTTCGTCCTGGCTTGATCGGCCAATTGAGCAGCTGCTCGTGTACCTCCGCGGCTTGGAAGACCTGAGCCTTCACCGGTGACTGTGCCCACAACGATGTGGAAAGAACCGCTAACGCAATTGCAGTTGCAAGCTTCACGACGACCTCACTCAACCAGATAAATTCACATCTGTCAGAGACTATTTTGGCTTTCGCCGCTTCGAGGCAATGTGAATTCGCCTCAGGCTGTTTTCGACTTCACAAATACGATCCGATTGCCGTCTGGGTCTCGAATGAAGATCATGGATTTGTGCTGTTCAACCGGTATTTGCAGCGCCTTGAGCTGAGCCGCCGCGCGCCGAAGATCAGAGACGCCAAGGTAAAGCTGAAAAGCGGAACCCGGTCCGTGTTCCACAATCTCGACTTGCTGGTTCGTTGGGCCGGGAAGTCCGAGCCATGCTTGCCCTGGCTCCAGGGCTGGAGCTGAAACAAAAGCTAGCTTCTCTTGGTAGAACTTGCGCGCCGCTACCGTGTCCTGCATCTCGATGCCCACGGCGACAATCTGCTGCGCCACGCGACTTGCTCCGAGGTGCAATCCACGGTCGTTGGTATGTTTTGACCCCGGTATATATTGCGTATATTCAAGGTTCTGGTTTTCAGGACCAACCATGGTAAACAGCAAATTGCCGGCTCCGGCCTTGCGGACAACAGTGGGAGAGAGGCCCCGTGCCTGGTAGGCACTTTTGAGCACCTCGATGTCTTCCGACTCAAAACAGACGTGCATGAAGCCAACGGGGTCCGAAGGCTGGTGTTGTGGATAGAGTTCGATAAACTGCCGGTCATTGACCTTTACGAAGGATTGAGTCGTTGCTCCACCCTGGCTCATCGAGAATGCTTCTTCAAATCCAAGCTTTTCGTAGAAGGCACGGACCCTTTCTAAGTCCGACACACGAATTGCAGCATGTGCAATTCCTGCAAGCTCCGGAGTTGGCGCAGGCGTCGACGCCGGTGCCTGTAACCTAGCCGCGAGACCGATGCTCATCAAAAGAGTTGCCTCGAGCAGGCAGGCAAAGTTCTTTGAAAATGGCTTGGGCAGCCAACGCAACTTGAAGCTGGTAATCGGCGTAATTCTTACCATTTTCTGCAACCTTCTTCCTGCCGCTTGCAATGATCGCATTTCAATATCGAAAAAGTGTACCATGCGAATGCAAGCGTGGAGATCAGCTAATGAGCGATCTCAATCGGACAAGGAGTTCCTCTTGATGATGAAGCTGGTAAGCATCCCAATTGCGACAGCAATCCTTTTTGCACACATTTCTCTAGCAGGGTCGCAGCAGCCGTGGCAGCAGATGCAGAGCCCTTCGGCGGCTCAGGTAGCTGCGCGGTGGAATGTTCCTCCGCCGGAGTACGGGCCGGAGCCTTATTACGGCTTGAACGGGCCCGTTACTATCCCCCAGGTGGAGCGCGACCTGGACACGCTGCAGAGTCTCGGCTTCCAGGCCGTAACCGTTCAGGCGGGCTATAACATGCCCTTCGCCTACCTGTCGCCGGAGTACTTTGCCTTCTTTCGTAGTTTTGTCGCCGAAGCAAAGAAGCGCAACATGCGCGTCTGGATCGTCGATGATGCAGGGTACCCAAGCGGCTTTGCCGGCGGGAAGTTCGCCACGGAAAAGCCAGAACTGCGCATGCAGGCAATTGAGATATCGAAGAAGATTCCCGCCGTCGATGGAGCTCCGCTCCATCTGATTGTTTCCCCTGAAGTAGTAAGCGCGGCTGCGGTGGATCTGGACGGCGTAGCGATTCCACTCCAACTGAAAGGCAACATTCTGGATTGGACTGCGCCCAAAGGCAACTGGAACATCCTGATAGCGGATCGCGAATTCCGCACCTCGCCCACGCGCTCCGACACCAACACGCAACGCGTGAAAGACACCTCGCAGTCGCTTGAGGATTATCTCAATCCCGCCGCAACAGAACAGTACTTGAGCTACACACACGAGCAATACAAACAAGCCGTCGGCGACGAATTCGGCAAGACGATCATGGGCTTCCGCGGTGACGAGCCCGACTATTCGATTGCCGGCCTGCCGTGGACACCGACTTTCTTTCAACGGTTTCGCGAAATCAAGGGATACGACGTCCAACCGTTTGTTGCGCTGTTTGCACAAACACCTTCCCGTCGCGACCCGGGCATTCCTATTCATCTCACTGCTGAGCAAGTTCGCATCAAAGGTGACTACTATGACGTCTTCTCTCAGATGTTTGCTGCCGGCTTCTTCAAGCCGCAGGGGGACTGGTGCGCTACCAACCATCTTGAATACCAGATGCATTTGAATCACGAAGAAATGGAGATGGAACTCGTGAAGAGCGAGGGATCATTTTTTCGCGACATGCGCTCGGTTGAGGTTCCTGGGATAGACGCCATCTGGCATCAAATCTGGAAAGACACAATCTCGGATTACCCTCGTCTCGCTAGTTCAGCTGCCCATGTCTATGGCAAGCCCCGAGCGTTCACCGAGAGCTTTGCTGCATACCGTCCTGCCCCTGATGTTGAGATGGCTCGATACATCCTGAATGAGCAATTCGTTCGCGGCGTCAACCAGGTCGAGACGATGTATTTCCCAGCTACCTCTGCTGGACCCAAGCCGCCCTCAGGGTATATGGGGCAGCCCGGCTTTCCGGAATTGCTCGCCTATGTCCGCCGCATGAGTTACCTGATGTCGATGGGCCGGCCCGATGCAACCGTGGCTCTTTACTTGCCTTCCGCATCTATGTGGCTCGGGAACGATGCCTCGGATACGCAGTTCGTGTCTACTGAGCGGCTCTTGGGCGAGCACCAGATTGATTTCGATATCATCGATGAAGACGCGCTGGAACAAGATCTGAAGGCCCGTCCAGGCAGATTTGAATCATTAAGCGGGAACCGCTACCGAACAGTGATCTTGCCCGAGCCAATGGTCATTTCCGCCGACGCCCTGACTCGGCTCAAAGTATTCGCTCACAGTGGCGGCAAAGTGCTCTTTCTTGGTGGCACACCAACCTGGATTTCAAATCGGACCATCAAAGATGCTGTTCCGGCGACGATTGAGGACTTCTCATGGGCGACGGTAGTCGCGGCCCAGTTGCCGCCCACTCCAACGCCGCCCGCCAACCCGCCCACTTCGCCGCCGCTTCCTCAGACTGTCCCCAGTGAGATTCTCGCAGCACTGAATACTGCAATCATTGCGCCGGTTCTCCAGTTAGATACCGCAGATACGGCGGTGCGCGCGATGAAGCGGAGATGGAAGGATGCTGATGTTTATCTCATCTTCAATGAGGGTCCCGAAATCAGAAAACATACTGTCACTCTTTCGAGCACAGGTCGTTCTGCTGAAATCTGGGATCCACAGACCGGAGCCGTGCTGCCGTTCGCGTCAACCCGTTCCGTTACCGGCATCTCAATAAAGTTGAGCCTTCCGCCGTACGCGACAAGCGTCATCGTCGTTCGATGAGCAACGCATGATCCAGGAAGTCATGACCGACGCATGACCCTTTCTGCTTAAAGCAGTTTATTGTCGATGCTGCTCAGACTAGTGTCTGCAGCCGCGCGGCTCCAGCCGATACGTAGATCCTTAACATCATGCAAGGAGAAGGCACCGTCTATCCCGCGGGGAGCTGTCACCGCAAAGAAGTCTGCCCGTTCGATCCCGGTCAAATAGAACGCAGGCCGAGCGTCAGTCATGGTATTCGCAATCTCCACATGGCTCATCTCGACGTTGCGCATGTGTCGCATGAAGAAGCCTGAAGCAGGCATGGCGCCAAACATCCCCGGCTCGGGGTACTTGTTCTCAAACTCCGGTGGCTGAATCTTGGCATCGTCAGCCGTTCCTCCACCAACAGTCTCGATGTAAATGTTTGAGAGCTTGACGTCCTCGATGGGAAAACCAGGAATTCCGCTCAAAACGGAGCTAACCTTCAGTGGTGCGTTGTAGCAGACCAGGTTACTCACGAGTATCCGCTTGAGGGTCCCCACCTTAGTGCTCTCCGCTGGGCCGCGCAACCGCGCTCCCAGCCGCATAAACAGCGGCCCGGAAACCAGATCGCGCATGGTGGTGTTGGTAATGGTAAAGTCTTCAAGCAATGCGCCGTCCACCGATTCGAGAGCGTAGCCCTGGCAGCCTTCGAATACACAGTTGGAGATTGTGAAGTTTATAAAGCCGCCATTGGCCTCCGTCCCGCATTTGATGCGGCCCGTACGAGGCACGTGAAAGTCAGGCGCAAACTTCTTGAAGGTTCCGGCAAGAACTGAGCCAAGCTCGTAGTAGCCAGTGACCCAGCAATTTGTAATGGTCACGTTCCTGGTAGGTCGCGGGTAACCCAACGCATAACTCGACTTGGGGCAAATGCCGTCATCCCACGGTGAATTGACCGTGCAGTTCGACACGCGCACGTTCTGGCAGCAATCGATGTCCATGCCATCCCGATCGGTATCGATTCGGAGGTTGTCGATTGTCAGGTTGTCAACGCCAGTAAGGAGAAGGCAGAAGTGGCCGCCCTTGAGCATTGAGAAATCTCGCAATAGAACATTTCGGCAATTCTTGAGCGCAATTGCTTTGTTGCCCACCCCTGGCTGTTCAGCCCTGTAGATGGGATAGTCGCCACGAGCTGCGCGCCCAGCGCCGAAGCTGAGACCCTTCCCCCATATCAAACCTGGACCAGTAATGCTCACGTCATTGAGATCTTCTCCCCAGATCAAGGAGTTATGCCAATGGTTATGGCCGTAATCCTGATAAGCATCCCATGCGGTGTTCGGCTCGGCGGCATCGTAAACACCGCCGTGATAGCCAGTCTCCTGGCCGGGGAGTGGTGAGTCGGCCGCAATGATCGCGCTTCCCTGCTCCAGGTGAAGGTGGACCATGCTCTTCAGACGAATCGAGAAACAAAGATACGTTCCTGCTGGAAAGACAACCAGCCCTCCGCCTGCCCCTGCTGCCGCTTCGATGGCACTATTGATGGCTTTCGTGTCCAGTGTCTTGCCATCGGCCGCCGCGCCAAACTTGCGCACATTAAAGATGCCATCCATGGGCACGGTCGCCACGCCGTCTTGCGCAGAAGACGCGATCGAAACTCCCGGAATTGCTGCGGCGGCAATGCCTATACTTCCAGTGCGCAGGAAATCCCGGCGCATCGAATTGAAGCGGTTCATCGAGTTCTCCTCTTGAAGCTGATTGGGAGTGGTGATTCGGATTGAGAAAAATGCCTGCGAATGCTTCTGGATGTTACCCGGAGAATTTACCGGGCCGCCGATTCTTCAATGCCGGCAACGGCCAATTTTAGTCGAGATGAAAGACCTCATCAAGTGGAAACATGTTGTCATCCGCTCCGCCGGGCATCGGCTCAAAAAATCCAGACATTTCAGCTTGCCATCGAGCATTTACCGGATGGTTCTTCATCGCCGCCCGGCATTTCTCAAAATCGTCCGCCTCTAGATAGCCGACAAGCAAACCGTCTGGCCGGAGGAAGATTGAGTAGTTACGCCACCCACTCTGACTGAGAGCATCGAGCATCTCTGGCCAAATCTGGGCGTGACGGGTCTTGTACTCCTTTACCTTTTCTGGAGAGACCTTTAATAAGAAGCAGACGCGCATCCATTCCCTTTCAACTCGAATTCCTCTTCCTTGAGATTCTCGCCGTTCGACAAACCGACACGATCTCTCGTAGCCTTCGCCGTCCACAATGCATGCTTCAGCTGGCCTGATTAATTCCATCAAAAAGCCAGCAACAGTTGACCGGAAACTTAATCGGCAGATTTCTGGATAGAATTGCATTTCCTATCGAAATGATTCTAATATCGGTTTCTGATTTTATGGAACCCCTGAGTTGAAGACTGCCAAATTGCGCCGGCACAAAATGGTCGCAGAATGTCGACGCTGCGACCCGCAACCCGGCTTCTGGACAGCGCAAGTCCATTGGTACTCCTCGGACGCAAGCAGGCGGATTTAGATGGCGATCTTCTTAACACGATTTAGAATGAATAACTTGTAGAAGGAGAATTGAATGATAAGGGTAGCAACGACTTCATTTTTGTTTGCAGCTATCACGTTTTCAACAATTGCTCCCGTTGTGTCCCTTTCTCAGACTCCTGCCCGCTCGGTCGTTGATTTCAACAATCATTGGAAGTTCATCGAAGGCGATGAGCCAGGTGCAGCACAGGCCACCTTTGACGATTCCAAGTGGCAAAGCGTCACTGTGCCACATGACTGGAGTATCGCCGGCCCTGTTGACCAGAACAATCCAAGCGGCCCTGCGGGAGCTTTCTTTCCGACCGGTTTCGCCTGGTATCGGAAGACATTTTCTCTTGCCGAAAAAGATGCGCATCGCCGTGTCTTTGTTGTTTTCGATGGAGTCATGGCCAACAGCGACGTTTGGATCAATGGCTTCCACCTGGGACAGCGACCAAACGGCTACGTGAGTTTCTATTACGATCTCACCGGCAATGTGCAGTTCGGGGCCGGTGCGCGCAATGTAATTGCGGTTCGCTGTGATACATCAGAGCAGCCTGCCTCGCGCTGGTATGAAGGTGCGGGCATCTACCGGCCGGTGCGTCTGGTGCTCATGCAAGGTGTGCATTTGGAACCATGGAGCACATTCGTGACGGCACTGGTGGCGACTGCTGGCAGGGCCACTGTACGTACTCAAACCACCGTCGTCAACGACTCCGGTGCAACCCGTAGAGCAGCTTTGGAAGTGACTTTGACCGCGCCCGATGGAAGCCCGGCTGGTTCTTTTGTCACTCCAGAGCAAACCATTGCAGAAGGTGCACAGGTGGCCTTCACCGCGGAAATTTCCATTCCTGCTCCGCAGTTGTGGGACATTGATCATCCCGCGCTGTATCGTGCACGGGCCCGCGTCAAGATTTTCGGTCCGGCTGCGGGATACAGCACGATCGCCGACGACGAACTGGCACCATTCGGGATTCGCGAATTCCATTTCAACCCCGACACCGGCTTCTGGCTCAACGGCCGCAACTTCAAAATCAAAGGCGTAGCCATTCATGCCGATGGTGGCGCCTTTGGCATCGCCGGGCCTACCGCCGTCTGGGAGCGCCGCCTGCTCGCTCTACGCGCGTTAGGCGTCAACGCAATCCGCACCGCCCACAATCCACCTTCGCCGGAGTTTCTCGACCTGTGCGACCGCCTGGGCTTCCTGGTGATGGACGAGATGTTTGATTGCTGGACTGTCGGCAAGAACCCTTACGACTACCACCTCTATTTCGACCAATGGTCTTCCATTGACACACGTGACACCGTCCGCCGCGATCGCAATCATCCCAGTATCATTCTGTGGAGCGCCGGCAACGAGATTCACGACACCCCTCACGCCGAACTGGCGCACAACATTCTTGCCCGCCTCATCGCCGTCTTCCACGAGAACGACCCCTCGCGTCCGGTGACGCAGGCGCTCTTCCGCCCCAACGCGAGCCACGACTACGACAACGGGCTTGCCGACATGCTCGACGTGGTGGGGCAGAACTATCGTGAAAATGAGATTCTGGCGGCCCACGAACAAAAGCCCTCGCGCAGCATCATCGGAACTGAGAACACCATGGATCGCGCGCCCTGGCTCGCCCTGCGAGATCATGCGGCGTATTCCGGCCAGTTTCTATGGTCCGGCATCGACTACCTGGGTGAAGCGGGCAAATGGCCGTTGATCAGCCGCATGGATGGGCTCCTTGATCGGATTGCTCTGCCCCACCCACGCGCATTTGAGCGGCAAAGCTGGTGGGCTGCAACGCCCAACGTTCATATTGCCAGACGCGTTGCCGCTGCAGAACGTGCTGCCATCGATCCTGGATATGAGTCAATTCCTCCCGCCCTGCAGGAGACCCTGCTACTGGACTGGAATCCCCGGAACACCACTCCCCACTCTGAATCCATCGAGGTCTACACGAATTGCGAAGAGGTCGAATTGCTGTTAAATAATGAGTCACTCGGACGCCAAAAACTGCACCAAGACGCCTCTCCGCTCACTTGGAATGTGCCCTATGCTCCCGGCTCCCTGAAGGCAGTGGCGTACAACCAGGGATTTCCAGTAGCCGAAGACGAACTCCGTACAGCGGGAAAAGCGGCTCGAGTTGTTCTTTCCACGGACCGCACGACCATTTCCGCTGGCAGCGATGTTCTGATCGTCACGGCTACGGCTGTCGACGAACGCGGTATCCGTGTTCCAGACGCAAATCTGGAAGTCGAATTCACCGTTTCAGGTCCGGCCCAGGTCGTGGCAACAGACAACGGAAGCATTGTGGACCATGAACCCTTCCTCTTGCCGCACCACCATCTTTCCGGTGGAAGGGCGATTGCAATCCTTCGTGCAACAAGCCCAGGAGCAATCCAAGTTCATGCTGCCGCGGCCGGCTTGACCCGGGGCGAAACACAGTTCAGGGCAACTCCGGCCCAACCAGCAAACAGCGTACGCACATTCTGATCCAGATCGTTAGGCGTTCTGAAGGTACGACTCTTTCTCACTCACAAGGTCTGACCTTAATCCGACGAGGGAAAAGAGTTTCCTGTGAGAAACTTACGAGCCAGCTACTGAGTCCATATTCGTCGAACATCAGACAGGTTTCGCGCGCTAAAGTCTAGCCCCAAAAGGAAGTTCGCCATGTGCCACTTGAGATCTCCACGATAAAGAACTGAAATAAGTTTTCTATTGACATCAGTTCTGCCGATGAAGTAACTTTTTCGCCTAGTCGAATCTACTTCTTTCGGTTGGCGCAAAAAAAGGACGATTCACAACGCAAAATCACCTTCGGAGCGGTCAGCTCGGCCACCAGCAATACCGGCAGCCGCGACTTCCAATTCTCCGGGAGGCTGAGCTTCTAAACTCGGACTTGCCGATCATTCCTTATCCCGGAGCCGAAGATTGCAGCGGATCGCAATAGACGGCTCCAGTTCTATTTAGTATCTAAAACTGGAGAAAAGTATGTCCCTGCAACGGAACGGCTTTACGCTTGCGTTTACGACTTGTATTTGTATGTTGGGAACGCAACAGCTCGCTCTCTCGCAGCATCAGCCGTCAGAGAAAGAGCTGAAGAACATTGCAACCAACGAGGCACGCCACTTTGGAGATGCACCGGACGACCCAGGCCCGCTCGCCACAGACCTTGCTTACTCGACCAAGCCTGCGGCCGTCGCGAAGGCGATGCACAAAGTCGCCGATTGGCAGCTGCAGAGGTCGCAGCCCTACTTCGATCGTATCTGGACATGGAGCGTCCTTTATTCAGGGTTCATGGCTGCTTCGGACTCGCTGAATGACCCGAAATACCGCGATGCAATGTTCGCCATGAGCCAGAAGTTTGAATGGCAGCTCAGGTCTCATCTGCCCAACGCCGACGATCAAAGCGTGGCTCAGACATATTTGGAGCTTTACCTGCTCAAGAAAGATCCAGCGATGATCCTGGCAACCCAAACTGAGCTTGATGCCCTGCTCGCTGCGCCACGCGGCTCGGCAGTCACGGGCAAGGAGATTGCCTGGTGGTGGTGTGATGCACTCTTTATGGCGCCTCCCGTGTGGTCGCGGATGTACGCCGCAACCGGCGACAGGAAGTACATTACCTATCTTGATGAGGAGTGGGCCAAGACCTCCGCCCGCCTTTACGATCCCAAGGAACACCTCTACTTTCGGGATTCCACCTATTTGACCAGGACTGAAGCGAGCGGAAAGAAGATGTTCTGGTCCCGAGGCAACGGATGGGTCATGGGCGGAATCATCAGAACTCTCAAGTACCTGCCTAATGATGATCCTGCCCGCATAAAGTACGTTGCTCAGTTGCAGGAGATGGCTGCGCGCGTCGCCGAGCTGCAAGGTCCAGACGGGCTCTGGCGTGCAGGCCTCCTGGATCCCGAGGACTACGATCTGCCTGAAATTTCCGGCTCAGCCCTTTTTACCTATGCACTGGCCGCGGGGGTCAACGCAGGCATTCTGGATCGCGCGGTCTATCGCCCGGTTATCGAGAAGGCCTGGGCTGGGATGTTGCATCACATCTTTGCCGATGGGCGCTTAGGTTGTATTCAACAAACAGGTGCGGAGCCCGAGCCCTTCAAGGCCTCTGCAAACTACACCTACGGCGTTGGCGCCTTTCTCCTTGCAGGCAGCGAGATCCGGCAGATGCGCCGATGAAGAGCAGCCGTGCCAGTATCAGTGATCTGGCCCCCGGTAGGGCCTCCCGCTGAAGCATTTCCTGTCCCCACCTGCACAGCAGGAGAAGCACTCAGACTCTGAGCACTTGCGTTCATGCAAGAACTCGACGCCAGAACAAGGCCAATCGTCGCAAAACAACGTTTCATTCTATTGGCGTTCATCTCTCGCCTCGATGATACGAATGAAATCCGATATCACTTTGGCTCACCGTACGGTATGTCCTTCGGATCTTTGAATTCTGAATCTGTGAACGTCACTTTGCTCCCGTCCGCTGTTTGAATGTTGCTGTCTGTGATGATCCAGTTTTTAGCGTTGGCGATTGTACCTGCCGTAGCGGCTTGAATCTCAAGGTGATCAAGTCGGAAATCGTTCAGAGTCGCGTTAGGATATGCAGCCACGTTAAACGCGGCTCTTGCTCCGGTGGCCTTGATGTTCCAGATGTGAACGTCGCTAAAGTGAGGCAATCCCTGCTGCTCAGGAACTGGCGTTGTGAGCGTAACCCAGTAGGAAGGAATGTCTCTTAACCCCGCTGGCAGAGTGGCGTAACTAAAGCTGGGATTCCAATTCATTGTGATATGAATCGGAATGGCTACGCCTTCAAGCGTTATGTCGTGGATGCGGATGTCACTTCCATAGCCGCCGCGTGTGTGTGCGGACTTGAAGAGAATACCCGAAGGAACACCAGCAAGAGCGGTGATGTTGTAGGCTTCAATATTGTGAAAACCACCGGAGGTCTCACTGCCGAATGTGACGGCGGCAGCGCCACGGCGAACGATCGAATCCCGCACCACAACATCCTCCGTTGGCCGATTAACCCGGAGCCCGTCCGAGTCTCGACCCGCCTTCAACACCAGGGCATCGTCGTTTACGTCAATGTCGGCGTGCTCAACCAAAACCTTGCGTGAGGAATCAATATCAATTCCGTCTGTACTTGGTCCCTTGCCGCCTTCGTTGTTGCGAATGATGACTCCATCCACATGAACGTCATGCGAATAAAGAATTTGCACCGTCCAGAACCCGGAGCGTTTTAACAGAATTCCGCCTCCGAGCTGAATATCTGACGAATTCTGTATCAGTATTAATCGCGGCCGACGCGCGTCGTAGTCGGAAGCCCAGCGCAACCCCTTTGGCTCATACGTGGCGCGCAAATCCCAATACGACTTCCACCAAATAGGCCCGTCTCCATCAATGGTTCCCTTTCCCGTGATAGCAACGTTACGTTGATCGCGAACATTGATCAAGGCTGCGGGCCAGGTCATTTCGATACCAGCGATGCGAGTTGGCAGCATCGGATAGTCCTCTACCCTCTCCGAACCAATAAGCGTTGTTCCTTCTGGCACCTCGAATGTGACACCCGACTTCAAAAACAAAGAGCCTGTCAAGTAAGTCCCGGGCTTCATCGTGACTGTCCCGCCAGCGACAGCAGCCGCGTCGATCGCCTTCTGAATTGAAGCCGTCTCAAGTGTTGTGCCGTCTCCCTTCGCTCCATAGTCATTGGCAACGAATGTTTTCGGCGCGGCGTTGGCGACACCAGTGGCAAGCAGACCTAGAAGTGTAAGCATTACGGTCCATCGATTCCCTTTGATCATCGGCTCCTCTGTTCTTCTAGATAAATCGGCCCAAAGAGCCCGGACGGGATGGGTCTCAAATGATCCATATCCTGAGGATCGAAGCGGTGGCCGTACTTTGCTCGCAGCGCAGTGTAGTCATGAGGCGGTTGCCCGGCCAACAAGTTGATCGCAGTGTTATACACGCGGACTTCAAGCTGATTCTCACCCTTATGAACCAGCTTTGAGATGTCGATCCTGTAAGGCGGATGCCAGAGCGACCCCGCCCGCTGTCCATTGACAAGAACAATCGCCGCCTCACGAATCGGCGGATCAAGCAATGCGTGCATGCCGTTCGCATTTGGCTTGCGCTCATCGACTATGGCAGTTCCGTTCCCGAAATTGAGAACAATCCGCGTGCCAGCCGCCTGCGGATCTTCCATGAAAACACCCCGGGAGTAAACCGCCTCGCCGGAGTAGTTCTGCCTCCCTGGCAGTTCGGTCCACGAGGTCAATTTGCTGAGAGTCTTTGACGCCGTTTCATCAGCAAAACGCACCTGCCAACCCCTGCTCAAGTCTGCAAGCTCAGTGCCGGTATCCGGGAGATAGTCGTGATTTATGCTGGAAGATTCCGGTATAAGTGGACCGGCCGCATTATCTTCGGTCCCAAAGTTATCCTTGAGTACAAAGACCCGGGACTCGTACGGTGTAAGCATCAGCGGAATCTCTGCGCCGTGGCCACCCTTGAGGGTTCCTGTAACAGCACCAGTGTCTGGGTCCCATGCCTCAATTGCAGCGCGGGTAGACCGGAAATGAATGTTCCCATCGAATAGCTGATTGGTGCTGTTGATCACATAGTAAATATCGCTGTTTGCAAGCCTGCGGTGGATGAAGCCGAGATTGGATGCGTTGCCTTTGGCATCCATGTTGGCTTCAATGTCCGGCGGCAATGCCGCATGCAAAGCATCGGATAGATCGGCGATCGAGTCGACCAGCACGCCCATGTGGCCCGTGCCCCGGAACAGACGGCCCGAAAGAGCAACTATCTCCGCAGATGCGTCCTGGTCCTTGAATCCTGGCCCGAGCGACGGAGCCCTCTCGAGTGCGATCACCTTGCCCGTAGTCCCTGCATAGCTCTCGATCTTTTTGTAAGTAGACAGTGGTATCCGGTCTGTTGGCGGAATCAGCAAGACAGGGTAAGGAATCACACCAAGCTTGTCGATGGTGGTCGCGTCAATGTAGTCGACGTTATAGCCAGCATCGAGAATGGCCGACATAAGAGCGGGGGTAATCCGCTTCTTCATTTCGTCCGTAACCGACACGTGACCGGGTGTGAATGCTGCCTGAGCATCATCCTCAGGCAACAGAATCGCAATGTCGTTGGCCGGCTTCCCTTGACGCAGCAACCAGCTTACCCGCTGCAAGTACTTCGTTACATCGGGCATGACCGGAAACCACGGATTGTGCGAATTAAAGACCGCTGCCGCATAGAGCGACCAGCCCGGCTCTCCCGCTTCCGGAGGGGAATAGGGATAACCGTGCCCAACAATCTGATTCACTCCGAGCAGAAACATCCGGTCTGCCTCAGCCTTCATGTCCAGAGGAGTAGCGCGAAACGCAGGCGAATGAAGCCACGTCCACGTCTCGGCAGATGTGACGTTATGGCCATAAAGGTGGTTGGCGGAGCTCGCCCAGCGCGTAAATGAGAAGGCGCGCCACTGCGGACCCTCGCCTTCTGGCAAATTGGCAACGGCCTCATCCGCTAGAGTCACTGCCGGCTCCCCGTATGTCTGCGACCGGAATTGGGTTTGATGCGCCTCGGCGAAATGTGTGAGTGGGATCAGGTAGTTTTCACGGATGAGATCAGAAAGTGTCTCGCCCCAATCGTGCCGAATCGCCTCCGCCTCCGGTGTACCTCCCGCAAGCAGCTCGGGAAGATGAGGGAGCAGGTCATAGCCTCGACGGCTTTGAAATTCAGCAGGAAAGTTTGTGGTCCAATCGGAAGCGTAGACCTCGAGCGAATCAGAGAACACGGAATATGGTGGCTCGCTGCCAAAAGCGTTCAGCAGCGGAGTCGCCACATCATCAATGTGCTCGTCGATTGCGGTGCGAGAGAAATGATCGAGCACGTAGCCCTCGGCACCAGCTGCCGGCCGTTTCACCATCATTCCCGTATGACTCGCAATGAAGAAGAGCGCGGTTTGTGCACTTGTCCCGGCGGGTACGGCACCACTAGCTAGATTGACCCGCCTGGCAGACGCCGCGTCAAAGACTTTCTCGGCGCCGTTGACGGCGAATGCCGCGATGATGCTATCTCCAATTGCAAGCGCAGGAGATGTTACGGTTGTGCCTCTAATTGGAACAGAGATCACTTTGAGGCTCCCCGCGGATAGAGCAACGGTTGTCTTTGGGCCTCCGTAAGGCCAACCGCTGCCCAGCGTAATATCCACGCGCAGCCCCAGCGATCGAGCCGTCCGGTTGGCGAAACTAACGTCATCAAGGAACTCTGGCGAGAGGTATTGCAGGTTCTTTATTCCTTTAGCTTCATCGTCAAGCATCAGAGGATAAACTGGCTGAATCTCCACTCCGCCAATGCCAGCGTCGCGCATCGTCTCTAGCTCTTTCCCGAGCTCCGGCTTTGTCACAGCTGGGCCGAACCACCACCAGCGCATCATCGGCCTAGCATTAGCCGGCGGGTCCTGGAACTCCTTCAACATATCTCCACTGGAATCTTGCGCGAGCACAACCGTTGGCAGTCCAAGAAGGAACGCCAGTCCTATTAATGCCTGTCCTGATCGGCCGAGGGTCTTTCTTGACAATTTGCACTGCCCAAGCGTCATCGAATTACTCCTGTTCATGGATCCCATCGGAACAAAGCTCATCTTGAATCAACGGCCAGTCAGTATTGAATCATCGCCCGCGCTAAACCTCCACAATGGGTTATAGCCCCTGCATAGCTATCAGCTGACCGGCCGAGTTGCATCGACCTGGGCCGCCGCTGATGGATTCGCTACTGCACCTGATTCACTGGCTTGGGCTTCGTCGGATTGAATTGGCTCGCCAATTCTGGTGTCGAATGCACATCAGATGGATCTGGACTATCGGCCTTTGCAACTTCGACGCCGAAGACATAACTGGGGCCGAACATGTTGCTCGTGAAAATAACAAGCTTCTTGTCTGGAGAAAAGCGAACGTTTGGTTCCAGCCGATAATTGTGGTGAGACATGTTCACGAGATGTTGGGAATGGAAGACCCCTGGCTGCCAGATATCCGGCGAATTGATCGCTCCTGGTCCAACGGTAAGGAGCTGCGGATGAAAGAGTTCGATCCACTCGCCATCGGGTGCCTTCGCCACCTGGCCCGGATCGCCGCCATCCCCCGTAAACAAATCCTCGCCGAGCGTGAGGTTGAAGTGAATTGACCATTCGTTGCGCTGCATATGGTACGCAACGCGCTTGTGGGTACTCAGGTTGTAGCCTGCAAGAAAGAAGTCCTCGCCTTTTGGGAGTTGCCAGTCGTACCAGATGGTTTGCCCGTCGAGACCCCAGAACTCGTGTCCGGCAATCTCCATTGCCATGGTCCGCTTGTGAATCAACTCATTATGGGTACCATCGGTGTGGATCATCCATATGCGGTCGACCTTCTGCCATGGACCCTCGTGGCAATACATCAATAGTGTTGGATCGATCGGCGAGAAAAGCATGTGACCGATCCAATCGGTCGAATGCAGCAAAATGGAGACTTTTCCCGTCTCTAGATTCACCGTATAGAGGACTACTGGGATGCGTGCAGCCAGGCGGTGCTCCATCAACTCGCCTTTGCCATCCGGCTGGACCAGGTTCCCTGCTTGCTGTGTCTGACTTCCGCTCGGTGCTGCCGATGCCGCTTGCGTTCGGTTGCGCCCATATTCCTGATCAGGCGGCGTTTCGTTTTCGTCATACGTGCCCACGCCAAGTGTCTCGTCGGCGTTGATGGTTGCAACACTCGCACGTGGAGGCATTGTTGCGAGCTTTGTTACTTCGCCAGTATCGACATTGGCTTTGTAGATCGTGCTCAAGTTGGTAGCTTGATCCATCTTTGAGTAGAAGACGGAGTTGGTCTTTCTGCCGACAACGATGGTATGCACCCCTCCTCGAAAAAGGCCAGGTGTTCCGGGCACAGCTCCGGCGGGCCGGGGCGGGTTGGGTACAAGAAGCCGGGTCTTGTAGCTGACCAGATCAAGAACGCGAATGCCGTCCGGCGAGTTGTAGACCATGGATTTACCGTCGGGCGTGAAGGCATTCACGTTGAAGTAGAAGCCAGAAGAGCCAGGTTCGTCAGAGAGTCGAAGGATTCGGTGGTCGGTATCCTTGTCGACCCACGAGGTCGGCAAGTTTTGCGCAGACACGTTCTGCAGCAGTGCGGCGGAAGCAGCAATCATCAAGACTAGAATTCTGGTCATTGGATGGGTCGCACTCCTTGGGTTGGGGAACGAGGCGGTGATCCCGGTGCTTTCGAGTGGAAATTCGACCTAAATCACCACGCATCGATTTATACATCTCAACATCTCTCATTGGCAAATTGTTTCCTATTGAATAAAGCGACCGCTCGGTAGGCATCCATCTGAGGTCGAAATCGAAGCGGGAGTCCAGCTGCTGCTGGGTTCGCCGCTCCTGCTAGAGGCAGCGATTCGATGTATTCTGAAGGTCGGCCCCGGAGTCCTAATCTAGTGCCGCAGCATCTCTAATTCAGTCTTGAGCGGTTTTTGCCCATTCGCATCACGCTCAACATAAGTTGTTCTTTTTCAGGCTCGCGGAACTCATCATGCCAATTACTCACATCTCAGTGCGGGGGGCGCGCCAGCATAACTTGCGTGACATCAACGTGCGCATTCCGCGAAACACCCTTACGGTGGTTACGGGGCTTTCCGGATCGGGCAAAAGTTCGCTTGCTTTTGACACCATTTATGCTGAGGGCCAGCGCCGCTACGTAGAAACTCTCTCCGCCTATGCGCGCCAGTTTCTCGACCAGATCGAGCGACCCGACGTCGACTCGATCGAAGGTCTGAGCCCGGCCATTTCTATCGAGCAGAAGACGACGAGCCGCAGTCCCCGCTCCACGGTGGGAACAATCACAGAGATCTACGACTATCTGCGCCTTCTGTACGCCTCGGTCGGCACGCCACATTGCCCCAACTGTGGGCGCCCAATCTCTCGCCAGACCGCGGAACAGATCGTGCAGCGCATTCTGCAGTTGGGAATGGGTGAACGCGTCACCGTGATGGCGCCAATCGTTCGCGGGCGCAAAGGCGAATTCAAAGATCTTCTTGACCAACTGGACCAGCAAGGTTTCCGTGCACGGGTAGACGGCGAACTCCATGACTTATCTGAGCCCCTACTCCTTGATCGTCGTAAGAACCACGCAATTGAAGCTGTTATTGACCGGATCCTGCTCAAGCCCACAACACCAGGCAACTCGGTTTCAGGTGCTGCCCAGCCAGCCCAAGGCAAGCTTTCAGTCGAAAAGCGGCTCGACGCTGCCGTTGCCAAAGCGCTGCAGTTGGCGAACGGGCTGGCGCTTGTCGCCATCGCCGGAGGCGACGAGCAGTTGTTTTCCGCCTCCATGGCTTGCCCAGACTGCGGGCTCGACGTTCCCAAGCTTGAACCGCGCAGCTTCTCCTTCAACTCCACCTTTGGCGCATGCCCTGAGTGCCACGGTCTTGGCTCCCTTTACGACCTCGACCCAGCCAAGGTCATCACAGACTGGTCCAAACCTCTTCTTGACGGCGGCCTGGGCCCAGGCTCCTCTTCGCAATACCTTCTCAAGCTTGTGCACCTGGCTGCCGACCGCTACAAGATTGACCTCAAGCTTCCTTTTGAAGACCTACCGCCGCGCCAGCAACACATTCTCGTCTATGGACCCCCCAAAGGCGAGGCTCCGCGCACTGGATTCCATGGGATTTTGGCGTTTCTCCGCGATTCCATCGATGAAGCCCGCAGCGAGGGCTATCGCGAGTACATGATGAATTTCATGTCCGCGACTCCCTGCTCTGTCTGTCGTGGCAAACGCCTTCGCCCAGAGTCCCTTGCTGTGAAGATTGGCGGTCTTTCCATTGCCGACTTCACTGCCCTGCCGTTGAACCGCGCTCTCTCCGCCGCCATCAACCTCAGCTTTACCGCGCGCGAGTCACTGGTCGCAGAGCGCATTCGATGCGAAATCGTGGAGCGCCTGGAGTTCCTTTGCGCGGTTGGCCTCAACTATCTCGCTCTCGACCGCAACGCAGCGACACTTTCTGGCGGCGAAGGACAGCGGATCAGGCTGGCAACACAGATTGGCTCAAGACTGCGCGGTGTTCTCTACGTCCTCGACGAGCCCTCCATCGGCCTTCACCAGCGCGATAACATGCGTCTGATCAATGCTCTCGAGAAGTTGCGCGACCTGGGCAATACCGTTCTAGTGGTTGAGCATGATGAGGACACCATTCGCCACGCCGACTACGTGCTGGACCTCGGCCCCGGCGCTGGTCGCCTCGGTGGTTCGGTCGTGGCCCAGGGAACACCTGCCCAGATCATGGCCTGCCCTGAATCGCTTACTGGACGCTATCTCTCAGGAGCGGCAACCATGCTGCATCGGGCCCGACCTCGGCCACTCACCGGCAAATGGATCACCGTCACCGGCGCACGGGAGCACAACCTTCAGGACATTTCGATTCGCATTCCGCTTGGCGTCATGACGGTCGTCACGGGCGTCAGTGGCAGTGGCAAGAGCACGCTCATTAACGATATCCTTTACCGCTCTCTCGCGCAGACCATCTATGGTTCTCGCGAAGAACCAGGCGCGCATGAGTCTCTGAGCGGTGCTGAACAGCTGGACAAGGTCGTTCGAATCGATCAGTCCCCTATCGGTCGTACCCCGCGCTCGAATCCCGCCACATATACTCAGGTCTTTTCGCCGATCCGCGACTTGTTTGCGATGCTGCCGGAATCCCGAGAGCGCGGATATAAGCCGGGGCGATTCAGCTTCAATGTGACCGGCGGAAGGTGCGAGACCTGCCAGGGTGACGGGCAGCGCCGGATTGAAATGAATTTCATGCCCGACGTGTACGTCCAATGCGAAGTGTGCAATGGGCGTCGCTACAACCAGGAGACCCTGGCCGTAAAGTTCAAGGGCCACTCCATCGCTGACGTTCTCGACCTCACCATTGAGGACGCTCTCACCGTTCTTGCAGACGTGCCACTGGTCCGCCAAAAGCTGCAAACGCTGGTCGATGTCGGGCTCGGCTATGTCCACCTTGGCCAGAGTGCCACTACGCTGTCGGGCGGCGAGGCTCAGCGCATGAAGCTGGCCCGCGAGCTCAGCAAGCGACAGACAGGCCGAACGCTGTACCTGCTCGACGAGCCCACTACCGGCCTGCACTTCGACGATGTCCGGAAGCTCCTTGAAGTCCTCCATCGACTTGCCGACCTCGGCAATTCAGTCATCATCATCGAACATAACCTCGACGTCATCCGTAACGCCGACTGGATTCTGGATCTGGGCCCCGAAGGCGGCGAAGATGGCGGCCGCATTGTCGGCCAGGGCAGGCCGGCGAAGATTGCCGCGACACCAGGATCGTACACAGGTCAGTTTCTTACCCGGTACTATTCCTCTGCCAACGGCCAACTGACCGCTGGCGATCTTGAGTCCGAAGCAGATTCCATCGCTGCGGATTCTGAAACAATGCTCGACCCGCCTTCCATTCCACAACCCTTGAGACCGGGCGTCGGAAATCAGGAACCTGGAAAAACGAAGCCCAAGCGCATCACCCGAGCCACTCCTGCCGAAGAGGATCTTGCAGCCACGCGTGCGAAGGCCAATCTCATAGCTCCAGACCCAATATCCACGAAGGCCTCCGGACCACGCCAAAAGAAAACGGGCGTTGCATGAACGATATGCATGAGCAAGATCCCTTCGAACCCGAATTCTCGACTCCTAAAGGAGAGGCCCCCGCACCATCGGAAGAGATGATGGCGACGGTGCACCCAGTCTTTCCGAATGCTCAGCAGGAACGCATTCTCTCCGAGAATGCAGCAAACACCGGGTCCGCTCTTTTCCAGTCATGGTCAGCACCTGAGACTCCCCCTCCCACCCGCATCCCCAATTTTGGCCACCTCTGTATCCTGGCACTTTTACTAGTGGTGGGTTGGTTGGGTGCTATCGGTCTGGCGTTCGCTGCCTTCCATTTCCATCTGTTTGGGGTAAATACGATCCAAAATGCCACAACCGACATCCATTACACCCTTGGAACCATGGTTGTGCTTTATCTCCTCACCTTCGGCGGGTGCCTCATCGTTTTCCCGATTGTCTGGCAAGAGGGTCTCTTTGCTGGCTTGCAATGGAACGGCGCAACCGCTTTTCGGCTACGGCGTCGGCTTTTCGGAGCGGCGGGCCTCTGCTTCGCACTGGCGATGATCGATCAGACGGTGATCCCTGGCCCTGACAATGCTCCCATTGATAAGCTTTTCCAGACGCGGCTGGCGGCCTGGCTGCTCTTCGTGTTCGGAATTACTTTTGCGCCTTTTTTTGAAGAGATTCTTTTCCGGGGCTTTCTGCTGCCTGCCCTTTGTACGGCGTGCGACTGGATCGCTGAACGCTTCAGACACACGCGCGCCCGTCCGCTCGACCAGAATGGCCACCCCCAGTGGTCCATTACCTCCATGATCATTGCCTCGGTCCTGACCAGCATTCCTTTCGCGCTCATGCATGCCGAACAAACGGCCAATGCGCTGGGCCCATTTCTTCTGCTGATTTCGGTGAGTCTGGTGCTCTGCGGGGTTCGCCTCGCAACCCGTTCTCTTGCGGCCAGCATGCTGGTCCATGCCTCCTACAACTTTGTGCTGTTCTCTCTTATGCTGATCACGACCGGGGGCTTCCAGCACCTGGACAAAATGTGAAAACTCGCTTGCCACTCCCGATACAATCGAGAACGATGACTACCCACGCCCAGCAACTACTCGCCATCCTCGCTCGCACAAGCTTTCGTCTCGGCCAATTCAAGCTTTCCTCAGGCGGAACCAGTGACTACTACATCGATTGCAGGACGACGACTCTTCACGCCGAGGGCGGCCGCCTCACAGGCGAAGCGATTCTCGATTTGCTCGGTGAAAAAGGAATCGAAGCAGATGCTGTTGGCGGACTCACGCTTGGTGCAGATCCAATCGTTTCGAACGTGGCCACAGCCAGTGCATGGCGCGCCCAAACGGATCCCACCGCTCCCCTACTGCATGGATTCCTCGTTCGCAAAGCAGAGAAAGCTCACGGGACAGGTCGTCGCATCGAAGGCTTCTGCCGCCAAGGGGCCACCGTCGTGATCGTCGACGACGTGTGCACGACAGGCGCATCCACAATCAATGCGATCGAGGCCGCCCGCGAAGCCGGAATGACAATCGCTGCCGTGTTCTGCATTGTGGAACGTCAGGAAGCAAATGGGCGCCCCGCTGTCGAGGCGGCAGCGGCTGGAGCCCCATTTCTGGCCCTCTTTAGCGCGAATGACGTCCGCGCCGAGCATATACGCCAAACGCAGTAAGTGCATTCGCCTATCAATCGGGTAGGAGGCGGGATCACTCCCGCCGTCCTCCCACACCACAGGACGTGCCGTTCGGCATCCGGCGGTTCATGAAGCAGATGTAAGGCGTTGCCGAGTCTCCAGCAACGAAACCAACC